>Ga0209540_10000569_pt1 | contig 33920 bp, 25 predicted proteins | sample BarGraIncu01121A_FD_184501 | JGI IMG/M metagenome (GOLD analysis project Ga0209540, IMG submission 184501) | Arctic peat soil microbial communities from Barrow, Alaska - Barrow Graham LP Incubations 011-21A (SPAdes) (version 2) | ecosystem: Environmental > Terrestrial > Soil > Wetlands > Peat... | reverse complement strand
AACCAATGCGAAAAGGACATCTGTATTTCCAAAATAATGAGCCTGATGATGGATTTGCCGGACAAGGACTACAATCTTCACACTTTCGACGGCCTCTGGGTGAAAGAAAGGCATGAGAACAAAAAGGTGCTCGTATCAGGACTATATATCAACGATTCGACGACCGGGAGTAGCTCGAACCGTCATAATCCATTCATCATGCTGTCCAAAGAGAACTGCACGGAAGAACACGGTGAATGTATGGGTGTTAACCTGATTTATTCGGGAAATCATTACGAGGCAGTCGAAGTATCCGGTTATGGGAAAGGCCGTGTCATGACAGGCATTAACCCTTTTCAATTTGCATGGACATTGGGCAATAACGATGCTTTCTATACACCGGAAGCCGTTCTTTCCTATAGCAGGGAAGGGTTTAACGGACTCTCCCACAATATGCACAGCTTTATCAGTCACCATATCATTTCGCCTGACTGGGCGCAAAGACCCAGACCGATTCTCATCAACAACTGGGAAGCGACCTATTTTGATTTTTCGGATGCCAAACTCCTTAAGATTGCCAGGGAAGCCAAAAATCTCGGCATGGAAATGCTCGTTCTGGATGACGGCTGGTTCGGTAACCGGTCGGATGATACGACCTCTCTGGGGGATTGGAAGGCCAATGAGAAAAAACTCGGCGGTACGCTTAAAAAACTTGCAGAGAAGATAAACAAGCTCGGACTGCAATTCGGGCTTTGGTTTGAACCGGAAATGATCAGTGAGAAGAGCGATCTTTTCCGGAAACACCCGGACTGGGCTGTCAGGGCACCGGATCGGGAAGCATATCCCGGCAGGAACCAATTGGTGCTTGATCTGACCCGGCAGGAAGTACGTGACTATATTGTCTCCGCCGTTGGGGAAGTGCTGGAAAGTGCGCCGATAGAATACGTGAAGTGGGATATGAACCGCCATTTGTCCGATGCATATTCTGCAAGTCTCGGACAACGGCAAGGTGAGTTCTGTCACCGGTTTATCGAAGGCGTCTACGAGGTGATGAACCGTATCACGACAGCCTTTCCTCAAGTTCTTTTTGAAAGCTGTTCGTCCGGAGGCAATCGTTTTGACCTTGGGATGCTGTGCTATATGCCGCAGATATGGGTATCGGACAACACGGATGCCAACGAAAGAACGCACATTCAGAGAGGGACGTCCTTCGGATATCCGCTCTCCGCGATGGCAGCGCATGTAAGCGCTGTTCCCAATCATCAGACACTGAGAAGCATATCACTCGAGACACGGTTTAACGTGGCAAGCTTTGGCGTACTCGGCTATGAAATTGACATAACCAAGCTGACAAGGGCTGAAAAGAAGGCGATATCAGAGCAAATAAGGTTCTACAAAGCACACCGCGCACTATTTCAGTTCGGCACATTTTCAAGGCTTAAGTCCGATGATAATCACTGCATTTGGCAAGTCATTTCGGAAGACCAAAAAGAGAGTATCGTCCTTTTCTATCAAAGGACCGGTATGCCGAACGCACAAAGCGACGTCCTTAAAGTATCGGGACTTATGGCGGATGCGCTCTATGAGGTGACAACCCGCAGGCAATTTATGTCGATCAGACAGTTTGGTAGTCTTGCAAGCCAGGCATCCCCGGTTCCGATTACGGATGAAGGCATTATTCAGTCAGTCATTAACAAGGTCTATATGCTGGAGAGCGAAAAGGAGCAGTACCGGGCATACGGCGATCTTCTGATGCAGGCAGGAATCAAGCTCGGGCAGCAGTTTGGCGGAACCGGGTATAACGATCAGACACGAGTCATGGGTGATTTTTCATCAAGGCTATATGAAATCAGGGCAGTAGAGGAAGCGGAAGATTCGGCCCCGGTATAAGTCAGCATTCTATTCGTTCAACCAAAAATCCTTATATATGGATTTTTGGCCGAAAACAGGGTTCGTCCATTTGCGGTTGGCAGAAAAAATTGGGAGTTCGCAGGTTCTCCCAAAGGTGCGGATGCCAGTGCTTGTGTCTACTCGCTTGTTGAAACTGCAAAGGCGAATAATCTGGACCCCTTTCATTATATCCAGTGCCTCTTGCTCCTTGCTCCCGGCAGCAAGTTCCGGACAGACGAGAAAACCATGCAGAACCTGATGCCTTGGAGTCCATTTATGCAATCTCAATGCAAAGCGAATTGAGCGGTTGATACCGCTTTTTTCTTTTAGTCAGTATGTCGGTTGTCGGACGCTTACGTAACACCATGACATATTTCTATAGAGAACAAGGTCAAACACATGAAGGCAAAATAGCATCTTTTCTCGCCCATTTCCCCCATAAGACACAAACAAGACACAAATCAATCTATTTCGTATATTTCAAAGCAAACAAAAAGCCCGCATCCCTTACAGGCAGGCTGTAGTCTTATCGTTTGGAGCCGATTAACGGATTCGAACCGTTGACCTGCTGATTACAAAAAATAGGTAGGGGTGTTTGGGGCGTTAGGTGGTTTACTGTAGATGGCTGCAAATAGGGCATTTGCGGGTTTTTACTGTGGTATCTTTTGGCGAACGTTTGTTCGTTTGAACATAAATTATGTTCAAATTATGTTCAAGTCAACTGTTTGAGAGCATGGAGGAAGGATTCACTGATTTGCTGAGGAATACGGCAACTTTCAGGTAGGTTTTTCCGTGGACATAACGTAATAACGATTTAATTCTTTGTGTGATTATATCGCTGTCCCGGAGCCACGATGGCTCAAAAGGAAACGGATTTCTCACTTATGCTTTGGAAAAATTTCTTTCAGCTATGTCTTTCAGGATCTATCTTGTCTGAGAGGCTTTAGTCCTAAAACTTCCTATGACATAGAACTTGAAATAGAATCATGGGTTTCCAAGTAATCGATCTAAAATAGAAGGTTCTAACATTTGTTATTTGCTATTGCAATGTCTTATGAAGAGAATTTGCCTTTGCAGCAATCTGATTGAGACTGTTTCCGATAGAGCAAATCTGCCGGATCAGCTCACGAAATTCCATTGGCGGAAATTCTTTGACTTGATATCCATTCAGTACCTTTCGTAGAAAGGCTTCCTGGGAGAGACCGGATTTCTGGACTTGGGTTTGAAATTTTTGGAGTTCTACTTCGGACATGCGAACCATAACATAATGATTTTGTTTCCGCATACGAACCTCCATTGGTGTTGATTTGCAATTATATTTGACGCAAAACTTGCAAATTTGATACAAATCGCAATCTTGCAATATATTCCCTTCCTGCGCAAACCCAAAAACGGCTCTGCAGCAGAAATGTGGAGAAAATTTTGATACAATGTGGGAAGCAGAAGTTCTAACCAAAATATGGGCGCAATCAATCTTTGGAGTAATAGAATGGAAAACAAGCGTTTGCGTGCTTTTCCTTGGGATTGTTTTTACTGTTGCTATCCTTTGGAACGAAGGAAGTAAAAGCCCGACAGGAGGTTTTATTATGGCAAATATAATTGATCTTTCTAAACCAATCAAATATTACCCTGATGAACCATTTTTTATGAAGGTGAAAATCAAACATAAGAACCATAAAAAAGGCAGTTTACTATTACCATTTCTCGGACTTCCGTTGAACAAGCGTCCTAAAGGATTTGTTGGGTGGGCAGATGATACGATTAAAAATATGGGCGTACATTCAGTTACTCACATGGATGCGCCATGGCATTATGGTGAGTTATCTGGAGGAAAAAAGGCAGCATCTATTGATGAAGTTCCACTAGACTGGTTTTATGGAGACGGAGTAGTTATCGACATGAGCCATAAAAAAGACATGGAGTTGATTACCAAATCGGATTTAGAACAATATGTAAAGAACAATAATATAAAAATCAAGCCTGGGACTATCGTATTAATAAGGACTGACGGTGACAAGCGCTTAGGCACGAAGGAGTATTATTCAGTAGGGACAGGAGTAAGCGGGGAAGCGACTGAATGGTTGATTGACCAGGGTGTACGTGTAATGGGTATTGATCAATGGGGATGGGACAGACCTCTTGCCAAGACTGCAAAGCTTGCAAGCAAAGAAAAAAATCCTGATTTATTTTGGGAAGGACATCGTGTAGGTATTGAAAGGCCATACTGCCATATTGAACAGGTGGTAGGACTGAGCCAACTGCCCAAAGACGGCTTCAAAGTAATGGCTATGCCTCTGCCTTTAGAGGGATGTTCCGCTTCTCCTATCAGATTAATTGCGATATTGGATGATGAAAAGGAGGCTAACCATGAAGATTAAGAAATTATGCATAAATGAAAAACGAGAAGAAAACTCTCTTGCAATTTTACATAATGATTGTTGGATTGTACTAAAGTCATTGTATGAGCAATTTTCGACTGATACGAGCGAAGAATACTCAAAACTGGTAAATTCAAGTGACGATTTAATCGCTTTTTTACAAATACTGCCTGAAACGAGAGAAAAGTTGAACATGCTCATGAATAATGCAAAGTTGGAAACTTGCTGTCAAAGGGAAGAGATGAAAGAAATTATTCCATTCAAACCTTTGTTTTATCGTGATTTTATGATTTGTGAGAGGCATGTTATTAACAGCTCAAGGGGTTTAGTTAAAAATACAATGAAAAACTTAATGCCAATAGTAAATACATATGAAAAGGTTTTTCGTCGTCCTTTCCCTGCTTTTAAGCCTCAAAAACCATTTTATGAGAATCCAATCTACTATAAAGGAAATCACCTCTCTTTTGTTGGCAGTGGAGTGGAAGTTACATTCCCTGAATATGCAACTCTTTTGGATTATGAGTTAGAATTGGGATTCATTATTGCCAAAAATATTTACAATGCAACGGAAGAAGAGGGTCTTAATGCAATTGGCGCATTCTGTGTATTTAATGATTTTAGTGCACGTAATGTTCAATATGCTGAGATGAGAAAGACCGGTTTTGGTCCTTGCAAAGCAAAAGATTTTGCCAGCTCCATTTCCAATATAGTAGTGACTGCTGATGAAGTACTCCCATACCTTGATACGTTGAAAACAAGGGTTTTTATCAATGACAAATTGGTAGCCGAAGGGCAGATGAATGAATTTTATCATTCTTTGGGTAAAGTAGTTGCCTATGCATCTAAAGGAGAACGTGTTTATGCGGGAGAGTTTATGGGAAGCGGTACAATTCCAAATTGCTGCGGCTTAGAAAACGGACACTTACTAAACAGAGGAGACTCAATCCGACTAGAGATTGATAGGATAGGAGCAGTAACGAATACCATTAGTTAATAGGCGCCAAGAAAATCATTGGGGACGGTTCTTTTTGATTATAGAAATAACTGTCCCTGTTGCTTCAGATGTTTCTCTCAGTAATAAAAAACAGAGTTTGGAAGATGGAATAAAAATCCGATTTTCATACTCCTCTTTCTATAATTATAGAGAAATGTGACCGCCGGGGTAAAATTGAGCTGGTCAAAAATAATCCAGGTTATAGGCGTGCTATCTTTTGGAGAACATTTGTTTGTTTGAACATAAATTATGTTCAAATTATGTTCAAGTCAACTGTTTGAAATTGGTGCGAATTGATGCAGCATATCGTGTTAATGTAAGCTATTTCTCCAGTAACCAGTCGAGGGCATTGATTATCTTAATTCCTTCGTAATCGGATGCCGGGTCCTCATCAAGCGTTAGGATGAGTTTAGGATAGTGGTCATTGATTTTTAGGAGCGGAGCGAGTTCTCTATCTAGCGTGCTTTTTTCCCGGACCGTTGCAGCGACCTGATAATAGGTTGTTTCTATTTCACTTACGGCAACAAAATCAACTTCCAGATCACTGACCTGCCCCACATAGACAGAAAATCCTCTGCGCAGAAGTTCCAGATAAACCACATTTTCAAGGATATGCCCTACATCAGAACTGCGGCTGCCGAGCAGCATGTAGCGAAGGCCAATGTCTACGACATAATATTTTTCAAGCGTCTTCAGATGCTGTTTGCCTTTGATGTTATATCTGCCGGCCTGGTAAATCAGAAGGCTTTCCGTTAATGCACGGACATACTTTTCCACCGTTTTTTGATCGATCTTCCTGCCTGAAGAAGTCATCGTGTTGGCAATCTTGGTTGTTGAAAGCTGACTGCCTATACTGTCAAAAATAAACCGGGTGACGCTTTCCAGCATCATAACATCAGAAATTTTAAAACGAGCTACTACATCCTTCAGTAAAATGGAATTATAAATTCCCGAAAGATACTCCTGTACCTCTTTTTTATTGTTCTCATAATGCAAAATATAAGGAAACGAACCAAACTGAACATATGACAGATATTTTTGTGAAAGTGGTATATCTTTCTTATTCCCGTCACAATATTCTTTGAATGACAGAGGAAGCATTTTCAGTTCTATATATCGTCCAGTCAAAAGAGTGGCAAGCTCACCTGACATGAAATAGGCGTTGGATCCGGTAATGTACAAATCAACATTTTTCTTGATAAAGAGGCTGTCGACAACCTTTTCAAATTGTACAACATGCTGGACTTCATCGAGAAAAACATAATTTATCCGTTCCGGCAAAAGTCGATTCTTTACATAATTGTATAGCTGCTTGTAATCGGTAAGATCCTCATACTCTATGTCTTCAAAGTTGACAAAAATGATCTGGTTTTCATTTACACCATTACCCAAAAGGTAATCCCTGTATATTTCAAACAGGGTGGATTTCCCGCATCGCCTTACGCCGGATAAAACCTTGATGATTTGTTTATCCCTGGACCGGATCAAAAAATCGAGATATTCCGGACGCTGAATTCTTGCCATCATTTTCACCACCTATTCTTTGTTAGACGGATTATACACCGAAATCATGCTGAAATCAATAGTTTGAGGAATACAATCCGCAAACTATAAAATAGGATGATGTTTGAGGAACGTGATGCTATCATTGACTTCGAAAATAACTGATCAGTGCTGAATATAAACAAATCAGCAATAGGACCGTTGACTTCTCAACCTTTATCACAGATCGTTTTTTCGATAATGTAAACGGGTATGATAAATCCATTTGGAGAGGCAATTGTTGTAATACCGGCTGCATAGATGACTGGGATACTTATGAGTACGCCGGCTTCCACCATACGGGTCAAATATACACGCGGAATACCAATGTGCGTTACGTCTTTGGACGTAATGACTCCATTGTGCTCACTCGCGAATTCAATTAATTCCTTGTGGATCTTGTTTACGGGACATCACTCCTTTGTTACTAATTTGCTTGTAATTAAAACATAAGAAAGCGAAATAGAAACATATTGGGTTAATTATCTTAGGGGGAAATAGAAAGTTCTTGAGTTTGAACTGGTTTATGTCTCGGACCGTCATCTTGCTTTCCAGAACTCTTTTGATCATTGTATCTAAATCCAATATTCTTCTGAGATCGACACCAATCATAATTGTTTGGGGCTGCTGATACTCATCTAAGCACCTCCATGTGCGAAGGATTTCTTATCTGGCGAGGTTCTGGGATGTATTTGTGGAATTATACTTTTAAACACTTTATGGTTTATTCCTTTTCCAGAATCAGTAATTATTCGATTAAAGCATCAATGTCGATACGTGCCGATAAGTGCCGATAAGTGTCGATGAACAGGTAAAGAACTGAGCTTCTAGGGTTATTCGGAAGATTTCATACTGACTTTCTTTGCGAATATTTTTTGTATCAATCAGATGAAAGTTAACATGATTATCCAGCTCAACTGACATGATTTCTTCCATCATGTCTTTTCATTTACATTTAAACTGAAAAGAGGACTTCATTGCGATCCAGTTCATCTATTTTTCGGATACAAACTTATGGTATTCAAATTAAGACAAAGGAATAGGAACAAATAATTGACGAAGATCTCAGCCTGTAATATGATGTTTATAAAATCTATTTGCATATATTCGAAAATAGAAGAAGAGGCAACAAGCAAATGTCCAATCAAAAAGAACTCTATATACTTCATGCAGATTTCTGCAAATTCATGGCTAATCCTAAAAGGATAGAAATACTTTTTCTCCTTGGAAAAAAAGTAATGTGTGTAGATGAGATCGCCTCGGCAATGGAGGTTAAGGTGCCCAATATTTCTCAGCATCTGGCAGTAATGCGTGAAAAAGGTGTTGTTGAGGTTAGGCGCGATGGCAACAAGATGTATTATTCGATAGCCAACCCTAAAACTCTTCAAGCGTGCATTATAATAAGAGATGCTATGGTCGAACAGATGGAAAAACAATATGACATGATTAAATTATTAAAATAGTGAGGTAATAGTTATGAAGGTTGGGTTAATCAGATGTTTGCAGACTGAGGATATGTGTCCTGCAACGACATGTTTTAAAGTTATGAATACAAAGAAACTTGCATTCGAAAGTGTTGAAGAGGACATCGAAGTAATCGGGGTGAATACCTGTGGCGGCTGCCCTGGTAAAAAAGCGGTGACCAGATCAGCTGAGATGGTGAAACGCGGTGCAGATACAATTGTTCTGGCTTCCTGCATTACAAAAGGAAATCCTATAGGTTTTGCATGCCCGCACGCAGAACAGATGAAAGCTGCAATTAAAAAAAGGCTTGGAGACGAAATTACAATTATTGACTATACTCACTAACCACTGCAACCGGACTTGTTTGAAAGGAGAATCACGTGATCTATCTTGATTACAATGCAACAACACCAATAGACAAAGAAGTCGCAGATGCGATGCTTCCCTATCTATATGGCAATTTTGGCAATCCTTCCAGCGCCCACGCCTTGGGAGTTACTGCAAAAAAAGCTGTTGATCATGCAAGGAACCAGGTGGCTGCCTTACTGAGCGCTTCGGCGGAAGAAATTATTTTTACCAGCTGCGGGAGTGAATCAAACAATACGGTGTTGAAGGGCGTTGCCCACACTTACAAAAGCAAAGGCAATCATATTATCACGTCTCAAATTGAGCATCCTGCCATTCTCAATCCGTGCAAGTATTTAGAAGGCCTTGGGTTTGAAGTTAGTTACGTCCCGGTTGATCAATATGGGATGGTGAATCCTGCTGATATAGAGAATTCAATCACTGACAAAACCATTCTTGTATCAATCATGCATTCGAATAATGAGACGGGCACGATTCAGCCAATCAACGAGATTTCTGAAATATGCAGTAAACATCATGTCTTATTTCATTCTGATGCATCGCAGTCAATTGGGAAAGTGCCAGTTGATGTCAAAAGCCTTGGGGTGGATTTTTTGACTTTAGCTGGTCACAAACTGTACGCTCCCAAAGGTATTGGCGCGCTATATATTAAAAATGGAATCCATATTGAGCCGTTGATTCATGGCGCGGGTCACGAAAGCGGCAGACGGGCAGGAACTGAAAATATCATCCTCGAAGTAGGGCTTGGCAAGGCTTGTGAAATTTTAATGTCTGCGAAGAAAAACACAGAAGTCAAAGAACTAACTGACTACTTTTTCAGAAGGCTCAAGGATCAATTCGGCGGTATAATTCAACTCAACGGACATCCTGAAAAGAGGCTTCCAAACACACTCAATATTAGCTTTATTGGATTTAACGGACATGAGGTTTTAAATCGTCTTATTGATACAGCTGCATCAACAGGATCTGCCTGTCATTCCGGTATGACATCCATATCTCCGGTTTTAAGCGCAATGGGAGTAACAAATGAAGTAGGACGGGGCGCTGTACGATTTAGTCTGGGAAGATATACGACAAAAGACGAAATTGATACTGTAATTGAAAATCTAAATAAAATTATAGCTACTGATTGATTGCGTTAAGTTGGTTGAATGAGCACAAAAAATGGTTACTCTTTAGGCGATTTTGCATTTTAGATGCGTGCTGTCTTAATATAATTGATAGCGGTAGAAGGCGGCAACATGTAGTAGTATGATTTTGCGCAAAGACTTATTGCAACATAGTGCAATAAGTCTTTAAATTTATGCAGTTTTTGCATATAAAGATAAAAGACAGATCAAAGAATACATTACAGGTATATATGCACGGAACACGACCACATATATCATGAGCCGGAATTCTATGAAGATATCGTAACCGGGACCTGGAATGCAGGGGAATGAGCGCTGAAGCTGTAAATGACAAACGTGCTGCCGGCATAACAGTCGGTATATTAATTTCCCTATAAGCTAAATTAGAACAAAGATATCGGATAGGATGAAAACTGTATATCTTTGCTGATGAGGGGACGCTACGCCTGCCGTGATACTGCCCGAATCTGCGAATCACATGATTCAAAGCAGCCAGCATTTTTGTGATAACGGGAAAAGCAAAAACCAGATGAATGACAGCTGTAACCAACGGCAGGAAAAACACAGTAAGTACCTGACTGTGTATGTATATTATGTGGGAAGCCGATTTCACTGACAAATATCAGTGGAGTCGGCTTTGTGCGTCTTTTATTGCTTGTGTCCGTTTCTGATATACTATAGAGGACGAAATGATATAATAATCATCAATTGAACTTTAGGAGAAGGACGCATGTACAAGATTCTGATTATTGAAGACGATGCCACGATTGCGAAAGCGATGAAGGATCATCTGCGCAGATGGGACTATGACGCAGTCTGTGTAACGGATTTTAAGGATATTTCTGAACAGGTGATCCGGTTTGATCCGCAGCTTATTCTTCTGGACATCATGCTTCCTTATTTTAGCGGCTTTCACTGGTGCAGTGAGATCCGCAAATTCTCCAGGGTACCGGTTGTTTTTATTTCTTCTGCCGGCGACAATATGAATATTGTAATGGCCATGAATATGGGAGCGGATGATTTTATCAGCAAACCGTTTGATCTTCATGTCCTTACGGCCAAGATGGGCGCTATTATCCGGAGGACGTATTCATTTAAGGGTCGGATCAGCATGATGGAGCACAACGGAGTCCTTCTGAACCTGGGCGATACTACGCTTACCTATCAGAACCAGAAGATGAATCTGACCAAAAATGATTACAAAATTCTGCAGCTTCTGATGGAGAATATCGGGAAAGTCGTATCCCGCGATGACATTATGCAGCGCCTCTGGGAGAATGACAATTATATTGACGACAATACATTGACTGTAAATATCACGCGCCTTCGCAAAAAGCTTTCAGAATCCGGGCTTGAAAATTTCATCACAACCAAAAAAGGCCTCGGATATCTGGTGGAATGATATGAAGGTATTTATTCGTCTTTTGGGATCATATATAAGACTGCATTTGGCAGCAATTATTGCAGTACCTGTGTCATACGGTATTTTTGCGATTGTTTATGTGCTGTATCAACTGCCTTTGGAGGCCGTTGTTTATGCTGCAATTCTGACGTCTGCCTTTCTGCTGAGTCTTGCCCTTATTGGTTTTGCCGGATATTACAGACGGCACGAGGCCCTGAAGAATCTGAAACGCAGCATCTCGGTTCCTGACATGCATTTCTCTGACGCAAGGGGGATGATCGAAAAAGACTATCAGGAGATCATCCGGCTCCTGGATCAGGAACGGACTGCTACGATTACCCGGACGGACGAAGCTTTTACAGACATGAAGGACTACTACACCATATGGGCGCATCAGATTAAGACGCCAATTGCTGCGATGCGTCTGCTCCTGCAGGCTGAACCATCAGAGGCGAATCAGGATTTGCTCGACCAGCTTTTCAAGGTGGAGGAGTATGTGGAGATGGTTCTGCAGTATCTGCGCATGGAAAGTATGAGCAATGACCTTCTTTTCCAAAAATACTCGCTGGACGCTATTGTCAGACAGGCGGTCCACAAATATGCCAAGCTCTTTATCAGGAAAAAGATACGGCTGAATTATGAAGCCCTGAACTGCACGGTGCTGACAGATGAGAAGTGGCTGGTTTTTGTAATTGAACAAATTCTGTCGAATTCGCTGAAATATACAGGACGCGGCGAGATTTCGATCTATATGGATCTTGATCTGCCGTGTACGCTTGTTATTGAAGATACGGGAATCGGTATTGCACTCGAAGATCTTCCCCGGCTTTTTTCCAGAGGATTTACAGGATACAACGGGCGCATGGATAAAAAGTCCACAGGTATCGGGCTCTATCTGTCCAGACAGATCCTCACGAAGCTGTCGCACACAATCAGGATCGAGTCGGTCGTCGGTACGGGAACAAAGGTAAAAATCGGACTGGACACTGCTAATATGGGCAGCCTTACAGAAACGTAAGCTTACCGGCCGTAATGTAAGCTGGAGTTAAGGCAGTGCATATTCTCCTTTTGTAAGATGTTAAGGAGATAACACAGGAGGAAATAATATGCCGCTTTTAGAAGTTAATAATTTGAAAAAGACTTACACGACCCGCTTTGGAGGAACTCCGGTCCAGGCCCTATCCAACGTAACTTTCTCCGTAGAACAGGGCGAGTATACTGCGATTATGGGCGAATCCGGATCCGGTAAGACAACCCTTTTAAATATCATTGCCTCGATCGACAAACCCACAAGCGGCGAGGTGCTTTTGAACGGTAAGAACACGGTTTCCATCAGTGAGAAAGAAATATCTGCCTTCCGCCGGGATAATCTGGGTTTTGTATTCCAGGATTTTAATCTTCTGGATACTTTTTCAATTCAGGATAATATATTCCTTCCGCTTGTCCTTGCCAAAAAATCATATGAAGAAATGAATGCCAGACTCCAGCCAATTGCCAAAAGACTTGGTATCAGCGGCATCCTCGCGAAGTTCCCCTATGAGGTCTCCGGCGGAGAAAAACAGAGGACAGCCGTTGCCCGCGCGCTGATTACAAATCCAAAGCTGATCCTTGCCGACGAGCCGACCGGTTCGCTCGATTCGCGCGCATCCAGCGGACTTCTGCAGCTTTTTTCGGAAATAAACGGGGACGGGCAGACCATCCTTATGGTTACGCACAGTATAAAAGCAGCAAGTCATGCCCAGAGAGTCCTTTTTATAAAGGACGGAGAGGTGTATCACCAACTTCATAAAGCGTCGCATACAAAAGAAGAGATGTATCTGAAAATTTCCGATACGCTTACTATGATTGCTACGGGCGGTGCAAGAAATGAATAAACTGTTTTTCCCGAAGATTGCCGCCGGCAACATAAAGAAAAATACCAAAATGATCCTTCCGTATATGATTGCCTCTATCTGTACCATCATGATGTTCTACAATATGCGTTTCCTGGCAGTTGCAAAGCTGATCGGAGTTGAAACTGAAAGCGAGAGTCTGCGCAGCCTTCTGAGACTCGGCAGTTACGTCATCGGTATATTTTCGGTGATCTTTCTTTTCTATACGAACAGCTTTCTGATTAAGCAGCGCAAGAAAGAATTCGGGCTTCTTAATATTCTCGGGATGGAGAAAAAACACATCGCCCTGGTGATGTTTTTTGAGACTTTATATACGTCGCTGATAAGTCTTTCCGCAGGTATTCTGGGAGGGATACTCATCAGTAAGCTGATTCTGATGCTTTTACTGAGGGTGGTCGACTTTGATGTAGCCTTTGGATTTGAGATACCTGTTAAGGCCATACTTACTACTCTTGCGCTATTTGGCGGGATATTTATGATCAATCTTGTGCACAATATTTTTGCTGTACACCTTGCGAAGCCTGTTGAGCTTCTGAAAGGCGGCCAACAGGGCGAAAAGGAACCTAAGATCAAGTGGATCATGACAGTCATCGGGATTATTTCACTGGGGACCGGCTACTTCATCTCGCTGACAACAAAATCTCCACTGAAGGCGATGGATGTCTTTTTCGTCGCGGTAATCCTTGTAATCATAGGAACCTACTGCCTGTTTACGGCGGGAAGTATCGCCGCGCTGAAGGTCTTCCGGAAATTCAAGAAGTTCTATTATCAGCCGAGGCATTTTATCTCTGTGTCCGGCATGATTTACAGGATGAAGCAAAATGCGGCGGGACTTGCCAATATCTGCATCCTGGCAACCATTGTAATTGTCGTGCTGTCCACAACGATATCGTTATATGTGGGCTTTGAGGATGTCATAAGAAACGTGTGCCCCCGTAATGTTACAGTATTGGGGGGGGAACTATCGGAAGAACAGGCGAACCAGTTGGATACTGTCATTTTGAAGCAGGCAAAAGCAGCTGGTATGTCAGTAACCAATTTTGTGCGCTTTAGAATGACTACTGCTGTTAAGGTCCTTCAGGATAAAGCCCGGTTTGAGGCAGGCAGCCCGACATATTCATCGGGCGGCGTTGCATTTATACGTTTGATAGCTGAAGACGATTACAAAAGGATGTCTGATAAACCCATATCGTTATCGGACAAAGAAGTGCTCCTTTGTGAGGAGTTCGGTGAAATTCCAGGCGATACAATAGACTTCAACGGACTTGACTTTACTGTCAGGGAAAGACTTGACTCCCTCATCGGCTCTGACGGTATGCAGGCGGATCTGATGGGCAATTACTTTATTGTCGTAAAAGATAAAGAGACTGTGGACAAGATCAGCACGGCACTGAACGGTGGTCAGTGGGAAGATGCAGAACTAGTTTATTTTTGTGGTTTTGACGCTGTCGGAAGCAGGGAATCGCAGCAGCTTCTTCTCTCCGATTTGGAGCAGGAAATGACTGATAAAGGCATCAATATCTCTACCTTAGGTGATGAAGCCGTGCGGGACATCATATATACACTGTACGGCGGTCTCTTTTTTCTCGGATTATTTCTGGGAGTCCTGTTCATTATGGCGACCGTGCTGATTATTTACTACAAGCAGATTGCCGAAGGGTATGACGATAAGGAACGCTTTGAGATCATGCAGAAAGTTGGCATGAGTCATCAGGAAGTGAAAAAGTCTATTCGCAGTCAGGTACTTACCGTATTTTTCCTGCCGCTGGTCACAGCTGTTATTCATCTGGCTTTTGCTTTTCCCGTTATCACAAAGATGCTGGCTGTTTTGAATCTTACCAACGTAAAGTTGTTTGCTGTGTGTGCGGGTATTACGATTCTAGTATTCGCATTGTTCTATACACTCGTTTACATGCTGACAGCCAGGACGTATTACAAAATCGTGAGTCCCCAGTAAGGCCTAATCATTTTCCATAGATAGTAAACCAATGAGTGAAAAGGTCTTAAAGTATCTCGATAACGATGATGCAGAAGAGCTGAAGAGTATGTTTTGCGAAAAAACAATATCGCTAACGCCCGATCTTGACGAAAAAATAGAAGCGGCCATGGACTTTTATGAAGGAAAAACAGTTTCACACGGCAATATTCTGGGGTCGGAAGGAGAAACCGTTGACAACGGAGTAACAACGAAGCTTGACATGGAGCCGCATATTACCGATATAAAAGTGGATGAAGGAGGCAAATTTAACATAATGATATATTCATACCTGATTTATACGAAAGATCCTTCAAAAGAAGGAATTTCCGAAATTGATATATATACTGAGGATGACACTGTATGTGTTATTGGCAAGTACCTTGATTGATTTGATCCGGTCATGTTAATGTGGACATGGGAAACCTAGACCAACTAATTGACTTGACCTGTTGACCAACTGATCACTTGATTTTTCAAGTTTTTTCTGCTATGTATTTTCCGAATTTCTGCGATACAGATAGTTTGCATGTGTTTTATCGTTTAACTCTTTGTGATATGCTGTTGATTTTACATAGATTATGTTCAAATTATGTTCAAGACAACAGTACTTTCTTCCGGGATGTCTCTATTTGCATTCGAAAATTCTCGAAGTCTTACAACCTCTAAGGAATTTTGTTGCAGAAAACTAAAAACAGTACTGTTGACTTGCTGATAATTGAATATTAACTGACCTTTTTCTGAGATGTTTTTTCAGTAAAACTCTGCAAATAGGTCGTGTTCAGGAGTATTTATTGATATATCTTTGCGTTCTGGCTGTCAATATCGGATTTGAACATAAAATTATGTTCAAATTATGTTCAAAACAACAGCTCAGTCTTCAAAAACTCGCATTTTCGGACAAACAAAAAGCCCAAATCCTTTACAGGCTGTAGGCTTATCGTTTGGAGCCGATTAACGGATTCGAACCGTTGACCTGCTGATTACAAAAATAGGTAGGGCTGTTTGGGGTGTTGGGTGGTTTGCTGTAGATGGCTGCAAATAGGGCGTTTGCAGGGTTTTAGCTGCGGTATCTTTTGGCGAACATTTGTTCTCTTGAACATAAATTATGTTCAAATTATGTTCAAGTCAATAATTCGCGTATCATGCATGCATAATGATGTTTTCCCCTTCGACTTCCTGTTTTCATTCACACTATTACCATACTATTTAATATATTGTACATACTAGGACAAGGTGTTAAAACTTTAGTGTGCCACAACAAATGGTATTTGTAAAAGTATACAATTTTAATATTGATATTTAAAATGAAGAATATCCATCGCCTCTATGTTTAGTTATGAGCGTAATCCGAAAACAAGCAGCAACTTTGTTTTAAGGGTAGAGAAGACCGAATTTCAAATGTTGTATTTCTCACGAGCTACATCTTAGAGTAATTGAAAAGACGCGATTGCTCCAAGCTTCCCAATGACACACAATGGACATTGTGATTCACTCATGCAAAACGCTATACGCAGGTATACCCGGCAAACTACGGACAGGCAACTCCGGCAGCATAAGGACACATTACGCTGGTACAAGCACAAATGTAACTTTACATTATAGTTTGGCAAAACCAAGTTCTTTCCCATTGGTATGTGGACGTTTTGTTACCTTAAAGATTGGCAAGAAATGTAAAGTTAAAGCAATAAGCGTATTTGTAAATTATGACAAATAGCGAAAAACACTATAACTCTAATATTAAAGATTATTATGCTTTATAAGAAATTATTGAAATGATAGAAGCAATTTGTATTTCAATAAAAACATGTTAACATATTGGTACAAAAATGGAAGACAGTAGAATTGGTGTAAGGTAAAATCAATACAAGAGGTTAAACATGGACAATCGCTCAACGAAATGACGATCAGTCCAATATCATAATTAATATGATGAAGATAATTTGAATCTATCAACAACATTAGGGGAAGAAACATGAAGAAGCGGGGAGAAGTATGAAAACAAAAAACACAAAAGTGATGAAGTTTATTACTGTGTTACTGTCCATTGTTATGGCGGCGGGTATTCTCCCTGTTTCTGTGTCGGCCGCCTCGGCTGAGATTACATACAAAGATGAAAACGGTGCATCACATACCGTAGAGGCCATCGTGCTCGATAGTTCGACCACGACGCTCACAACAGGTTGGTATGTTGTGGAAGGCGCCGTAAGCACAACCAACCTTGCCTTGACCGGCGAAATTAACCTCATCCTTGCGGACGGCTGCACGTTAACAGCCGGAGCGACCGGCAACAAGGCGGCAATCGAAATATTAAATGCAAGTACCATGACTATATACGGTCAAACATTAGGTACCGGAACACTTAACGCCACAGGAAGCGGCAGGGGCGCGGGCATCGGCGGCAGCGGAGGGGCGGACAGCAGCACAGCCGGTGCAGGCACGGCCAGCGGGGCCGGCGGGAATTGCGGCACGGTCACGGTAGCGGGCGGCAGAGTGACCGCAAACCGCATGGGAGGCGGTGACGGCGGAAATGGAATAAGCACATACGAAGTAAATGCGGACGGCGGCAGGGGCGGCAGCAGCGGTACAATAATCGTTAAAGGCGGTTCTCTGACGGTTTCAGGCAAGGTGCGCGGCGGAAACGGCGGCGAGAGCGAGTACCGTCACGGCGGCGACGGCGGCGATCTCATCAATTTTACCGTTTCCGGCGGTATTGTAAATATTGGAAGCATCTGCGGCGGCAATGGCGGTGACGGTGATTACTCATATACTTCATTTGGCAAGCCGAGCGTGCCTATGGGCATTGCGGGCGACGGCGGCAGCGGCGGTACAGTGGCTATACGCGGCGGTAAGCTGACTGTTTCAGGAAGCATCTGCGGCGGTAATGCGGGCAGAACGAGTATTGGCAGTTGTATTCCCGGCAACGGCGGTGCCATAACGGTGAGCGGCGGCATGGTAAGTGTCTCCGGAATGATCGGCGGAGGAAGCCAAAGTTCGTTTACGGTCGCAACCGCAACCGCCGGCGACGGTTCCTGTATAATCACCGGCGGCTCGCTGACGGCAGCCACTCTTCGTCCCGTTCCCACTAATGGAAGTGCAAACGGAGGCAATACGGTTTCCGTCACAACAGTAAAGCTCGACGGCGTTTCCAGTGCAACAGCGGTTAAGTATCTGTTTGCAAGCACTGCCTATACCTACGGCACGAAAGATTTGAGCACCGACACTAATGGAAATCTTTCACTGTGGCTCCCTGGCGGAGCGTCTGTTACGCAGGCATATACAGCAGTATCGGCTTATTCCGGTTCGGTGGCCGCGGGAGCTTCAGGCACGCTCTCGGAAATACCCTTAGAGTCGGACAAGCCAACCGTAGTATCTGCTGCGCCTGCCGACGGCGCTGAAAATGTTCCGAAAAACGGAAATATATCGGTAACCTTCAGTGAGATGCTGGATGCATCGGTAGGAACAATTTCCCTTTCCCCCGCGGAAGGAAGTTCTATTGTTCTGTCCGGCGGTTCGTGGTCATCCAACAATACAGTTTATACCATCCCATATTCCGGCCTTTCCCTGGGCGCGGCATACACCATCGTGATGTCCGGCTTCACTGATCTTGCGGGCAATATGATGGAAGAGGATACAAATTACAACTTTCAGGTAATACCTCCTGCAGTAATTCCTATATATGATTATTCATATGTAGATGAAACGGGCGTTATTAAGACCGTAAGCGCTACAAAAATTGACAGCGCTGCTAAAACGCTTACCGCAGGCTGGTATGCGGCTGAGGGCAGCTTGAATCTGACGAATGTGACCATTAGCGGTGATGTGCGGCTGATCCTCACAGACGGCTGCTCGCTTGCAGTGAACGGCACGGGAAACAATGCCGCTGTCAGGATCAAAAGCGGAAACAGTCTTGCCATTTATGGTCAGACACTCGGTACAGGCACACTCAGCGCCACGTCTTCCGGTCGAGGTGCGGGCATCGGCGGAAATGGCGGCAGCACCGGTACGGATTCCAGCAGCGGTGACAGCTGCGGTACCTTAAAGATCTACGGCGGAACGGTTACTGCAAACCGAATCGGCGGCGGCGGCGGCAGCGATTTTTTTTGGGGTTCAGGATATACAGGGGGCAGCGGCGGCACCATCACCATCAACGGCGGTACGGTTGTAACAAACCGAATCGGCGGCGGAGATGGCGGCGGCGGATCTCTTGTGAACATGGGCGGCAACGGCGGTAATGGAAGCAGTCTTACAATCAACGGCGGCAACGTTACTGTTACCGGTAAAACGGGAGGAGGAGCTGCCGGAAGCGGAAGAGATTCATTTACAGGGATGATCGCCACGGCAGGCGCAGCGGGTTCCTGTACAATAACAGGCGGTTCAGTTAAATTTGCCACCATACAGCCTACACCAAAAAACGGCAGTGCGAACGGCAGCCTTACGGTTTCTCTCACTACAGTAACGCTCGGCAGTGTTTCTACAGTTCAGGCTGTCAAGGCTATACTCACCAATTTATCTTCAACTTATGGCACAAGAGATATGAAAACCGACACATCCGGAAAGCTCTATCTGTGGTTCCCGTCCGGTGCTTCCATTAACGCTGCGTACACGCAGGACAACTTTTATAAAGGCTCGATCTCAGCAGGAGCAACGGGAACGCTTGCCTTAACTGCTGCGGATTCTCAAAAACCAGTTATCTCCTCTACGGCACCTGCTGACAAAACAACAGACGTTCCTGTGAACGGAAGCATATCCATTACCTTCAGTAAAGTGATGGATATTTGGAAAGGCGGCGTGACATTATCAAGGGGAGGCTCGGACATTGCTGCCCTGACCGGCGGTGCATGGACCTACAGCGGCACGGTTTACACTGTACCTTATTCAGGAATTTCCTACAGCCAGGAATATGTCGTTTCTCTTTCCGGTTTCCAGGATGCATCCGGCTATACCGCTGACAGCAGCAGCCTCTCCTTTACCACTGCCGCGATGCCAAAAAGCGTTGCAGTAGGCGTGCAAAGCGGCAAGCTCATCAACGCAGCGGCGGGAAGTGCTGCCTTTCCGGTTTCTACTGTCAGTATTGAGAGCGGCGCGGCGATCACACTCAACAACATAAACAGCGTTCAGGGCATTAAGCTCGAAACGCTGGAAACAGAAGGGGACAGTACCGCCGTTACCATCAGTACATCAGCGGAGACCCCGGCAGGAACGCACCCCCTCACTCTAACTATAGACGGCGTTACCTCCAGCAGCTTCAGCCTGGCTGTAGACGCCAGGGTCTACGGCATCTCGTTAAGCCAAACAGGGCTTTATACCTTTTTGGGACAGGAAGCAGACTACGCACCGGTCAATGAGTACAGCGTCACCATAACGAATACCGGCAATTCGCCGGCGGGGATGATGACCATAGGCCTTACGGGTGAAGACAGCAGTTGCTTTACACTCTCTAAAACGGAGATCCCGGATATTGCGGCGGGCGGGAGCAACAGCTTTACAATAAGGCCAATCGACAGCCTTCCCATAGATATCTATACTGCCACGGTCACTGTGAGCGGAACAAACATTGTTCCGCAGATCTTCGATGTGAGCTTCACTGTAAACGAACGAACCGGGAATAACGTGAACGGCGTAACTGAACCCGCTGCCGCTGCCATCAGCGGCACCAACATTACAGCAAGTGTGGAAAACATTGTAACGAGCCAGGCTATAAATATATCTGTGAGCCCGGGGGCGAGCTGGAGGCTCTACCGAGATGTTGCCTGTACCGATGAAATCGCGGACAAGACGATGGCTCTCTCCTTAGGGGCAAACATCGCCTTTATCCAGGTGACCGCCGAGGATGGGCAAACAAAACTTTATGCTTTTGCGATTGCGCGGATGAATGAGCAGCCTGACCTGTCTCCTTCCACCAAGGTAATCATCGGTACATCCATTACATTCAATGGTGGTACGATTCAGCTGACTGCCGAAGTCATCACGACAAAAACAAATAAAAGTGTTGTGTGGAGCATAGTAAACGGCAATGAGTATGCCGTGATCAGCCCTGCCGGACTTTTGACTGCCAATAGTAACGGTGTCGTCACTGTGCGGGCTGCCGCACAAGACGGCTCAGGAGTTTATCAGGAAATACTGGTTGTGATTACCGGACAATCCCTAAGCGGCGTCAATCAGGGCATCGGTTTAGAAGAAGAATCTGACGGCGTTCTTACACAGAGCCCGCCGCCCGCCAACAGCAGCGCCGCTGCTGCTCAGACGGAGGAAGACGGCAGTGTGCCGCTCACCAGCAGCACTGTTAGTCCGCAGACGGGGGAAGACAGCAGCGCCGAAACATCGCAGAAAAGGGAAAACGGCAGAGCGATCGTCTATATTATGCTTGGAATACTAGTTTTGTGCGGTGCAGTAGGGATTTTAGCGTTTCGAATAAAACGAAAAACAAAAAATTTACATCGGTGAATTTGGAACAGTATCCGAATATTGGTACCCGGATACCCATTAACTTTCTTATGAAAAACTGAAGCAGACAAATGCTTTATATAATACGTCAACGCTAACGGAGATTTTTATGCAGTCATAAAGGATCCATCATTGCGATAATTGGCACCCTGATCTATTTCCTCAGCCCCTTCGATGTAATACCTGATTTCCTTCCGGGCGTAGGACTAAGAATTGGGAAAACATCTTCTGCCGGACGTAAGAAAAAAGCTCAGAACATGCGGAAAAACATTTGTTGAATTTCTACAATATTTATTTTATCAAAAATAGAGAGTCTGTCACCACATATTGGATCCTGTAGCAAAACGGATGATTTCGCTACCTAGTCCTTTGACTAACGGAACATACTCTCGCTCGGGAACCACGGGGAGTACTATAAATATGGAATATGAGATAAAACCTTATATTGGAGTTGGCTCAATTGAGTTTGGAATGACTGACAGTCAAGTTAGAAGTGTTGTTGGCGGAGAATTTCGTTCGTTTAAAAAGACGCCCATTTCGGAAACGCTTACTGATGCATTTAGTGATAAGGGTATTCATGTATACTATAGAAAGCTGGGGATTTGTGAAGCTGTTGAATTTGGAAGTCCTGCAGAGCCAATATTTATGGGAAAAAACCTAATAGGCATTCCATTTGGTGAAATTGCACAGGAGTTTGAATTGCTTGATAATTCAATTGAAATTGATGAAAATGGTTTTACCTCATATAAATATGGAATTGGTGTTTTTGTGCCAACCTTAAAAGAGTCAATGTATGATCTGGTAATGTAAAAGTGGACACGGGAAAGCTTGAGACAAATAATGAAAAAGAAGCCAAGGGTTGTCCCATACCAAAAACAACGACCAATATATAGTATGGACTGGAGAGACAAATGATACTCATTCGAGATAATATTTATATTGAAATCTATTATGATCTTGAATCAGTGACTGTTTGGAACGTGATTCAAGATCAATGGGATATCTATGTTAATAAGAACGACTGCATTGAGAAGGTAATGGAGAAAGGTCTAGAATTCATAAATGAGCGGTGCGGGAATTGTATAAACTAATCTGTTAAGAAATATGTGCAACGTTGCACATGTGATCATTTTACAAGTGCATTCATTTGAATGTGTTTTTGCATTATGAGCTCAGATGTTAATGAGTTTTAATCTCTATTTTAGTCCAAGAGATCACATCGTGTCCTCATACTCGTTAACACTGCGGATTATCCGCATCGATAAATTGAAGCTAGAATTTTCTAATACAATAATGTCTTAGAAATTGCATTTTTAAGCGTTTATGGACAAAATATGGACAAGTCATCAGTTTTTCTTAGTTGAAATTATTATATTAAATAAACAAAAAACCTTACAACCACTGCGGCTGTAAGGTCTTGAGTTGGAGCCGATTAACGGATTCGAACCGTTGACCTGCTGATTACAAATGTGATTATGAGATGATATTTTAAATTGATATGCATGCAATAGACGTAGTAATAGCAGTGCTTTTCAGCCTTTTACAATTCGTTTGGAACTGCCTGTATGTGTATGTATTTGATTGAAATTCCGTCAATATTCCGTCAACTTTTTATCGGTCATTTTCATGTATCTTCCCATTGCCCTGAACTATGATTCCAGAAGTGTGAGAATTCTACTTGTTTAAGCATACTTTCGTATATTGGAAAAAGAAATGTGTGAATGACATCAAGAATCTCCGGGAATGTAGCTTGTGTCTCCAGACCGGTTCTTTTGAGAAATGCTTTCCATTGCGTCTGTTTATCTTTTAGCAATGAGTAAGCTTCAGTGAAAATAGTGGGGGTATCGGACATAGGTGTTTCTCGTCTATTAAATGTTGCGAGGATTGCGTCATGCAGCTGCATTCCGTTGAAATCAAATGTGTTACATAGTTTGTAAATATCGTAGAAATCTTTCATCCGACTGTTTGCTTCAGCAAGAAAAACCATCGCCTCGAATTTTTCTGCAATAACGGATTCGAGTGAATACACTTTTATTTTGGGCCGATCCATTTCCAGAAGTGAGGGGTACTCCATTATTGCCGGATAAGGAATAACTATATCCCCAAATCCGATATCGAATTGGAGTGTGTGGCGACTTTTGTCAAGATACGCGCTTACTTTGAGTCGCACGCCCTGATAATCCGCATCTTCCTTAATGCGCTCTGCGAGAATAGAATCCGCATCATATCGTACAGCGTCATCCGCTGGTATTTTGCAGATTTCCTGAAAAACCTCGATAAGCTTGTCCGGTGTATTCTCAATCTGGCGTGCAAGAAAGTCAATATCTTTTGTGGCACGTGCATCCTCTTCCAGAATACTGTAAAGGAGCAATCCGCCTTTCAAAATGAAGTTTTCGGAATACTGCGAAATAGACACACGGTAGAGAAGCCGCTCGATGAAATAGTGCATCAGGAGATAGTCGAAAGGGCGGTTTCCCTTTACCGCCAGTGATTTGAGTCTACTTTTGATACTGTCTGCATTCATCATATAAGAGCCTCCACATAGGGCATGATAACAGTCTTGAGTCGCATTTTTTCTGCGTATTCATATAGTTTTTGGATATGCACATCTTTCACGCTCATATATGTTTTAAGCGTTTCAAGCGCGACATCCATTCCGAACTGACTTCTCATCCGGAAAAGATCACATATTGTTCGTTCTTTATCATAGATTCGAACAGGGATAAGGTCTATCATGACCTCGGAAATTCCAAGATCAAAGTGTGTGTTCTTGAAGCGGTGTAGTTGAATAGGAGGATAGGAAGGAAGCACGGGAGGTTTTCCTCCTGTGTGAACAGCAATATCAATAGCTGTGGGATTTACCGTTGTTAGCTCATAGTATGCTGCAGCCGACAGAAGGCATATGACGCCATTTTTAACAACAGAGGCGGCAAGAGTTAGTTCACTTATTTCGCTATTTTGAAACACCCAGGTATAATAGCCTGTCTTGACCTTTGAGAGATAACCACCGGAAACAAGCTCTGCAATATCCTTGCTGCAGAACTTATTTTCTCGAAGAAGGGAGTATTTGGCGACACCGCCATTCTTTTCGAATATCCTTTTCATTTTTTCAATTCGCTTTTCTTTCATGCCTTACCACCAAAAGTGTACTCGACGCGATTTAAAGTGTAACTTCTTGTGATCTATTTATAATCCTTTATTGCTGAAAAGTCAACTTTGGGGGTTATTAATTCACACCCTCTTGCGCCAGTTATGATATCGGATATGTAAACTTAACATTACTCTTCAAATCTATTCCGGCAACGCCATCTTTTTTTAGCATCCCCTGAAATGTATCAAGAAGGTGCTCAACCGTTTTGCTGAAATACATGGCATCATTTATTTGATTCTCATCGATGCTCTCATATATACTCCGAGCCACATGGAAGATCTCTTTATACTTTTCTATTTCATGAAAATACTGCTCGTAGTTGCGTGTCATATTGAAATATTCCAAAATACAAAATATCGCGGCATACTTGTACTCAATGTTTTCATTGGGATTGATGGAATTGCTATGAATACTGTTTTTATATTCTTCAACAGTTTTTTTCCGATCTATTCCTAATGCTTCATCTTGAATTTTTCTAATAATGATGTTCATCAGAAAAGTTTCAATCGCACCGGCAAAATACGTAAATGCTTTTTCAGACGGGTTACTTACGGTTATTCTGGGGATTCCATCAAGCTTGAGTTTTGCATAGAGCAACACACTCGAAACAACAACATCGTTAATCGTATTCTCGTTGATTATGATTTCCACAACCTGTCTTTCTGGATCAAGTGTATGGCTAGCAATGAAATTGCTGTTGTTTTCAAATTGATTGATTGAAATTCTTAATTTATAACTTCTCTGTATACATAATGCTTTAACTATTTCGTAGAGGTTCACAACACTTTCGCTTAATCTACTAAAGCTGCGAGAAATTCTGTCTAGCATCACAACTGATATTGCTGGGTCATATTCACACACATCTCCCCAATGAAGTTCTCCTGCGAAATTTCCCGTTATAAACTGATATGCAATTTTCTTGCTGTTCAGTTCTATATCGGATAAAGCCTTATACGAGTACTCTGTTTCAAATATAAGGCCTTTTGATAATAACGCTCGGCTCAATTCAGAGTTTTTCTTTGCAACGGAAGACCCACTAAACAAAATAAAAATCTTACTATCTGCAATCCTGCCTGCGGCCATAACGCACTTGTTTGGATCATATATATACAACAATTCATCACGAACTTGTTTCGGCTTGAATACCCTAATTTCAAACTTCTTCCCAGATATTTCGTCTACATATGAACGTACGTACGATCGATCAATATAATGACTGCATTCAAACTTTGTTTCAATAATTAAGCGGATCAATTGGGCGAAATTGTTTGTTTCCCTGACCAGGTTAATTTGATATCGCAGTTGTTTATTCTGTTTCGCATACTCTCGAATTATATAACTGACATTATTCTCCTCAGCTTCATTAGGGAATCTGGCTTTTTTTAGCAAGCTTAGTGTATTTATAGCAAACAAGTATTCATGACGAAGTCAGGGTTGTTATGGAAGCCACCGGAGCCTATCATTTGCCCATGCTGTGCATGCTCAAACAGTCCGGCGTTTTTGTCGCAGTTATAAACCCACTGGTAATGAAGAAATACGCTTCCATTGCTATTCGCAAAGGTAAAACGGACAAGCTGGACTCCGTCAAAATTGCGAACTATGGTCTGGATAATTGGTTCCATCTTGAGGACTATCGGCCTTCCGAGGATGTTTATGCAGATCTTAAGCTTCTGGGGCGTCAATACCAGCATTACATATCCTTGAGTGTTATGAGCCTCAACGCGCTTACTAATTGATGCGCCGCCTTACGAATCAGGATCTTTTGTTGGATCTCAACGCAGTATCTCAAAAAGAGGCTCCTCCTCTTTGCGCAAGACCGGCTACGAAGTAATGAAAGCGCTGAAAGCAACAAGGCCGACGGAAGACGCCGCCGTTTATGATTTTATTGTGAAGAAAGAATCCGAAGGAAAGCACAAAAAAGTCGCTAAAATAGCAGGCTTAAACAAATTCCTTCGGATCTACTATGCCCGAGTCTTGGAGGCCTATAAAGCCATACCGTAGACGTGTTCCAAACTATCCACCCAAGCCCCGGCCAGATATCCTTTTTTGCCTGGTCAGCTTTGCCTTGCCCTTTTGAACGCAAAAAAATACAGAACTTTTGAGGATTTCCGCTTGACTTTGCTTAGCAGGTTTGTACTCCACATGGGATTCTTTTGGGCATTGGGAGCGTTATTGGATAATAATTATATTTCACAATAGAGACTTGTGGTAGCGAGTTTTCAACCCAGTATAATACAAAAATATAAATCCCCAGTATAATAAAGCCACTGCTAAAGAATTATAGAGAACAGTTGAACCCGGAATCTCCCATTCCAGAGTGTTTCCAATGTTAAGTGAAAGGCAGAAGCCTATGGCTATAAAACTACCTAATAGGATAGGAGCTACCATAACCATTTTAAGCTTTCCATACAGATATTTCCTGACCTGCTTAGAAGTTATGCCGACAGTGGATAAAATAAATATTTTCTTTTTGTCCTCTTCTTTGTCAGACAAAACCTTAAAATAAACCAGAACACATATGGCAACAACAAAAAGAAGGCTGATAAAGGACATAATAAATAAGGCAAATCCTCCTACTTGTTTATTATGTTCATATTGCTGGTATTTAGAAATCACCTGAAATCCATAAAATTTTTGATTTATATTTTGCACTTCCTTTGGCTGAATACTACTCCAGTAATCATAAGACAATGCGAATTCTTTGTTTAATTTTTTTACAGCCTCACCGCTTTTCGTCCAATCGTCATATTTATATATATGAACCTTACCTTTATTGTCATCCTCCACATTCCTATAAAGCTGGGAATAATCTTCATCGTTCGCAAGAATTAATACAGGCTGTCCAAAAGCATATCTATAAAAAATCTTTTTATATTCGGTATTGAATTTCTTAAACGAATACGATTTTTGATTATCTCTTAACTGAATTTTATCACCAAAAATCTCTCTTCCGTTGTTTTTGACGCTATCATAAGCGACTATCATTGCAGTGCCGGGTTCAATAGAATAGTTGCTGTCAAAAATTTGATTATACTCTTTTACAGAGGATAGGGGAACCCATAAGTTGGGCCTTTGACTATCTGTAACAATGTCCCAAGCTTCCAGATATACAACATTTAATGTATCCTTTTTTATCAGCTTTGCATCCGATTCTGAAAGTATTGCATCATAATCTATACCTTTAAGATAATCCATAGAATCCGATTCTTTAAACATCACATCATAAGCCTGTTCTTTATCGACCATCAAGTAGCTTTGACTATATAAAGTGTATGACATGGAAGTAAACATCACTGCGCCGAGACTTAACATGCACAATATAAATATGACCGTCCTGTTTTGTATGTATCTATGGGAAAATTCCGATAGATTTATTATATTTTTATAGTACCTTTTTTTTCTGCCTTTCATATAAGAATATAAAATACTGCTGAAATTATTGATAAAAAGATAAAGACCTATCAAACAAAGTATGAGAGCGCCGGCTATTACTCCTTTCATATTAATTACATTGCTGGTGTCACTGGTATAATGATAAAGCGCCAAAATGGAAAAGAGCATCACAATCATTCCAATTACACCAAATTGCCATTTTCCAGATATCCGCATTTCACTTACCCTGTTTTCCTTGACTAAAGAAACCACACTCATTTTTTTTGTCTTAATCAAGGTTAAAAGCACAACCATGCTGAATACAGGAATAAAACATATTGCTGTTAGCAAAAAACTCTTTATTGTTAGAGAAAACTCAATATTTTCTATCCCAAGTATTGTAGTAGTCATTAAAAAAAATAATCTGGAAAAAATCCCTCCCACGATGAACGCGCTCAGAAGCGAAAATAAATATATAATAACATTTTCAAAAATCACCATGTTTTTTATATCTTTATGAAGTAATCCATAGGACAATAGTATACCGAATTCTCTGGATCGAGCCTTGGAAAATTGATTATGGGAATACCCTATTAACAAAAACGAAAAGATGATGGTGATTATCCAACCAATGATAATAATTTGCTTCATCCCTGCTGTGGTTTGCTGGGTAAAGCTCGGCGTAAACCAGATAGCTGTAAAAAGAAAAAACACTGTCATTGAGAATAGAACACACAAGTAATAGGCCAAATATCTTTTTATATTGGCCAGAAAATTTTTTATAACCATCTGTCTAAACGTCATAATCATTTTCCTCCAATACGGCCAAATTATCCAATATTTGCTGAAAGAAAGCCTGCTGGTTATCCTTATACAATTGGGTTTTGATAGACCCATCTTTGATAAACAGGACTCTATCGCTGTAGCTTGCAGCATATGGGTCATGCGTAACCATTAATATTGTGATGCCGTTTGACTTGTTTACTTTTTTGAAACACTCCAAAACAGCCTTTGATGCCTTTGAATCCAAACTTCCGGTAGGTTCATCGGCAAATATGATAGAGGTCTTATTAATCAAAGCCCTGCAAATGGCTGTTCTTTGCTGCTGTCCACCGGACACACTGTAAGGGTACTTATCCTTAATGGTGTCAATCCCCAACAGATTAATTAAATCACCTGCTCTTTTATTCATTTCTTCGATGCCTTTATTATCCAGTATCATGGGGAGCATGATGTTTTCTTTTATTGTAAGGCTGTCTAACAAATTATACTCTTGAAAAATGTAGCCTATATTGGAACGCCTGAATACGGAAAGCTGATCTTTTTCCATTTCTCCAATATTGGTATCTTGGATTAATACTTGTCCAGAAGTTGCTTTGTCAAAACCGCTTAAAATATTTAGTAAGGTGCTTTTTCCGCTCCCGGAAGGGCCCATAACCGCTACAAATTCACCCTCGTCCAGAGTGAAATCTATATTGCTTAATGCCTCTGTCTCTGCAAAGTTTTTCCCTCCGCCATATATTTTTCTAATATTACTGGCACTTAATATACTCATACGCTACCCTCCAATCTTAAACTTACAAAACCTAATTGTTTCATCAAATTGTATAGGAGGCGTTAAAAAATAACAAATACTCTGTCTTAATATAACATTACATTTTTGTAAGATAAGTAATGACTACTTTTGTACCCTTTTCAACCGTAGATGTGACCTCAATTTTGTGATTTAACTCTCTGGAGATTTTTTGGCATATATAAAGACCTATCCCCGAAGCAGTTTTAACTTTTCTTCCATTCTCTCCGGTAAAAAAAGGTTCAAAAATTCTTTTTAGATCAGAAGGGGGAATGCCAATACCGTTATCTTCAATTTCCAACACTATTTTGGCCTGCTTTTTCGTAATCTTAAAGGTGATGAATCCTTCTTCCTTCACAGAAGTGTATTTAATTGCATTGGAAATAATCTGCTCCAAAATGATACCATTCCACTTTTTGTCGGTAAGGACATAAATCTCTTGGCTGTCTATCATCATTTTAGGGTACACATTATTATAGATAAATCTTTCTCGTCTTAGGTTTATTTTTTCCCGAAGTTGAGAAACCAGATTAACTTCTTCTATCATATAGTCATTATGAAAATAATCCAAACGGAGATAGCTTAAAATTTGGTCAAGATTTTCATCAATGATCCGGTTTTCTTTATCAATTTTAGTCAAAATTTCCGCATTATGTTCTCCGCTTTCCTTGCTGTTTTGCACGGTCAAATCAATTACCGATGAAGGAGTTTTTATGTTATGTACGATCTGTGATATTATCTTGTATTTTTCATCATTTTTTAATTGAATCTGATGCTCTTTCTCTATACTTGCTCTTTTTGCTTCTTTTAGTATGTCAATAGCATTTTGCTGTTGATGGTCAAGACCGAAACATTTAATATCATCTCCTTGAGTTCCTGATTTTAAGGCATTTAACACAAAATCGAATCGGATATAATTGGCGAATTTGATCAAGGTAAAAATCAAATGCACAAGGCCAGACAGTAGCAGAGGATATATAATATCAATATTCCCATCAAGTTCAAGGTAAAAAAAGATTAACAGCAGGATCACTGCTCCATAAAAAAAGAGTGCAAATAGCAGGGTGTCTTTCAAAAAATTTTTAAGAGTTTTCAGATTCATTATATTCCTCCATCCAATAGGGGATAAACATATATCCAAATCCTCGTTTCGTATTTATGGCATCTTCAATTCCTATTTGGCTTAATTTACTTTTAATTCGGGATATATTTACGTTTAAAGTGTTATTGTCAATAAAATCGACATCATCCCAAAGTTCCCTTAATAAAGTTTCTCTTTCAACAAAGCAGTTCGGCCTTTCTGCCAAGCATTTTAATATTTTAAATTCATTTTTAGTAAGTTCACTATTTCTCTCTTTGTAGCTTACTTGAAAATTCGTATAATCAAGTATAAAATTCCCAAAACTTATATTGGTTTTTTCACTTGTATATTTCCCGTAAGCGCGTCTTATGCAAGCTGCAATCTTTGCCCTCAGTATTTCCATACTAAAAGGCTTTGTCACATAATCGTCTGCTCCAAATTCTATTCCCATTACTTGCTCTATCTCACTATTTCTTGCCGATAGGATTAATATTGGCACATTACCTTGTTTTCTAAACTTTTTGCATATCTCAAAACCATCAAGGTAAGGAAGGTTAATATCAAGAATTATCACGTCTGGATTTTCAAGAATTAGACCGTTCAAAACATTTTTAAAATCCGTCATTTCTATAACACGATATCCATATCTTCTGAGCATCAGTGATATTAACTCTCTCAACTGTATATCATCTTCTATCAAAGCAATTTTGTACATGGTGAACCTCCTATATCCGTCTTAGTTTCAGTGACCTTATAACGTCTATCATTTTGCTTGCCGCATCCTGCCTACCTCTGATTTTTTAGCTTAATTAGGGGCTGCTGAGTAAAAGGCCTTTTTAAACTTGATCGAAATTATCAGGCCACACAAGATAGTATTTTGCCAGTAAGCAGCCATCTGAAAATGGACAAAAGAAGATCCCGGAGTCGTTTCTGGAGGTTCATTACCAGAAAAGTCATGTGGATAGCGACTTCACTGGTGCCTTGCAGGCGTGTCATCACACGACCCAGCCCGTAAAAGCGCTTGCCTTCTCCAAATTTGCCTTCTACTACGTTTCTTTCTCCGGATTCCTGTCTTTCCATCCGTTTCTGCTGTGTGTACAACACGGGATCCTTCGGTGGCCGTCCCAGTTTGGGACCGTTCATGCGAATGTTATGTTTCTCACAGTACTGCAGATTTGTCCTGTTTCGGTAGATCTTGTCGCCCAGAATCCTTTCCGGATAATGCCCTGTCCTGTCTTTGTATCGTTCGCAAATACCTTGCAGGTCTCCTGCTTCGTTGAAGGCTTCCCAGTTTGCGTTTTCAATCATGGAATAGCCGTCCGTCATGCTTATGGATATCTTGGCTCCGAACTCTACATTGGCTGTTGCCTTGCCTCGGACAATCGGTCGGATCCATGGCTGGTGAATACTCACGATTCGATGCTCTGTCTTGTGTACTTTGCTGTCGTACATGGTTTTTTGCTGGCAGTACAGTTCCTGGATGACTTTCAGGTATTGCTGCTGTTTGGGACGCAAGATTCGTTCTGATCCAAGCAGCAGTTCCTGGACAATATGCAGATCCCGCCGGATATAGTTCAGTTGCTGGCGGATCGCTTTGCGGATTTGTCTGTACCTTGGTTTTCTGTTTCTGACCAACTGCAAGTACTGCTTTGGTGCTTTTTCCCGATACGTTCTGGCTTTGGGACCCCTTTTCGCGTCGTGGAGAGTATCAATCATGCCCTCCAGCTTTTCTCTGCCTTCGCTCAAAAGCGATACATCCGTTGGAAAATGAATGTCGGCGGGCGCGCACGTTGCATCTACGATGAGCGTCCCTTTATTGTCCGGTTCATTTGGTGTGTCCTCTCTCGTTTCTTCTGCGCTGCCGCCACTTCCCGGATCTGCATCATTCGGGTCATGTTTGCCTCCATCAATAATCAACTGATTGATTTGCGCCATCATCTCCGGAGACAGGCGCTTGCGAAAGAGTGTCATTGTGGATGCATCAAAAGGTTCCTTATTGGTAAAGGCAGAAAGTCCTATGAAGAATTGCAGGTATGGATTTTCCGTGATCATAGCTACCGTATCCTCATCAGAAAACCGGCACATTTCCTTTATAATCAGCGAGCCAATCGCCATGCGGCCGGACTTGGCCGGACTTCCTTTGATCGGGTTATCAAAGGTCAGGCTGTATTTCTCTTCGATCTGATCCCAGGGAATCATTCCCGACAGCTTGACCCATCGGTTCTGCGGATCCAGTGGCGCTCCCGTAGCAAAACATATCGAATTTTCATAGAGGCTGACCTGCTTTTCTCTTTTTTGATACATCGGCTGTCTCCCACGTGCAAGGTTTTTGATGGGTTGGGGGTGCGGACGCTTTCTTGGACGAAATCATGCAGCCTGTAGCCACTGTCGACGATACTCTGCTGGACTAAGATAGCCCAGCGATTTCTTGATTCGTTTGGTATTGTACCACAGGATATACCGGTCGATATAAGCAATAAATTCATGCGCGGTTACACCGGCAAATGTCTTGTTGTAGAAACACTCATTTTTCAGTCTGCCAAAGAATCCTTCACAGGCTGAATTATCAGGAGAACAGCCTTTTTTGGACATGGATCGTATCAAGTTGTGTTCAGACATCAGATTAATCCAGCCAGGCCATCTGTAATGTCCGCCACGGTCGCTGTGAACAATGGGTGTCTCATCACCAAGTTTTGCAATTGCCTTTTCTAATGAGCTGTTTGCAAGCTCTGCATTGGGACTGGTGCCCATAGACCAGGAAACAATCAGACCATCATAACAGTCCAGAATGGGCGAAAGGTAGATCTTCCCGGCAGGAATGTGAAATTCCGTTATGTCCGTAAGCCACTTCTCATTCGGATTGTCTGCGTGAAAATCACGTTTGAGTAGGTTCGCCGGCGCCGGAGTCACTTCTCCCTGATAGGAGCAGTAATATCGTTTTTTAGATCGAATCACAAAGAGTTCTTCTTCGGTCATAAGACAGCGCACAATTTTTTCGGAGATGTATACACCTTGATTTTTCAACTCACCCCAGATGCGTCTGTAACCATACGTACAATCGCTGGTATGAAAGATGCCGTGAATCTGACCGCGAATCTCTAAGTACTTGTCTTGCGCAATCATAGCGGCTCTGGCGTAGTAATAACTGCTTTTGGACAAACCTAAATGTCGCCGCAAGGTCGGTCGTGAATAGCGGTCTCCCATGGCGTCAACGATCACGACCTTTTCCAGATTGCTCATCGCTTCCGGGTTGACGCCGGGGTCTTTTTTTAATAATTCGATCG
>Ga0209540_10000566_pt1 | contig 33988 bp, 35 predicted proteins | sample BarGraIncu01121A_FD_184501 | JGI IMG/M metagenome (GOLD analysis project Ga0209540, IMG submission 184501) | Arctic peat soil microbial communities from Barrow, Alaska - Barrow Graham LP Incubations 011-21A (SPAdes) (version 2) | ecosystem: Environmental > Terrestrial > Soil > Wetlands > Peat... | reverse complement strand
CCAGATTGCCTAGTAGGTACCGAGCGTGACGGATACCGTCTGTTCTTTTCCACTCCTTAAGAATGTGACCTGAACTGAATCTCCAGGTGAGAATGCACCGATTAAACTCGATACGTCACCATTCTTTCCGACGACCAGCGCGTTGATCTTCGTGATAATATCACCGTTCTGAATGCCCGCTTGTGCGGCCGGAGCCCCAGCGACAACTGCCTGTCCGCCACTACTGACATGAACATATGCACCAAGTTTCACTGGTAGATTATCTTGTTTCGCAATATCTGGCGTGATCGAGGTGTAGCGTAGTCCGATATAGGCTCGATGAACTCCCTTACCGGCGAGAACACTTCTCAGCGTGCCCTTCGTTGCATTTATCGGAATGGAAAATCCTATGCCCTGTGCGCCCTGCGCGATTGCCGTATTGAGGCCAATCACCTGCCCAGACATATTGAGGAGTGGCCCGCCAGAATTACCGGGATTGATCGCCGCATCGGTTTGCAGGAGATCTGTCAGTGTTTCGACGGCATTACTCGTGCTGTCGCTCACTGCATCAACTGGTCGGTCCATTCCAGAGATAATACCGCTCGTCACTGTATTTTGATACTGCCCAAGCGCATTACCGATCGCCACGACACTCTGCCCTACCGTGACCGTCGACGAATCGCCTAATTCGGCGGGTGCGAGATTGTCAACTCCTTGAATCTTGAGATATGCCACGTCATTAAGCGGATCGGTACCGACAACCGTGACGCTATCATACGTGGTCCCATCCGATGCGATAGCCTGTATATGGTTGGCACCGCTAATGACGTGCTTATTGGTGAGGATATAGCCATCCTTACTCACAATAATCCCCGTTCCTGCAGCCTGAGCGTCCGACGTCCCGAAATATGATTGTGTCCGAATATTCGTTACGATCGACACGACGCTCGGCGACACTTTCTCGGTCACACTAGTCACCGTTTGCTCTTGGGCGGTCTTCGTCTGATTTCCATCGTATGCAGGGTTGAGCGAGGATGTCGAATTGGTCGCTGACTTTTGCGTCATCTGTGGGATAAATATCTTTGCAGCAAACGCGCCGACTAGAGTCACAACGCCGACGATGCCCAGTATGAGCAACCCATTACGAACCGTGTGATTTTTTGAAACTTTTGGCGTATCTTTCTCCTGCGACATAAGTGCCCTCCTTTTTTTACAGCGCGATACCGAGTGATATCCGATTATAAAACACTACTAGGACAATTGTCACCGCGAGCGCGAGTATAACCGGCATTAAAATATCCGCTCTCTTTATAACACCCTTTTGCTTAAAACTAGCATAAGCCCGTTCGGCTACAAAACTATACAGCACAACAAGGATTGCGAGCTGCGGTATCTTGATGTCGCCCATGTGCGGAAGCGTATACGCAAACAACCAGTGAAATCCAATCCACCCAAATTCAGCGAAGACAACCCCTCCGATCAAGCTGTAGATCGTCGTCATCGGCTCCTCGTAACTGCCAAGCGTGTGCCGAGTGGCCGAATAACCGATGAGCCACATAAACAGGACGAAGAAGGTTACGTCCCAAGAATATGAGATAGTGGCAAGAGCAGTAATACCTACAAAAACAGAAATACCCGCCTGGATTGCAACCATCCTGCGGCTTGACCGTGGTTTTATCATCAAGAGCCAGCCTATATACAGAAGCGCCAGGATCACCTGTGTCCACGGCTCAGCCGCTGCGGAGTACATGAGCAGTACTGTACTGACCCCAACGATCATGTCTACCATATTAGCAACCAAATTTACGAACCAAAAACGCGGCTTCACCGCAAGCGCCCGCCATTTGCTCAGCGCAATGAGGAGAATCGCAAGCCATGGTGACTGCACATAGCGAACGATGAGGAGCAGCGCAATCGCGAGCCCGATATTGAGCCCAATGTAGAGCACGTTGCTTAGTCGCGAACGACGTTTGTGAGACTTCACCAAATCCATAGGCTCTATTTTACCACAATGGCCTTCGGTTTACGGAGTGGTTGTGGTCGTCTGGGCGGCCGACGGTGATGCGACAATTATCACAAAATCAACTCCAGCTGGGACGGTAATCGGAGGAGCCGTAATTACTGGGCTCACTCCATACATCTGCGCCAGTTTCTCGGCGGTCTTTGGCTTGTTGTTCGTCACGTTATAGATGATACTCGCCGGATAGGTGCCCGACGGTGCATTCGCAACCTGGTCAACCGTTAATCCAAGCGGTGTCAGCTTATCCCCTTCGGTCTTCGCAACACCAACAATTCCTGAACCATTTAGCACGATCACGTGGGCCGCCTCTTTCACGACCGGGTCAGAGCTTATTTGCTTCTTTATGTACGCCTGGATAGCTGTGTAGTCATACATGCCTGCAACTGGAACCACGTTCCCTGCACCGTCGCCGGTGAAGAGTTCAGGAGTCGCGTCAACCAGGCTAATACTTTTAATCTGGTCACTTGGAATATCTTTCGCAAGCGAAACAATCGTACGGACTTCGCTAGAATCGAAATTCGTCCTAAGGTTGTCGCCAATTGCCCCGATCAGATTATTCACTTTGCCGAGATCAGCGAGTGTCCCAGCGCTCACGGATTTTTCCTTAATCGCTTTGATAATCTTCTGCTGATTGAGCTCACGGTCGTAGTTCGAGCGACTAAGGCCGTAGGTAGGAACAGAATCGCCACGCGCTTGCGCTAGATAGAGCGCATGCTCCGCATCGAGTGTCGCCGATCCATTAGGGTAATCAATGAAATGTCCATTTGGCGGACAGTTCTTCTTCATTGTGGCGAGACTCGCATATTCATTTCCGCCCTTGCACTTCCAGTCGAAGTTGCTATCCATAACTCCTGGATCACCGTTGCTTCCTTGGATTGTCACAGTGATCGGGCCGATCGCATTGACGACGTCCCTCACGACACTATAGTTTACGTGCGCGCTGTATTGGATATTCATCCCGACGATATTACCGATAAACTCACGCATCCTCGTCTGCCGTTCCTTCTCAGCATCCGGAGATGTGAAGTCGTCGCTGACACAGCTGTAGTACGCGTTGATCTTTCCATATGTACCAGCGCTCGTACAGTTTGGCCCGTACTTCACCCGGAGGTCCCTAGGGATACTCACCATATACGCGTCTTTTGTCTTCTGATTGATAGTGAGTACCATGATCGAATCTGTCAAATTGGCACCTTCATGGCCTGGATCGTCCTCGGACGTTCCAAATAGTAGGACATTGGTGCGACCGTTGCTGTCCATGCTTAACTCTTTTTGTTGCAATAACCCGAACAAATCACCCGTGAATACCTGGCCGCTAGCATGCATGACACGCCAGACGAAGTATCCTCCCACGAGCAGAGCGGCAATAAATAGAACGACGAGAGTTCGGACGATGATTTTCTTCCAGCTACGAGGCTTGCGTGGTGCTCGACGACCGCGTTTCCCACGTTTTGGCTCTTCATCGATGACATCGGTGTCGATTTGCGCGAGTGACTCATCGATATCGCTCCTCGTGAGACCCAGTCCTTCTGCATTACTCCTCACCAGCCTCGTGGACTCGTCGACCTGTTGTGCATCCTGATACCCCGAGATCACCCGTGGGCCAGGCTCTTGCTGCTTGACCACACGAGCACTACCGTCGTGCTCACCCAGTCGAGAAGTGGGCCGGCGTGAAATAAAACCGTCTACGCTATTTCTATCTGCCATAAATCTTTACTTATGATACTCGATTTAGTCGTATTTTCAAAACGAAAACCACAGGCTTTTTGTGGGTTTTTGCGGACCCCTCGTGTATAGTAGAAGAAATGGAAGCAAGCTTTTTCGAACGCCACCCCAGGGCACGCGACGTACTCAATTTCTTTATTTTCGTCGTCTGCATTGTAGTCGGCACCGTCCTTATCAATACATTTATTTTTCGTAGTTTTAATGTCGACGGCCACAGCATGGAAAAAACCCTCCACGATGGCGATCGCCTCATCGTCAATCGCCTCCCAATTACCGCAGCGCAACTACAGAACAAACAATATACACCCGACCGTGGCCAGGTCATCGTCTTTAAGAACCCCCGTTTTGTGGCAGGCAGCGCCGATGAATACCTCGTGAAGCGCGTCATCGCTTTTGCGGGAGAGCGCGTCAAAATCATCAATGGCACACTAATCGTCTATAACGACGCGCATCCTGATGGCTATCAGCCCGATGCAGAGTACCAAAAGAACGACGTCGGTCCTCAAAGCCCCTCAAGTGGCGAAGGTCTCGACACAACAGTACCCGACGGAACAGTATTTGTCGGGGGCGATAACCGTATCGGCGGCAACTCTTACGATTCACGCACTGGACTCGGCACGATCCCCCTATTTGATATCGTCGGACCAGTCGCCTATCGCATCTGGCCACTCCCGACAATTACTTCGTTCTAGGATTTAATTTATTTATCAATAAGAGTAAAGATGCGATGAAATTCGCGCTCATTCTTGAATCGAATAATAATCTGTCCATTACCCCGAGCGCTTGCTTTGATCTCAACTGGCGCCTTGAAATGACGATGAATTCGGTCTGCCTCACTCACATAGGGCTTCTCTTGGATGTCTTTGGAGGTTTTCACTGAACCAACGCCGTCCTTGTGCGCTCGCTTCAGTTGCACGAGGTACTGCTCGACGGCATGCACGCTCCATGATTCCTTGATGATGCGTGGTACGATTTCTTTCAGAAGTTCTGAGTCAAGTCCGACAAGCGTTCTCGCCTGTCCCTCGCCGAGCTTTCCAGCGAGAATCTCTTGACGAACAAAATCAGGTAAACGTAGAAGGCGCATTGTGTTAGAAATCGCGCTCTTTGATTTGCCACCCAGACGATCGCCCACTTGGTCGAGCGTGAGATTAAACTGATCACGTAATTTTACATAGGCGGTCGCCGTCTCAAGCGGATTGAGGTCAGCGCGTTGGAGATTTTCAATAAGCGATATTTCAAGCTTGTGTTGATCACTCAAGGTGCGCACGAGGGCAGGTATCTTATCGAGACCAGCGATTACACTCGCCCGCCAACGACGCTCACCCGCCACGACCATGTAGCCGCCCTTATGGGGGCGCACGACGATAGGCTGAAGCACACCGTGCTGCGCGATGGACTTCGCGAGCTCCTGAAGTAGTTCGTCATCAAACGTGTGTCGTGGCTGGTCAGAATCAGGCTGAATTTCTGAAAGTTTGATTTGCCGTAGGTCACTTACCTGGTCGTCTTGCTCGGCTGTTGGGTCGAATGATTCATCCAACAACTCAGTTGGTATGAGTGAATCAAATCCGCGGCCTAATCCTCTTTTACTCACGTCTCCTCCTATCCTAAACGCTCGATAATTTCTTTTGTAACGGCCTTGTAGGCCCGGGAACCTTTACTAAATCGGTCGTACACGCCAACCGGAAGTCCATGGCTTGGCGCCTCGGCTAGTCGCACGTTGCGAGGTATGTGGGTTGAGAAAATCTTCGCCGGAAAATGCTTTGCGATCTCCGCCAGAACCTGCGTCGATAGCGAGGTGCGTGCGTCTACCATCGTTGGTAGTACTCCGATGAGATCGAGTGTCGGGTTGAGACCTTTTCGGATTAATTTCATCGTCTCGAGTAGTTGTCCGAGGCCTTCAAGTGCATAAAATTCCGCCTGCACCGGCAACAGCACATAACGCGACGCCACGAGACCATTGACCGTTAAGAGGCTCAGGCTCGGCGGACTATCGATGATAATATATTCGTATTCTGTCATGTTCAGTAACGCGCTTTTGAGTCGTGTGTAGCGATGCTCAACCTTGGCGAGTTCCACTTCTGCGTTCGCGAGCTCAGGGGTAGATGGGGCAAGAAAGAGGTTTTTATGTGCAGTTTCAAGAATAATGTCAGCAAGCGCGCGCTCCTCCAGCACGACATCTTTCATCGTCCCCGAGAGGAGGTTTTGCTTATCAACACCCAGTCCGCTCGTCGCGTTTCCCTGTGGATCAAAGTCCAGTAGGAGCGTTCTGTGACCCATGTGTGCGAGATTATAAGCGACGTTAATAGCAGTCGTCGTTTTACCGACGCCACCCTTCTGATTCGTCACTGCGATCACTGTTGTCACGTGTTGATTTCCCTCACTTACGGATGAGTCTAGTATACCATAAGGGACATCAAAAAATCCCCCGTTTTCACGGGGGACCTGGTGGCTATTTGATCGAGACGATCTCGAGCTTTGTGTACTTTTGGCGGTGGCCAATTTCCTTGTGAACGTGCTTCTTGGCTTTATAGCGAATAACACGGAGCTTTAGGCCCGCAACTTTCGGCTCTACAACCTTCGCCTTCACTTTTACGTCCTTTACGAACGGTGTACCGATGGTTGTCTTGTCACCATCGATCAAGAGAAGTGCGTCGAGATCGAGCTCTTTTGTTCCTTCAGGGAGGAGGTCCACCATGAGGGTCTCTTTTTCGCCAGCGATGTATTGCTTGCCAGCGATTTTCACGACTGCTTTCATCTAAATTTCCTTTTGATTAACTTATCAGTGGTCGATTGTACCAGATGCGTACGTATTTTTCAACCCCGGCCAGCTTAGAAAATGCGAGTTGCTTAATCCTCGGCAAAACTGTTCCAGGTCGGATCGCTCTTGAGGTCTTTTTGGACACCGCTCCAGTAGGTATCAATAGCCATCACGTCAGGATCGTTAGTAAGGACGATTGTGTCATCAGCGGTGTTATTGATAGCCTGAATCAACTCGTCGTCCTCATCAGGAACCGCGCTCAGGTGCATACCCGAGTCCCGTGTGACGTTAGATGGTTTGTTCGATATCTTGAGCATATATGTGTTTTATTTGGTGTACACTTATATATTAGCACAAGCGAGAACAAAAGTCAATAGGCACGAGTCTTCCCTGCCCAAACGGCTAGGATTTTCGAAGCGCGATATGAAGCGCGTCACCGTCGATCTTCACGTCTTCTTCATGACCGTCGCTTACGGCGTTCATTTCGACTGCGAGTGTCTCAGCCTTGATCACGTCTTTGTGTGTCTCGATGGCGGCGGCAAGCTCCTCGCTTGAAGTCTCCAGGCTGAGGACGATGCGATCATCGATGTTGAGTTTGGCATTTTTGCGCGCATTTTGGACATAGCGAATCACTTCGCGCATGAGCCCTTCGCGCTTAAGTCCAGGCGTCATCGTCTCATCAAGCTGGAATACGTCACCGATCAGCACTAATTTCACATTGAGCTCTTCCATCAAGATCGCCTCTGTGTCGATATGGTCGTGCCGGCCGGAGATCGTCACGCTCGCGAGCGGCTGTCGCACTTTTAGCCCCGCCTTTGCGCGGAGGCTGAGGCCTTCATTGACGTACTCGCGTACTTCGCGCATTTCAGTCAAGACCGCCTCATCGACAGCGAAGTTTGTTGGCCAATCAAGCAGATGTACTGATTCGTTACCACCACCAAGCTTTTGATATAACTCTTCTGCGAGGAACGGCGTAAATGGCGCCATAATGACAGAGAGTTTCAGAAGCACATAGTGCAGAGTGCGATATGCGTCCGCCTTATCACTATCGTCCTCACCCTTCCAGAAACGACGACGACTACGACGGACATACCAGTTACTGGCGTCTTCAATGAACGGCAGAATTGGACTCATAGCATCAGGGATATTGTATTCGTCCATATATTTCGTCACATATCCGTTGAGCTGGTGAAGTCGCGAGACGATCCACTTGTCGAGCGGATTCGTGAGGTCATCAGGCATGAGCGTGAACGGTTTTTCTGGGTCGAACTCCCACTCATCAACTTCGGCGTACATCGTGAAGAAGTCATACATATTCCAGATCATACTGAGCTTGCGCGCGACATCACCCACTTCCTTGTCTTGCAGACTAAAGTCTTCACCGCTTAGCAGTGGCGAGCTGAGCAATAGATACCGATAGCTATCAGCTGAAAATTTATCCATGAGCTCGTTAGGGTCAGTGTAGTTACCGTAGCTTTTACTCATTTTACGGCCGTCACTGCCTGCGAGCGTACCCGTGACAATGACGTTCTTAAAACTATTTTCACCGAATAACGCCACACTCATGGCGTGCATATAGTAAAACCACGCGCGCACTTGGCCGATGTATTCGACGATGAAATCACCGGGGAAATTCGCTTCGAATTTCTCTTTGTTCTCGAACGGGTAATGGAATTGAGCAAACGGCATACTGCCCGCCTCGAACCAACTATCCATCACCTTTTCGATGCGCGTATACTCTTCACCGTCAATCGTGAACTTCACATTATCGATCCATGGGCGATGATAATCCTCGAGTTCAATTCCGCTCAATTCCTTGAGCTCGGCGTAACTACCGACGACGCGAATCTTGCCGCTCGGGCTCTTCCATACCGGCAAAGCCGTCGCCCAAAATCGGTCGCGGTTGATATTCCAGTCCGGCGCCTGCTCAATATTTTTTGCAAACCGGCCATTCTTAACGTGCGGCGGGAACCAGTAAATATTCTGGTTCTGCTCAAGCATCTTCTCGCGCTGACTATCGATGTCTACAAACCAACTCGGGAGTGCGCGGTACATTAACCTCGTGCCGCAACGATGGCAGTGCGGATAGCTGTGAAGAACGTATTCGATCTTCCAGACAACACCACGTTCATGTAGGTCCTTGGCGATCTGCTTATTGACCTCCCAAACATTTTTGCCAACCCAGTCACCTTCGGTAAAGAAGCCGTTTTCGTCGATAGTATGGACGACCGGAATGTCGTTCACCTTGGCGAACTCAAAGTCTTCCTCGCCATAGGCCGGCGCAAGATGGACGATACCCGTACCCGATTCCGTCTCAACATAATCGGCGTGCCATACGTGATGTGCATTTTTGCCCCGATCGACAAAAAGTGGCTCATAGGCGAGATCCTGGAAGTGCTCACCACTAATCTCCTCGACAATCTTGTAGTCTAGTGGCTGGTGTTTCTCATCCTGAAACACGTCCTTGACGCGATCCTTCGCCACAATGAGCCACTCGTTATTGTATTCAACTTTTACGTAGGTAAGGTTTTTATTGATCGCTATGGCTGTATTTGCCGGTAACGTCCAGGGCGTTGTTGTCCACGCCAGCAAGTACGTCTTAGTCATGGTTCGCACAGGCAGTTCAACAAACTGACCGTTTTTGTCGCACTCATCTTCGTACATAACGTCATCGTTATCAAAGATTCGAAACTTCACATACACACTGGGGTCGGTCACGTCTTGGTATGCGCCTGAGTCCATTGTCACCTCAGCCTTCGAGAGCGGTGTGCCGTCCAGCGTACAGTACATGAGTACCTTTTCGCCTTCATAAATCTTGCCCTTGTCGTATAGCGTCTTGAAGGCCCACCAGACAGACTCCATGTAGTCTTTGTCCATGGTTTTATACGCGCCCTTGAAGTCAACCCAGCGACCAATTCGGTCAACAACTTGCTCCCAATCTGCAGCGGTTTGGTTCATGTAGTCGCGCGTGGCGACGATATATTTCTCAATACCATAGTCGAGGACGTCCTGTCGGCTCTTAAGACCAAGTTTCTGCTCACTATAGCGCTCGGCAGGCAGACCATGACAATCCCAGCCCCAGACTCGCTCGACGCGCTTGCCCTTCATTGTTTGATAGCGAGGAATGGCATCTTTGACGATACTACTGAGAAGTGTTCCGTGATGAGGTATGCCAGAGATAAATGGCGGACCGTCATAAAACACGTAGCTACTGCTTTTCGGATTCTTCTCGACGGATTTCTCAAATGTTCTGTCGGCCTTCCATCGCGAGACCCAGTCTTTTTCATACTCGAGCGCCCGTCGGCGTGTATTTGCTTTAAATTTCATTTTGCGCTTCCCTTTCGTCTTTTATAAAACAAAAAATCCCTTCTTAGCTACTGGATCCGTCAATCGACGGAGGTACCATCCAGTTTCTAAAAAGAGATTCTTTTTAGCACTTATTTCCAGGCTTACGAGCTGGTCCGGAGGAGTCTATTTTTTTGCCTTAAGGCAAAATTTCTTTCCTCAGCTGGCGGTTGATAGCCGCTCATAACGCTTTTACATAACCTATTATAACGACGAGGAGGAGGAATTGCTAGTGCGGGTTGCTTAAAACAGCTGATTGCCGAATTTAAGCACGATGGCGAGGAGCGCAAGGACGGCGATTGCGACGAAGAACAAGGTATCAACTCCCTTTTTGACTCCAACTTCGGCGGTTTTGGCGGCGCGTCCCCGAAGATAGAGATTGCCTTCGGTGATATTGTAGCGAGTCAGTGCCCAGAGTAGTAGTAATGTCGCCACATCAGTCGTCAGGCACCACGGGCATAAGACGCCGATGACTGAATAGCTCACCCCAAACATCCAGAGTGCAAATATTGATCCGCCCACAGCACCAAGCCATGCGAGATACATATAGAGTTTAGGCAATTTTGTACCCATCAAGCCAGCGACTGACACGGCGAGAAGCACGCTAAAGCTGATCAGGCCGATGAAGGCGTTAGGGAATCCAAACACTGCCGCGCTCGGGTGGCGACCAACCGCTCCACAGCTGAGTGCGGAGTTGATGTCGCAGGGGAGGATCGTACTCGAATTCTTCGCGAGCGTGACTGCCTCTGCAGAGAGCACGAACGATGCCAGGAGCCCAATGACTGCACCAATACACATGATCGCAAAGACTGATCGATGCTCGTGTTTGCTAAAAAAATTACTGAACATAGTAGCTCACCTCGCTTATGGTTGGCAACATTTCCCCTGTCCACATGTTTTGCATATTGCCATCATCGCTCAGGGCAATGATCGTCGGGTACTGAACAATATCGTAGGTACGCGCGAGGGTATCACCCTCTGGTGAATCGGCATCGAGTACTTCGAGCTGTTTGCCTGTCTGACGCGAAAAATCAGTCACGAACATGTCAACTAATCGAGCATAGTCAGTGGCGGATCGTGTTAATACAACCACCCGCACGGCGCGCTTACTCCTTCGCCTTCTTGCGACGTTTGTCGAGAATCTTCACGAAATCGTCGAGTGTCTCAAATTTATAAAACACGCTCGCAAAACGCACATAAGCGACTTCATTTTTCTGTGCAAGCTGATCCAGGACGAGTTCGCCGATTTTTTTTGAGCCAATTTCATTCTCGCCAAGTTCGTAGAGCTCGGCTTCGACGTTATTGATGATCTCATCGACCTCAATTTCGCTCTTGAAGAACTTTCCGACAGATTTGTGCGTAGAACTCGCTAGTTTTTCGCGGTCGAACAGCTCACGCGTGCCATCTTTTTTGATGACGGCGAGATTCGGATACTCAATTCGCTCATAAGTCGTAAAGCGCTGGCCATCTGGTGCTTCGCGGCGGCGGCGGATCGTAATACCGTCTGCCGACTCGCGAGATTCAAGAACGCGACTGTCACCAATCTTTATCGTGCGCATCGAGACCACTTCCTACTCCCCCTGCTTGTTCTTTTTTCGGCGGCGGAGAAATGCCGGCGTATCATCTTCGTCGTCATCTGGTTTGTCCCAGATATTTTCCTTTGATTCTTCGGCGAAATGTGCCGCGACTTCTGAACGATCCGCGTCAACGTTGACGCTATCGATGGCATTTTCGAGGCTCACTGAACTCTCAACACTACCTGGCTGCTCAAGTTTATCAGCTTGATCTTTGAAATATTGACTATCAAATCCAGTTGCGATCACGGTGATGATAAGCTCATCATCGAGTTCAGGCTTGAGTGTTGCACCAAAGATGATGTTCGCATCTGGCGATACGGCACTGGTGATAATCTCGGCCGCTTCTTGGATCTCCGACATCGACATATCATAACCACCGGTGACATTGAAGAGTACACCCTTGGCGCCATCAATAGAGACTTCGATAAGTGGTGATTCAATTGCCTGCTGGGCGGCCTGGGTCGCCCTGTTGTCACCACTGGCGCGACCAATACCCATGAGTGCGCTTCCGGCGTTGCTCATGATGGCTTTGACGTCAGCGAAGTCGAGGTTAATCAATCCGTGTTCGGTGATGAGTTCAGAAATACCCTGAACACCTTGGCGAAGTACGTCATCAGCAATCTTGAATGTCTCAAGTAGCGGCGTGCGACGATCAATCGTCTGCAATAGTCTGTCATTCGGAATTGTAATCAGTGTATCGACTTGTTTACCGAGTTGCGCAATCGCCCATTCGGCATTCGCGCGGCGCTTTTCACCCTCGAAGCTAAATGGCTTCGTCGCAACACCGACACACAAGATCCCAAGATCACGTGCAATACCGGCCACCACGTGGCCCGCTCCTGATCCAGTACCACCGCCAGCGCCAATCGTGACAAAGACCATATCAGCACCTTCAAGTGCTTCCTTGATCTCGTCGACCGACTCTCGGGCGGCCGCTTCTCCGACTGCCGGATCTGCACCAGCGCCTAGTCCATTGGTCGTATTGTGTCCGAGATGAAGTTTCACATCGGCTCTTGAATTATGAAGTGCCTGGGCATCGGTGTTCATCGCGATGAACTGCACACCAACAAGGCCCGCATCTTTCATGCGGTTTACTGCTGATCCACCCGCGCCACCAACTCCAACCACCTTTATGCTGGCAAACGTCTGTATTTCACTTGGTTTTACTTCGGGCATGTTGTGTCATTCTCCCTATAACTATTGAACAATTATCTTGCACTAGTATAGCGTACTAGGTGTGAAAAGTTAAGCTTTGAAGCGTTTGAGAAACTTTGATAGCTTGCCACTCGCCTGCGTGGTAATGCTTTTGGCGCTACGGCTTTTTTTTGCAGAACGATTTTGCTTTGGCGCTGCCTCGGCATCGATGAGCATCAAGCCGATTGCTGTGGCGAGTTCGGGATTAGAAATATTATCTGCTACCCCTGCAAATCCAGTTGATTTGCCCACTCGTGCTGCGAGGCCGAGCTGTTGTTTGGCAAAATCAGCAATGTGCTTGAGGTTCGCGGTACCACCAGTGAGGACGACGCCGCTCGGCAACCTGCCGGCTCGTCCCGCCGCCTGGAGCTCTTTTTGAACACCCTCGAAAATTTCTTCTAGTCGTGCTTCGACAATCTCATCGATATCACTCGTCATGAACGAGTAGGTCTCACCGTCCTTGCTCACGCTAATTCCAGATTGGTCGCTGCGACCAGTGGCAACTGCGTGTTTGAGCTTCACCTCTTCAGCGATTTCAGGATCAGTTTTGAGCCCGATCGCGAGATCATTGGTGATGTGCGTGCCGCCGATAGGAATTACTCCGACATATTGGAGATCACCTTCTTCAAATACGGCGACTGAGGTGGTGCTTCCACCAAGGTCGATAACCGCGACGCCGCTCTCAATTTGCGATTCACTTAAGACGGCTTTTGCTGCTGCAAGTCCAGCGACAATTAAGTTATTCACCTTGACCGTTGCCATCTCTGCTGCCTTTTCGACATTCTGAACATAAGGGGTCAGTGCCGAAATAACGTTTGCATCAACTTCGAGTCGCGTCCCACTCATGCCAAGCGGCTCTTTGATGCCACCCTGACCGTCGAGCGTAAAGCTATGGGGTACTACTTCGAGCACCTCGCGATTTGCCGGAATTTTTCCGACAGTCGCCACTTCTTCAACCCGTGTGAGATCATCTTGGTTTACTTCGTGATTTGCCATACCTACTGCGATCATGCCATCCGCTTTTGTACTCAAAATATGCGACCCATTGATGCTAATGGTCGCTTCGTTCACTTCGTAGCCGCTCATGCGTTCCGCCTCACCTAGCGCCGCATCAATCGCGTGCCCGGGGCCATTAAGGTTGGTGACAACACCTTTGCGCATGCCACTATTTGGAGCCTGTCCGACCCCGACTATCGTCGGAGTACCGGTCGCCGGATCGATATGGCCCACTACCGTACGTACCGTTGTCGTACCGATATCAATACCAACTGCGTATCGAGAAGATTCTTGCATGGGTTGTATTATAACACCGTTTAAGCTGAAGAACTACGGTTATGCTTGTGTCAAAATTTCTGCACCATTTTCGGTGATAAGAACCGTGTGCTCAAAGTGCGCCGCGAGACTCCCGTCGCGCGTAATAATCGTCCACTCGTCATCCCCACCGATGTAGGCAATGTCTCCGCTGCCAAGCGTCGCCATCGGTTCAATTGCAATCGTGTCGCCGGGTTTCAACAGAACTCCCGTGCCTTTGCGACCGTAGTTCGGCACGTCTGGTGGCATATGCATTTTGAGACCCACACCATGGCCGACAAGATCCATCACGATGCCAACGTGCGCTTTACGAAGTACTTTTTCGACGGCCGCGCCGATATCACCAGTGTAGACGGGACCCTTGATCGCATTGATGCCTGCGTACAGGCTCTGCTGGGTTGCTCTGAGTAATAATTTTACTGCGCCCGTCGGCTCATCATCTACCATCATTGTGAATGCCGCGTCGGTCTTCATTTCTTTATAGGTAATGACGAGATCGAATCCCACAATATCGCCCCTCTCAAGTACGTAGTCCGTTGGAATACCATGGACAATCTCTTCATTTGTACTAATACAGATCACGCCTGGGAAATTAACTTCGTCGGTCGTATACGTCGCGATCGCACCATATGCTTTAATCTTTTCCGCGACGAAATGGTCCACGTCCTTTTCGGTCATGCCAGCGTGTACGAAGCCGCGAATATCAGAGAAAATACGAGCAATAATTCGGCCGCCTTCGCGCATCGCGTCGATTTGCTCGGGTGTTTTTTCGCCAGTGATTAGCCGAGTTGCCACGCCTCAAGCTCCGTTTCGATCCGATCATGCACCTGCCCAACCGTTCCAGCTCCATCGATATGAACAATTCGGATATTTTGTTCGGCAAACACGCCGAGCACTGGATACATTTTTTGACGGTAGATATTCATGCGCTTTTCGATCACTTCTGGCGTATCTTCCTCGCGCTGGCGAAGATCGAGACGCTTCATAATTTCTGTCTCCGGAACCTCAAATACGACGACAAGGTCAATTTTCTGACTATGCTCCGACATATAGCCGCCAAGCCATTCAGCTTGGGCGTATGTGCGTGGAAATCCATCAACGATTATCTGAGAGAAGTGTTTATCTTCGGCGTCGCGGATTGCTCGATCGAACACCTCATATGTCTGCTCGTCGCTCACGAGTTCACCAGCTTTTAATAGCTCGCGAATTGCCGGGTCCTGGCTCTCGCGCAACATCTGCCCTGTACTAAGCCATTTCCACTCATGCCGTGCCACTATCATCTGACCTTGCACACTTTTACCCGCACCTGTTGGACCGAAAAATAAGATCATACCGTCATCCTTTTTTGTTTCTTATTGTTGCAATGCGTCTTTCACGAGTTGAGCGACGAGTGACCCATCGGCTGTGTTTCCAGCTTCTTTTTTGACTGCACCGATAACCTGACCCATCATTTGTGGACCAGTCGCTTTGAGTTCTGCGATTTTTGCCGCAATCAGTTGTTTCAGTTCGTCTTCACCCATTTGCGCAGGAAGATACTTGTTCAAAATCTCAATTTCGCGCTCTTCGGGATCGGCTAGATCATCACGATTGTTCTCGCGATATAGTCGCGCACTTTCGGTGCGCGTTTTGATCTCACGAGCCACGATCTTCTCGATCTCTTCGTCTTCAAGCCCAGATTCACGCTTACCCAGAGTAATCTCTGCACTGAGGATTGCCGCTTTGAAATTACGCAAGGTCTCACCTACAAAACGATCGCCGCCCAAGAGAGCGGCTTTCATTTCAGATTGAATACGATCTTTGAGCGTGCTCGCCATTTTGGCTAGCGGACTCCGAGGCGCATCTTGTTCACTTTATCCGCTTTTCGTTCCTTGCGAATAATTGCCTTTTGGCGTCGCTCGGTCTTGCTAAGAGGTTTAGCGAATCGCATAGAAGCCTTCGCTTCAGCGAGTACGCCGCTCTGCAAAACTTTGCGGTTGAAGCGACGAATGATGTTTTCGTTAGCTTCGCGTTCGTCTTTTCGTGTAACTTGTACCATATCGCACGTATTGTAACAGATCAGATTGAGTTATGCAACCACATTGAGGCGCAGAAGTCTCCCTTCGACACTGACTCGGCCGTTCCACTCGTTTATTGAGGGCTCAAACCACACACTCACCCGTTCGCCAGGCTCCACGAACCATGCATCAGCGGCGGAAAATGCGAGAAGTTCGATAGTCTTTCGTTCCATATCTTGGACGCAGAGTTTCAGGTGTTGATTATCTGTTCCCATACGACGGACATTCATCACGAGGACATTTTCAAGGCGAAGAATTGGCTCGGGATTCCCGTTGCCGAATGGCTCGAGTTGCGCGAGCATCGTCACGAGCTCTTCATTTACTTCCGAGAGATCCGCTATCGTCACGTCGGCTCTCGGGAGAAGTTTCGCCTCCTGATTTTCGAGTTTGAGCGATCGATAGTACTCATTAATGCGCTGACGAAATGCAGCGATATTTTTCGTTGGTAATGTCACTCCTGCCGCAAGTTTATGTCCGCCACCCTTGGTGATCAAATCGTCACAGGCCCGAATCGCGTCAGCCGCGCTGAAGTCACCGTAGCTTCTCGCACTTCCCTTCGTTTCATCACCCATTTCTTCGAAGACAAACGTCGGCTTCTTGTATTTCTCGAGCAACTTCGCCGCGACGATGCCGACGATGCCGTGGTTCCAGCCCTTTGCGCTGACAACGAGAACTGGATCCTTCTCGTAACTCTCCGCCTGAATGATCGCGCCTTCCAGGATTTTGGCCTGCTCTTTACGACGCTCAATATTAAATACATCGAGCTGTTGCGCTTTGTCGAGCGCCACCATGCCATCTTTCGCGCGCAACATCTCAAGTGCATGCAGCGCCGTCTCGAGTCTTCCGGATGCGTTCATGCGAGGACCGAGCTGGAAGCCAAAACTACGCGCATTTACTTTTTCTGGCTCAACGCCCGCAATTGCCATGAGAGCTTTTAACCCTAGGCGGCGAGTCTTTTTCATCACTTCAAGTCCATAGTAGACATGCATGCGATTCTCATCCTGAAGTGTCACCACATCACATACCGTACCGAGCCCGACGAGGTCAAGCAGCCATTTCTCGTGCTCGATCGGTAGACCATCCAAGCGCGTTTGCAGAGCCTGAACTAATTTGAACGCGACACCGACCCCCGGCAGATCCAAAAATGGATACAGGTCGGGATGCGCCCGAGGATCGCTGAGCACATAATTATCATATAGCTCAGGATGCTCATCTAAATGGCGTTTCGGATTAATCACAGCAACCGCTGGAGGCTGAACTTTCTGGACATTATGATGGTCAGTTACTATTACATCCATTCCGAGTTCGTTCGCGCGCGTGATTTCCTTTGTGCTGAGACTTCCACAGTCGACGGTCACGATCAGCCGAGCGCCCGACTCCGCGATCCGCTCAACCGCATCAACAGTCAGCCCGTAGCCTTCGACGAATCGATTTGGGATAAACGCGTCAACCGAGTGAAACCCGAACGCCTCAAAGCTTTCGAGAAGTACGGTCGTCGCCGTCAAACCGTCAATATCATAGTCGCCGTATATCATGATACGGTGCTGTTTTTCGCGCGCTTCGACGAGCCGATCCACTGCTTTTTGCATATCTGGCAAACGAAACGGATCGTGACTATTCGCGTAGTTTGGCTTCAAGAACGCGTCGCGCGTCGCACCGACAAGTCCCCGAGCGGTGAGAATTTGTTCAAATAATGTCATCTTAGAGATTGTCGGTGCTTGTTCGTTTCGGGCGTCCAGCGTTTGCTTGCTGCTGTGATTTGATCACGATACTCTGAAGTTCTTTAAAGATAGGAAATTGCTTGTTAGTAGCGTAAATCTTCGTATTTCCCTGTTTTTCCGCGGTGAGGAAGCCAACTTTTTCAAGCTTCTTGAGTTCGCGCTGGATATTACCCGGGTCCTCTTTGATAAGCTTAGCAAGACCACGAACGTGGGTGTGGAAATCAGGATACTTCGCATAGACGACTACAATCTTTCGTCTGACACGAGATGTAATAAAAACGTCTAACATAGCTCCCTTCGTTCCATTAGCCTACTAGTTGTTGCTTTTTATTCTACACTTTTACATCATTCTTTTGCAACACTTGGCGTGAAGAATCTTAGCGCCAATTAAGCACGATCTGGTTGATCTTGGCAATCGCCTCGTCCTGGCTCGGTACAGTATTGTCAGTATAATAGTGGTCAACGCCGAGGAAATTCGCTTTCACGTCGAGAATATGTAGCTCATCTGCCGACACGTGAAGCGCATCTACCACGGCGACGGTTGAGATCGGCGCAGCAATAATAAGACGATGGATTCGCATTGGCTTCAAGTAATCGGTCGCAACACCGATTGAACTTGTGTTCTCAAAGCCATCAGACACCAAGATAACCATTCGATCCTGCAACAGTCGTTCGTCAATCACGCCACCATCACCGACGAGTCGATTGATCCGGCTAAATGCCTCGCGTTTTTTATCATCGAGATAGCCGTGAAACTCAGTCGTATATTCATCGATCTCACCCTCCGAAAAGGCATCGTTATAGGTGAAATTACCATTCTCGCTCACTGATCCAAACACGCTATTCTCGCCCGGCACATCAATATCTTCGGTCACGAGCATCATAAGCGGACAGTGAAGCTGCGCAGCAATTTGCTCGCCGACCAGTACCCCGCCATTCGACACCGCAACAACCGCGCAGTTCTCATAGCGATATTTCTCAATTAGCTGCGCAGCGAGCAATTGCCCAGCCTGTGCACGATTATCAAAATACATATGCTAATAGTAACAGTTTTTGAGAAGGGAGCACAGAGTATACTAGACCTATGCACTACTACGAGATAGCGCCTACGGTAATCATCCGAGCCACCAGCGCTGTTTTTACTTACTATCATGAGGCCGAGCTCGCCGTCGGTAGTATCGTGAAAATATCCGTCGGTAAGAAAGAGCTCATTGGCATTGTTGTGCGCGAAGTGCCTAAACCTGAGTACGCAACAAAATCAATCACAGAAATTATTGAAATACCCCCACTTCCGATTCAACTCATAGAGACGAGCCTCTGGATGGCAGACTACTACGCCACCCACCCTGCCCTTGTATTTCAAGCGATTCTTCCTCGGGGAATTACGCGTAAACGACGCGAGAGAACCTCGAACAATAGGGTGACGAATCGAGACCGAACAACTATTGTGTTCAATCCTGAGCAACAAGAGGCGATCAAAACAATCTCGGATATGACTCCTGGCACAGCGCTACTACACGGCATCACCGGAAGTGGCAAAACGGCGGTATACATTGAGCTCGCGAAGCGCGTACTTCAGGATGGCCGATCGGCAATGATCCTGGTGCCCGAAATTTCACTCACCTCTCAGCTCGTCGCTGAGTTTACTCAGCACTTCCCCGATATTATTTTGACCCACTCACGACAGACAGAGGCAGAGCGTCACGCCGCCTGGCTCGACGCACTCACGAGCGACAAACCTAGGCTTGCTATCGGCCCTCGTTCAGCCCTTTTCCTACCGCTGAAAAGCATTGGCCTCATCGCGATCGACGAGGCACATGAACCCAGCTACAAACAGGACCAGTCTCCTCGTTATTCGGCACTTCGAGTTGCGTCCATATTGGCACGCGCACACAACGCCAAGGTGGTGCAGGGTTCCGCAACGCCACTTGTCAGCGAATACTACCTCGCCCTCCATGCGAAGCGACCCGTAATCTCAATGACCAAGAAGGCCCGCTTGGATAGCGCGGACCCGAGCGTATCGCTTGTCGATATGACGAAACGGGGTCACTTCAGCGAACATCGATTATTTTCGAATAACCTCCTCGCGTCGCTCCGTGAGGCTTTTGCGAATGGCAACCAGGCGCTTATCTTTCACAATCGCCGCGGGAGCGCCAGCACGACACTTTGCGAACACTGCGGTTGGTCGGCTATTTGTCCGCGATGTTTTGTTCCCTACACACTACATGCCGATACATTTACTCTTCGCTGCCATATCTGCGGAAATCATGAAAAAGTCCCGACGTCCTGCCCAGTTTGTTATTCGACGGAGATTATCCATAAGGGAATCGGCACGAAGTTGATCGAATCGGAGCTCCGAAAGCTGTTCCCCGACAAAGTTATCGCGCGATTCGACGGCGACAGTGCGAATGACGAGACTGTCGAGAACAGATATCAGGAGCTCTATGATGGCTCAATCGATCTCATTATCGGAACCCAGGTCATCGCCAAGGGGCTCGATTTGCCAAAACTACGTGCCGTCGGTGTCATCCAGGCAGATGCGGGTCTCGCACTGCCCGATTACAGCGCAGCCGAGCGAACATTTCAACTCCTCGCCCAGGTCGTCGGACGAGTAGGGCGCTCGTCTCATGCAAGTTCTATCGTTGTCCAAAGTTTCCAGCCACAGGCCGCTGCCGTACAGATGGGGATTGCTCAAGATTACGCATCATTTTATACTCAGGCGATCGCCGATCGTGAGCGTGGGCACTACCCGCCCTTCACTTACCTATTGAAATTAACGTGCGTCTACAAAACCGAAGCGGCCGCCATCCGCAACGCTCAGCAGCTCTCGCTTAAGATTAAGGCTAATTATCCCGGCATTACGGTACTCGGGCCAACACCGGCGTTTTATGAGCGCCAGCGCGATACCTATCGATGGCAGCTTGTCATAAAGTATTCAACGCGCACCACACTCGTCACGATCGCAAAGTCCCTGCCCGCACAGTGGCAATTTGATCTCGATCCGACCAGTTTATTATAGTTTTCTCATCTGTTATACTGTGATCAGTGAAAAAAGAGTCCATCGTCACCCTTCCTAATCCTCGTTTGCGACAAAAATCGAGCCGCATATTCGATGTTGACGACTCGGTGATCAAACTTATTGATGATATGACCAGTGCTAGTATCGACTGGGAAAATTCACGACCACATGAGATCAGTGCGGCCCTTGCGGCTATCCAAGTCGACGAATTGCGACGCGTCGTGATCATTCGCAACGATTTTGACGACAAAGCCGACAACACTTTCACGGCTCTAATCAATCCCGAGATCGTGAAGTACGAAGGTGAAATTATTACCGATTATGAAGGATGCCTCAGCGTGAGCGATATTTACGGTAACGTACCCAGGCATACAAAAGTTCGCATCAAAGCCCTCGATATTAGCGGCAATGAGGTACGCTTCAAGGCCGAAGGATTCCTCGCGCGCGTCGTCCAACACGAAGTCGACCACTGCAACGGTATGCTATTTATCGACCATATTCGCGACCAGCATGATGCATTTTATCGCCTGGACTCCGAAGGAAAGCTCCGCCCACTTAATTACGATAAGCACGTAAAAGACAATGACATACTCTGGGAAGACTAAGGTTGTATTTTTCGGAAGCGGGCCCGTCGCGGCGCGCAGTCTTGAATTATTGATCCCAAAATTTGAGATCGAAGCCGTGATCACGAAACCACGACCGCCACATCACAAATATGACGTGCCCGTTCTCAGTATGTGTGAGCGTCACGGCCTGCCCGTATTACTCGCGAGTGATCGCAAAGAACTTAACGCGCTTATTCAGTCGCATCAATTCGAGAGTCGTCTTGCCATTCTGATTGATTTTGGTATCATTGTGAGCCGACAAGTCATCGACGCCTTCCCACTCGGCATCATCAATAGTCACTTCTCGCTACTCCCTCTTTGGCGCGGTGCTGATCCGATTACCTTTGCGGTCCTGAATGGCGACGATAAGACTGGCGTGAGCCTAATGCTCATCGACGAAGGGATGGACACCGGTAAATTGCTCACATCGCACTCGCTCCACCTCGACGAGGGAGAAACCTCCATTACGTTGACCGATCGACTTATCGAACTCAGCGATCAACTGATCGCAGAATACGTGCCACGCTACATCGCCGGTGATATAAAGCCGAAAAATCAGCCTCATCCCGACCGCGTCACCTACTCACGAAAGCTCACGAAGGAAGATGGGCTCCTCGACTGGAGTGAGCCAGCAAACGTGATAGAGCGTAAGATTCGCGCCTTTCAACCGTGGCCAAAATGCCATGGACAAATCGGCGACTGGTCGCTCATTATCACCAAAGCTCACGTCTCTGATACGAAACACACGCCACTTGATATGACGTGTGGTGATGGCTCTATTATCTCTGTTGATGAGGTGATCGCGCCATCTGGCAAGAAAATGCCAGCCGACGCGTTTCTGCGTGGCTACGCGGCCTGAGGGCCACCCCCGAGGATTGCATCGCGATTCTTGATCACTTCTTGGCGTAGCTCTTCCATCGTGGCCGCAACGACGTCGCGGTAATCTGGTCGATTGAGGCTCAACCAGCGAAGTGAGGCATATTCAGCCAAAATATCATCGGCCGAGACCGTCGCGGGCGCACCAGCCTTCAGTTTCTGGTAGACTTGGTCGTTTTCGTAATCGGCCGCGTTCGCAGAAATCCATTGGCGCGTCGCATCCATATCACGGTCGATAAATCCTTCAAATTCAGCTAATTGGGCGTCGCTTAGGCCGTCGCTCAACTTTGTACCGACTCGAAGCTCCAACTGTTCTCGAAAGTATCCGAGAAACGCCTGCTTCTGCTCATCGGGCAGATCCCCGAGGCCTACATCTTGCAAAAACTTATCGTCTATTTGAAACATACTGCTCCTTCTTTATCTAAAGCCAGTATACCATCTGAGCCAGATCTGGTCGAGAAGTGACACGCTTTACGGACCGTATGGTTGATATATACCCGAAGATGTGGTCTAGAGTATTGACTTTATTTACTATTTATGCTAATATCGATCTGTCACATGGGAGTGTGAAAAGTGGGCTAAGCACCCCGTCCCCTCTCATACGATGCGAACATTAACAAATTATGTGTCACATCATGCTATTTCATATTTCTGGCGCACACGCGTGGCACTTCTCGCTTAAACTTTCTTGAGCTAGAAGTGCTGCGCGTTAGAGAGTTTACGCTCTCCGCCAGCACGCGAAGTAAATGGTTTTTAACGATTTCTCCTCCTCACGGGAGGGTCACAATTCAGCCGATTAGCTATAGTCGGTCGACTTGTGCCCCTCCTCCGCATGGGAGGGCTCCAAAAACGGGAAATTCCCGTCTTTGCTAATCTCCCGGCGGGAGAGAGGAGATATCATGCGTATTTTCGGTCACTGGGTCGTCAACAGCATCCTGTGCCTGGTTGCGTACTACGGGCTTTTCGCCCTGGCCTACGCTCAGTCGCCCAATGGCGTCGGAGCAGGTCTCGACAAGGCCTCGTCCTACCTCTTCGGAGGGTGGATGGGGTCCGTGGCGGGTATCTTCGTGATCCTCGTCCTCATTGGACTAGTCGCCATCAACGCCAAGTTCGGACACGACACGACGAACCCCCACGGTTTCGCTGCTGGGTTCATGACCCTCGCTGCCTTCGTACTTGGAGGACTCGGTCTTGGGCTCATCGGGCTGTCGGGTAGCTTCGGCTTCCTCGCCGTCCTGGCCTTCGGTGCTCTCTTTGTGGGGACTTCCGAAGCCTTCCACGGCACCAGCTACGCCTCCCTCATGGGATGGTTCAGCGGACGGTTCGGTGGCATCAAGTTCTTTACCCACACGCCCGTCGTCCCAACGTCCGTCGTTGTTACGACCGGCGCACCTGCGACCGCTCCCAAGCCCGCACCCCGCGGGCGTAGACGTGGCATGAAGACCCCAGCGGCACCCGCCGCTGCTCCGTCCCCGGCCGCACCGACCGCAACCCCATAGGAGGTACCGAAGATGTTCTTCACTCGGGCGGCCGTGGCGTTCGCCACGGCCGCCGCCCTGGCCCTCTCGGGCTGCGCAGGTTTCATCGATGTGTCGTTCCCCGCAACCGCGGACAACATCACGAAGATGGACTGCGCAAAGGTCTCGGAAACCCTTCAGGCGTTCAAGACCGCGCACGACGCCCCTAATGGCAGCCCGCTTCACGACGAGCTTGCCACGAAGTGGAAGATCTCGAGCGAGGAGGCATACAACGCCACCCTCGCCGAGTTCAACACGAAGAGGGACGCGTGCAACGCGGAGATCGACAAGGCGCCGGCACCGATTCCATCGGTTTCGACGTCCCCATCCGCAGCTACGACAACCGCGACCGCGACAAGCACAAAGAAAGGCCTCGACAGTGTCTACTGCTGGGGTCAGCTGCACGACTACATCGGCGATCAGGAGTGGAATACCCTGCTTATGCGGGTGGAATCCGCAAAAGATCAGCTGAAGTTCGGCCGTAACGACGTCGAAGAATGGGCCAAACTCAATGTCGACTGCCGCGTCATCGTGGCGTTCGATAGCAGAGACAAGCCGGACCGGCTCACCGACGACGCAGTACGAAGCATCGCTACCAAGAAGATTGGCGGCGGTTCCTTCGCCACCGTCCAGGTAGTCCAGGCCGACAGCTCAGTGCAGGTCGCGGGCGAAGCTCGCATCAACCTGTCTGGCGACAAGGGAATCAAGGTCATCTTGCCCCGCATCGTCAACGGCAAGTCCACGCCTACTTCAGGCGTGGTAATCACGCCGGACACCGACGAAAGCACGTTCAGACTACTGGCTGGCATCAGCCTCCTGAAGTGAGCGCCGTCTCACCCCGGGGTCTTCGGACCCCGGGGTGAGACCCCCAAAAAAACCATTTACCCACGCCCACCGAGGCAACTGTCATCTCGCTGAGTCACTTGTTGATTCGCCCGACAGTTGCCTCCGGTAACCCATATGAACTAACACGATTTGATACACAATTCCAATTATCATACGACCCGCTTGTGTTTATTTGATTTTAGTGCATAAATCATTGACATTTTGATATTATTGTGATAAACTACAATCATCGTTTGGGTGTAGCGTGAGAGCTGCATCTGGGAGAGGTGCATTAACAAGTCAGATTGTAACAGTGCATGTCTTTATTGATATGCATTGTATATGTGTAACTAGTAAGTTTTTCACCTCCTTCCCCGCTCGGGAAGCAATCTGCTGGCCCTCAACAAGGACCCGTAGACTGCTTCCCGACCGCCGGGACAAGCAGAGGGGCAATCCCCATAACCGGGGCATCGCCCCTTCGATCCCCTAAGGAGGGAGAGAGCTATGCGCAAGTCTAAGACTCTTGTCGCCGTCCTGGCGGCAATCATCGCCTTCACTGGCCTCGCTGCGTGCAGCAAAGCCACCGTGGTTCCGGACGTACAGAACGTCGTCGTGGCACCAGCGGCGTTGCCGGTCGACACATCGTCGGCCGAAGACACGCCCGCGGCGTGCCCCACTGACAATGTTCAAACCGTCACGCCCGACCCGATTCTGAATCGGTTCATCGAGGGCGGACTCAAGGGCTTGCCTGGTGACATGAACGCACAGGTGCTGACAGCCCTCGGGCACAGCCACCTGTACATGGTCATCATCGGTGAGACCCTCTTCAAGACGTCGATCGACGACAAGACACTTGTCAACGAGACTGGCGAGTGCCTTTCCGACACCGGACGGGCGCTCATGAGCAAGTTCCAAGGTGCCTTCGCTATGTTGACGGCATCTGACACCACTGTGACCACCGGCTACAATACCGGCATAAGCGGTGGCAAAGTTGTTGTCGACACTAGTGGAGCCATCTACGGCGACACGAGCGCCATAAAGTTCGTTGATCGGAACGGCAATGTCGTTCTGATCCTGCTGAGGCGCTGTGGCAATGTCGTTCTTCCGTCACCGGGTACCTACCCGCCTGGCACGACCGACAACCCGCCGCCGCCGCAAGGCAACCCGCCTCCGCCGTCCAACGCTAAGAACGCAAAGGACAGCGTCAATGCTGTTCAGGGGACGACGCCGTTAGCGCAGACCAAGCCCGTCACCAACGGAAAGGCCTCGTCGGACCAGAAGTCCACGGGCGCCACGTCCGGCAACGTAACCGACAACAAGGTACCAGCGGGTACTGGGTCGGGTACTACGACAACGGACCTCGGTTCGTCGACTGGTAGTTCGCCCGTCACCGCCCCAGGGGCAACCTCGGGAGGAGACAGCACCGCTGGAACGACCAGCGGAGCCGGCCAGACCAGCACGGGTGGCGCGAACGGAACGGGTGGCGCAGTGGTAATCACCAACCCCAACGGGTAGGCTCGTCCGAGTCTCCTGAACTACTAGTTACGCATGTCTGAGGGAGTCGATGGTCATTTTGACATCGGCTCCCTCGGCATCGCTTTTACGCGCACTGTTACAATCTGACTTCGTGAGGCGCTTAACAATCTAGGAGACAATCATTCACTACTTGGTTATTATCACTAATTAATCTTTTGGTGTGTTCTAGCGAACACATAGCACTAATAATAAGGAGAATATCAATGAACAAGTTTCTGTCGATACTGCGCCGCGCGCCAAAACGCACAACCGCAGCACTCGCAATACTCGCAGCAGTCATCGCACTGCCTGCAACAATACATGCGTGGGGCCCGAGCGACCGCGCGACCTACACGTTCGCAAATCCAGCAGATCACGTGACATTTAACTCGATCACCGACAACCCAAGCGTTGGCGATGAACGAAACTTTGTCCGAATCAAAGAGGACACAACCACATCAACCTACCAAGACTCGACCAACCTCGAGCCAGGTAAAGTTTACCAAGTCATGGTGTATTACCACAACAACGCCGCTACCAGCCTCAACGCAAGTGGCGTCGGTGTCGCAAAGGGTGTTACCCTGAAAATGGAAATGCCTGGCGTCGTGAAATCTGGCGTGAACGCAGCCTTCACTGGCTCAATCAGCGCCACGAACGCCACTCCTGGCACAGTCTGGGATGAGGCGTATGGCAAAAACGCAACAAGCAGTGACGTCGCCCTTCGCTACGTCGCTGATTCAGCCGTCGTCACAAGCAACGGAGCCGTAAATGGCGCCAAGCTTCCCGACAGCCTCTTCACAACCGGTACATCACTCGGATACGACAGCCTCAATGGCGTCCTTCCTGGCTGTAACCAATTTGCTGGCTACGTAACCTTCAAGGTTCGCGTCGATCAGCCAAACTTTACCGTTCAGAAGCTCGAAAGTGTCGACGGCAAAAACTGGGTAAAATCAGTTGATGCAGCGGCCGGTAGCACAATTCAATACCAAGTTGTGTACCAAAACACCGGTACAACCCAGCTCGACAACGTCGTCCTGCGTGACATCCTACCAACTGGCGTAAGCTACGTTGCGGGTAGTTCATTCATCGCGAACTCAGTCACTGGCGGTAAGTTCCAGGCAACCGTTGACGGCATCGCCGCAAATGGTTACAACGCTGGTTCATACCAACCCCAGGGAAATGTATACCTCAAGTTCAGCGCCAAACTTCCTAGCGCCGATGCACTCGTCTGTGGCGTCAATACTCTCAACAATATTGCGCGCGCAACCACAAGTGCTGGCTACAAGGAAGACAACGCGACCGTCACGATCACGAAGCAGTGTGAAACGACGATCCAAGTTTGTCGACTCAGCGATAGTACATATCCTGTGACTATCAAAGAGAGTGAATTTGACAGCTCGAAGTATTCGAAAAACGCTGCTGATTGTACCAAGATAATCGTCTGTCGCCTTAGCGATCAGACCTATCCTGTGACAATCAAGACAAGTGAATTCGATAGCGCCAAGTATTCGAAAACTGCAAGCGACTGTAACATCACCGTTTGCCGATTGAGCGACAAGGTTTACCCTGTCACGATCAAGGGCAGCGAGTTTGACAGCGCCAAGTATTCGAAGAGTTCAGCTGACTGTGCAAGCACGGTCACTAAGCTCCCAACTACTGGTGCAGGAGAAATCCTCGGTAGTCTCATGGGCGTAGGCGCCCTCAGCTACGGTGGTCATGCATTCATGACTTCACTCAAAGCAAAACGTAAATAACAAGTAGCTGACCGCTCACGTATATGCAAAAAATACCCGGATAGAAATACCCGGGTATTTTGCGTGTCGTACGAACTGTTATTTAAGTGTTCGCTTCACTAATTCGCGTGTGAAGAACTCGAGTTTATCCCCGACTTCAACCTGAATTTTCTTTGTGGTTTTAAGGCTCAGTCCACACATTTCACCCTCGAAGACTTCTTTGGCTTCTACTTGCTGGCGTTGGACACCGGTTACCTCAACCTCGGCGAGCTGCTCGTCACCATGCTTGAGACGCGCGATCAGACTTGCTGTCACTTTACCGCGGGTCACTTCCCCGCCGCAGATTACCTCATCACGCATCGTGCGGAATATACCCTTGATCGTCAGTGCGCCAATCTCAGTCTCTACAACTTCTGGCGCAAGCATCGTTTCCATGCTCGTTCGCGCATCGTCAAGCAGTTCGTAGATCACGCGGAACAGACGAACTTCTACCTTGTCGCGCATCGCGAGGCGCTTCACCGCTGGCGACATGCCAACATTAAATCCATAAACAACTGCTCCAGCTGCATGAGCTGAACTGATGTCGCTTTCTTTGATATCGCTCACGCCGGTTCGAATGACGTGCAGCATAATGTCACCGCTCGTGTCGATAAGTTTGAGGCTATCAACAACCGATATAAGAGAACCTTGCACATCAGCTTTCACGACGACATTAAAGTCCTGCGTATCATGTTGCTGTGTCATCATCTTTAGGAGGTCCGCTCCGGTCACATTCGTCGTCGCGGCATTTCGCTCGCGCTCTATCTTTGCCCGCTCTGTCTTGAGTCGGGCCTCTTTTTCATTCTTTACCACGGCAAAGACATCACCAAATTGTGGCAATTCTTTGAATCCAGTCACAGTGACAGGTGTTGATGGACCAGCTTCTTTGAGCGTACGGCCCGCATAATCTTGCATCGTGCGTACTTTGCCATAGGTAGTGCCCGCAACCATGAAATGTCCCGGTTTCAACATGCCTTGCTCTATAAGTAGCGACACGACTGAACCGCGACCAGTCTCCATATGAGACTCAATGACGAGACCCTCGCCCGGCGTATCAATATCAGCACGGAGCTCTTCTATATCAGCAACTAGCAGCACCATGTCGAGCAATTGCTCAATTCCATCACCGCGCTTGGCGCTCACTGGTACCATGACCGTGTCACCGCCCCATTCTTCAGGGTTGAGTCCATGTTCGCTAGCGAGTTGCGCCTTCACCATCTCGGGATTGGCAGCTTCCTTGTCGATCTTATTGATCGCAACGACGATCTTGGCGTTTGCCGACCTGGCAAAACGAATTGCCTCAATGGTTTGTGGCTTCACGCCATCATCGGCCGCAACCACGATAATAACGACGTCAGTCAGCGCTGCACCGTGTTGGCGAAGGGCGGCAAATGCCTCGTGTCCTGGCGTATCGAGAAGTGTGATCACGCGATTTTTCCGAATAGTTTGATAAGCGCTAATGTGCTGCGTGATACCACCAGCTTCGCCTTCGACAACTTTCGTATCGAGAATCGCATCGAGTAGCGTGGTCTTGCCGTGATCGACGTGACCCATCACCGCAACAATAGGTGGTCGTTCAACGGCTTTGTCTGACAAGATATGAACTTTTCGCTCAGATGTTGTCGACGCTTCTTTTTTCTTTAGTTCAACTTTAATTCCCAGCTCTTCGACAATAATCTGAGCTGTCTCAAAATCAATTCGCTGATTTATCGTTGCGACAATACCGTTTTTGAATAGTTCGCCAACTAGTTGGGTGACGGGCAGGTTGAGCGTTTCAGCAAGCTCTCCCACGGTGATTGAATCCGCAATAACCAGGATTTTTTTGTCCGGTTCTGCCATCTGACGGCTCCTTTCTGCCCGTCACCCCTTTAGCTGTATAAAGTGAGCGGCGAACTATTTAACGTTTGTCATTACTTCTTTTTCTTATCAGCCAGGCTGAGTGAGATTTTGCGATTATCTTTGTCGATATCGAGTACGAAGAATTCCTTGCGCTCGTTGAGTGTGAAGACCTTCTCTGGATCAACATCACTACCGCTTCCAAGTTCTGAGATGTGAACAAGCGCCTCGACTGCAGGACTAATCTGAACAAATGCGCCAAATGGCGTAATGCGCGTCACGGTACCTTCGGTCTTTTCGCCCTTCTTGAACTTCTCGACTTCATCAAGCCATGGGTCTTTCTTGAGCTGCTTCATGCTGAGGCTCAGGCGATCTTTGTCGATCGAGATAATCTTTGCCTCGATCGTATCACCGACCTTTACGTAGTCAGCAGGATTGTTGACACGCTCCCATGAAATTTCAGAGATGTGCACGAGACCTTCGATGCCATCGACATTGACGAATACACCGAAGTCGACGACGCCAGTCACGACACCCTTTACGGTGTCACCGACAGACAGTTTCTCAAATCGCTCTGCGAGACCATCTTTGACGGCTTCTTTTTCAGAGAAAATGAGCTTGTTCGTCTTGCGGTCACAGTCGAGAATCCGGACGCGGAGCGTCTGTCCGACGAGGCCATTGAGGCGTTGCAAAATTTCGTCTTTATCAGCGCTACCGACACGTGGATAGTGTTCAGCAGAAAGTTGGCTTACCGGTAGGAAACCGCGTACACCTTCGTATTCAATAAGCATACCGCCGCGATTTGCGTCGTATGGTTGTACTTCGATCACAACTGCTTCGTCCATCTTTGCTTGGACTTCTTCCCAACCGCGATCTTTCACGGCCTTACGTAGGCTGAGGAGCGAATATCCGTTATCAAGCTCAGCGTCAACGACGCTTGCGGTCACTTCGTCACCCTCATTGAGTGCACGTGAGTGCCCAACTTCACGGCGCGGTACGAAACCGACACCCTGAGCTCCTAAATCAATTAATACTTCGTGTTTGCGAACTGAAAGGACCTTACCGGTCACTACTTCGCCTGCGACTAACTGCTTAACGTTGTCACCAGCGAGCAGGTCATCCATGGTTACAGTGGCGTTTTTTGCCATAATGTAACTCCTATCTTAAAGTTAATATATTCCACGGGCGCGCTAAAGACGCCAATAGACTCATATCTATTCTACACTAGTCCAACAGATGTGTCTAGATAGCCTGGCGTGATCGACGGTAAGCAACCGCAAATCCCGTCAGTAGTGACGTACCAAGAAGAGGCACGATAACTCCCTCGGGACCGGTCGTCGGCAACGATGAAGTAGACGTAACTGTCGATGTTTTGGGCATAGCATTACTTGAGCTCGATGAGTTTGAGGTCTGCGTATTCGACTGCTGCTTCAGAGCGGCATCATTTGCGGCCGTATTATTACTGTTGTCTTTGTTTGTTGAGGTATTATTGTTGGTTGAGCCTTCGGTTGTTGGTTGGAATGGCGACGAAGTGCCTGCAATTTTTGAGCTACTATTTTTGAAATAGACGATACCGCCGATTAAAAGAATAGTCAAAAGTACCGCCACAAGGGCGTAACTCAGTACCGAACCGCGTTGACGTTGACTCATAAGTGTTGTACCTCTCAAAATGTTCTAGGTTATTATACCATTTTTATACCAGACAATGCAACCCTTTTTCTGTGCTAAACTGGGTGTATGTTAGTAACTATTGATACTGGTGGGACCAAGACCCTTGTTACGTCGTTTGGGCGCGATGGCAAAATGGGCGAATCGATCAAGTTTCCCACCCCCGGTGAGCCCCGAGAATACGTCAACACACTAAAGTCGGTCGTTCGTGAACGATATGGCGACAAAAAAGTCGACATGATCGTCGTGGCTTTTCCGAGCGCCATTGTCGACGGCATCGCCAGATGGGCGCCAAATGTTGGCAAGGGATGGGTCAACGTCCCGATCTATGAATTAATTAAGGACCTTCTGCCTGGTGTACCTCTTCTCATCGAGAATGATGTCAAGCTCGCCGGTCTAGCTGAAGCACGCTTACTCAAACCCGTTCCGACCGCCGTCACCTATCTCAGTGTGAGCACTGGCATCGGTGCTGGTGTTATCACCAATGGAAAAATCGACCAGGGCCTCCGCAAAAGCGAAGCTGGTCACATGCGCATCGAATACGATGGACGCATCCGCGCGTGGGAAGACTTTGCCTCTGGTCGCGCAATCGTGCAAGTGTATAAAAAATACGCCCGCGAGATCAAGAGTAAACGTACCTGGAGACAAATTGCCGACCGAATTAGCCGCGGGCTTCTGGTCTACATCCCTATTACCCAGCCTGACGTCATCATCTTTGGTGGCAGCGTCGGTACCTACTACGAACGCTATGGAGCCTACCTCGAAGAGATCCTCCGCACCCATCTCCCTCCTCATATCCCCTGCCCGACCCTATTGCAGGCTAAACACCCCGAAGAAGCAGTCGTATATGGATGTTATTACTATGGTATCGATTACCTCGCTGAGCACTCAGCTCACCGACGCTAACCTCACCACCCCTTTGGGGACACCGATCACCCTTCGTGAATCGGATCAGTTTAGATGGAATCCGGACAGCGCCACCGTATCATACGATCCACTCCATCCGGATGCGACAAGTTTGCTTCTTCATGAAGTAGGCCACGCTCTCCTCGGCCATGCCCAATATGGGCGCGACATTGAACTCCTCGTGATCGAGCGCCAGGCCTGGGACAAAGCCCAATCGATCAGCTATGACTTCGAAGTGACTATCGGGTCTGATATGATCGAACAGACACTCGACACCTACCGTGATTGGCTTCACTCTCGCTCATTATGCCCCTCCTGCGACTCCACGGGCCTCCAGATCGCACCGCGAACCTACTCGTGCCCGTCTTGCCACCAAAAATGGCGCGTCAACGAGGCGCGCGCCTGCGAGCTACGACGCTACAAAACAAAATAACCCCCTTAGGGGGTTATTTTGTTCACACAAGTCTCTCAGGGTAGTTCTACCTAGAATTACTCAGTGACAGGTTTTGCTTTGCCACGACGTGAGACACGTCCGCCCCTAGCGCCCGCGATGCGAGCAAGCTCTGGGTTAGCGGCGAAACCGCCGGTGTGACCATGTTTACCACCTGTCGAACCAATCTTCGCGTAGAAGTTTGGATCCTTTGCAAGATTCTTTGCAGCAGCTTTCTTGCCGCCAGCGATTGTACCAGCCATACTTTTTCTCCTTCTCCCCACTCCTGGGGACGAAATAATATTAAAAGGGTCTCAATTCACCTCTGTAGATGGACCTGAAACCCTCGCTTTACCTCACATATGATATGTGTATGAATTAATCTTAGCACAAACAGTTCATAATGTCAATGCTTACAGTGCACATTTTTATGGTATTACAAGTATTGCACTTATGCATACCGTGCGATATTATAGTTTTGCACCTGTTTGAACTCAAAAAACACCGAGTTCACCACAACAAAACATTCTCGCTTCCTGCGAGATTCGAGAATACTAAATAAGACTCCCCGTGGAGTCTTATTTAGTTGCCCGCAGTAGAAATTAATGCCAAAGATAAAAGCCACCCTGTTCGGATGGCTTTCATATAATTCGGCGCCGTGCTAGTTTCCCACTTGTGGCAGTATAATCGCCGCTGACGAGCTTGACTTCTGTGTTCGGAATGGGAACAGGTATTTCCTCGTCGCCATGGGCACCGAAGTAAGGCTACTCCTCGAAGGTTCCTTTACGGCAACCTGGGAAAAGCCTCGCTTCGACGCTCATTCAACAAATGCACGGTCATTTTGTAAAGATTAACGATGGTGCTGGTATGCACCAATTACTAGTTAAGTCTACCCGGTCTATGTCATTATCCCGAAGGATAATTTTCACAGACTAGGACATAAAAAGGCGATGGGACTATTAGTACGCTTCGGCTCCATACATTGCTGCACTTCCACCTTGCGCCTATCAAACTGTTAGTCTATCAGTGTCCTCATAGGGAATTCTAATCTTGAGGTTAGTTTCGCGCTTAATATGCTTTCAGCGCTTATCTAGTCCGTACGTAGCTACTCGACAATGCAGCAGGTGGCCACAATCGATACACCAGAGGTACGTCCGCCCCGGTCCTCTCGTACTAGGGGTAGATCCTCTCAAAATTCCTGACGTCCATACCGGATATAAACCGAACTGTCTCACGACGTTCTGAACCCAGCTCGCGTACCACTTTAATCGGCGAACAGCCGAACCCTTGGAAGGTGCTCCCCCTCCAGGATGTGATGAGCCGACATCGAGGTGC
>Ga0209540_10000565_pt1 | contig 33995 bp, 37 predicted proteins | sample BarGraIncu01121A_FD_184501 | JGI IMG/M metagenome (GOLD analysis project Ga0209540, IMG submission 184501) | Arctic peat soil microbial communities from Barrow, Alaska - Barrow Graham LP Incubations 011-21A (SPAdes) (version 2) | ecosystem: Environmental > Terrestrial > Soil > Wetlands > Peat... | reverse complement strand
AGAGAAGGGTGTTCAGGTATATCGAAAAGTGGCAATTGAAGGGCAGAAGGCTATCGATGTTATCCATTGCTTCGATTTGGAGTCAGAGTTTGAGAAGGTTTCTTGCTTAAATAGTGTCTAAGACAGGTTCATAATTGGTATTTTTTATGCAGGCATCCTCATAAAAAAATCAACTATCGGAAAAGAAGCATTTTCCAATGTATATGATGTGGTCTCTTCGATCACTGTTAGCTTTTTTTCACCAATATTATTCGCATATCTGGGGTTACTCCTTAACTTATCCCTTGTTTTTAACTTTGCAGACCCATTCTCAACCCAGAATATCCTGCAGGGGACATTTCTTTTGACAGCCCTTATCTTCGCAATAGCAGGAAAAAGCATCGGTGGGTTCATAGGAGGAGTGATCGCAGGTCTGAAATTAAGGGAAGCAGCGGCTGTGGGAATAGGATTGAATGCAAGAGGGTTGATGGGTTTGATAATATCAGGAATTGGATTGAAATACGGATTAATAGATATGAGAGTGTATACAATGCTGGTTATAATGTGTATTGTCACAACTTTCATAACTCCTTATGGCTTGAAAAAATTATTGAAATGATAACACTCATCCCATCGAAAGTATAATACTCTCTCGAAATAATCCTGACACACAATGGCGAAGGACTCTATCGGCGTAATATTTGGAAAAACAAGTTCATTAATCTTCAGGTTTGCTGTTTCTGATAGCCTTGCAACCAGAAGGTCGGACTACATTAAAGTCTGGCATGAATCTGATGGCTGGACGCTTGCACAGGTATCAACTATCACAAGTTCAAGTGAGGATTTCTCTGTTGATGAAGCGGTGGATGCAGCAGAAGGCACATCTAAAATAGGCGACATGGATGAACACATAATCGCAGATGCAACAGTCATAGGTGTGCGGGATAAAGAAGGTGTTCTCAGGGTTCCAAAATCACCGTTCAGCCCGGGTGATAAGGTTTTCAAAGCCGATGAGTTTCTCATAAAGCAAACGCTTGGTCTTATGCGCGGGGATGTTTATATCGGGCTTCTTGAGGGACAAAGCGTTCATGTAAATCTTGATGCTAACAACCTTGTTCAGAAGCACTGCAGCATCCTTGCAAAGACAGGTGCGGGAAAATCCTATACCGGCGGCGTAATTCTAGAAGAGCTTCTCGATAAAGGCGTTCCCCTTTTAATAATAGACCCGCATGGCGAATATGCTACTCTGAAATTACCCAACGATGATAAACCCTCATCGTTTGAGCGCTATGGTATATCCCCTAAGGGTTATGCGTCGCAGGTAACGGTTTATACACCAGCTAACAAGCTTCTCAATCCTACTGCCGATTATCTTTTCAGGTTGAATGGCATTAATCTTAGCATAAAAGAATTATCCCAGTTTTTCTCAGATAGCCAGTCGCAAAATGAGACCGGGATGTTGTTCGAGGCGGTCTCAAAACTAAAGCTTGAAAAACAGAATTATACAATCGAGGATATCATAATTGAAGTAGGGCAAAATAAAAGCAAGGTTAAATGGAATGTCATAAACAAGCTTGAAACACTCAAAGAGACAGGCATCTTATCAGACAATGCGACCTCGATCAACGAGCTTGTTCAGGACGGACGGGCTTCAATAATCGATATGAAGGGCGTAAATCCGGACCTGCAGGCTATGATCGTTGCAAAATTATGCACGGATATTTTCGATGCAAGAAAACTAAATACAGTGCCTCCATGCATGCTGGTCATCGAGGAAGCGCATAATTTCTGTCCCGAAAAAGGATTTGAAAGAACGGTCAGCACCGATATCCTTCGAACGATCGCTTCAGAGGGCAGGAAATTCGGTCTCGGTCTCATGGTGGTATCGCAGCGTCCGGCGCGTGTTGATAAGAACATTCTTTCACAGTGCAATACACAAATAATAATGAAAGTGACGAATCCTAATGATCTAAAAGCCATCAGCAAAGGTCTTGAAGGGATAGGCTCGGATGTGGAAGATGATATTAAAAGTCTTCCGCCTGGCGTGGCAATGATCGTCAGCACTTATATCGAACGTCCCATCCTTGTTGATATAAGGACACGCAAAAGCAAACACGGCGGGGCAAGTGTGCCCGTTGTGAAGGATCCGCTTGATGGGACTCAAAGGGCAGTTTTTGAGCCTGCTAAAATTGATGATAAACCAGGATCAATTGAAGATCCAAAGATAATGGAGACCACAAAACCATTTATTAATTCCCAGAAGATTATTGATAATGCAAAAACCATTGTCGGATCACCCAGGACTATAATCAATAAAGCCAGAACGATCATAGAATCGCAAAAGATAGAATCACAAAAAATCGACTCTCTAAAGACCGGGCCAACAAAGATAGAACCACATCAGCATCATGAAGACATCAAAGAGCAGATTGAACGAAAAAAAGGAAAACGCGAAATAAGTCTTTACAGGAAAATGTTCGGATCGGGGAATAAATGACAACCTTAATGGAAATGGCACATACAGGGATCGTAACGAAAGAGATAAAAAGCGTAGCGGAAAAAGAAGGGATCAGTGCCGATACCGTAGGAAAACTTCTTGCACAGGGATCAGTTGTCATTCCAAGGAATATTAACAGCAAATCGCAACCTATTGGCATCGGAAAAATGATGCGGACTAAGATCAATGCCAATATAGGAACGTCCAGGGATTATGTTGATATCGATGCAGAGGTTGAGAAAGCCCTGGCCGCTGAAAAATACGGCGCAGACACCATTATGGATCTATCCACAGGGGGAAACCTTGACCTTATACGCAGGCGCATCCTTGATTCGGTGAGCGTTCCGGTGGGCTCTGTCCCTATATACCAGGCAGCGGGGAATGGTATTGGGAATATGACCTCTGACGATATGTTCAATGCGGTAAGGAAACATGCAGAAGATGGCATTGATTTTGTAACGATCCATGCAGGTGTGACACAATCATCTTTTGAGCGCCTGAAAAACAGTGACAGGATACTTGATGTGGTAAGCAGGGGCGGTGCTTTCACAATTTCATGGATGAAGCAAAATAGCCTGGAGAATCCATTTTATTCTGAATATGATTACCTGCTTGAGATGGCCAGGGAATATGAATTAACAATAAGCCTTGGCGATGGCATGCGCCCGGGTTGCATACATGATGCTTCGGACAGGGCAAAATTCGAAGAGTTCATAATTCTCGGAGAACTTGTTAAAAGAGCTCGCGCAGCAGGTGTCCAGACGATCGTTGAAGGTCCGGGTCATGTTCCTGTTGATGAGATCGCACTTTCCGTGACTGCAATGAAGCACCTCACGGGAAATGCACCGATATATCTTCTTGGTCCTCTAGTAACTGATATTGCGCCGGGTTATGACCACATTACCGCCGCCATCGGCGGGACGGTCGCTGGTATGTACGGCGCGGATTTCCTGTGCATGACCACACCTGCTGAGCACCTGGCGCTGCCAACTGTAGAGGATATTAAAGAAGGTACCATCGTCACAAGGATCGCTGCGCATGCGGCCGATCTCACAAAGGAGGGCGTGAAAGAGAGAGCGCGCGCCCATGACCGGGAAATGGCAATGGCGCGACGGGATCTGGACTGGCAAAAACAATTCCGCAATGCCATAGACCCTGAGAAAGCCAGAGAAATACATGCAAGGAGCAAGAATGTGGAGACATGCAGCATGTGTGGGGAACTTTGCTCGATAAAGATAATGAGAGATGTGATGAAAAAGTAGGTTTTGGGCGAAAAATTATACTTTGACTCCCTAAATCTGTTCTTCTTCGGTTTTATGGCGCTGGGATGCGACACCCGACAAACGGGGATGGCCGCCTGTGGCGGGATTTAATATAAGATCACAGGTTTAAAAAAATCGATAGCATAGTGCACTATTAATTCTTTTTTTAAATTACCATGAAATGCATCGAAGACCCGGTATGCGGCTGAAATGACCAACATCCCTCGTAACAAGTTCTTCTTTATTTGCTATAACGATCCCTGCTATGAGAACATCCAGGATATCCACAGGATTTCCAGACATCATGAGTTCTGCATGAATATAAGCAGCTTTTTGCGCAGCAAATTTATCAAATTCAAGTACTTCAATGGAATTTAATAAATTGCTGATTTCTGAGATGCCTTTTTCTGGTTTTGCAGAGTGTCTGGCTCCATAGTAAAGCTCAAAGGTATTTATTGTAGTAGTTTTTGGATCTTCAAAAGAATCTGCTATATCTTTAATTCCGGCTTTGTTCCTCAGGAGATCGATTAAAAAATTAGTATCCAGGACTGTCAAAAGTATCACAACTTCAGGTTATTTAATCTCGAAGTTCCAGAATGTCTCACTTCAAGCGCTGCTTTTTCAAAATCTTCATCGTCTAATTTACCTGCGAACTCACTGAGGCGTTTCTTTCTGAGAGGCGCTGTGATACGTTTTATGAGTTCTGTAAAGCTTTCTCTGTCTTTCTTAAGCTCATAAAGTGCTTTATAAGCTTCTTCTGAGATTGTTAGTGTTTTGTGTGCAATAACTTTAAGTGTATTTATGCGTGTATTTATACTTTATTATATCTTGCAAAGATAGTTTGAAATCACAATGAAAATCCTTTTAAGTTCTGAAGTTGAATAAAAAGTGACAACTATGGAAAGCATAACTCTTAATAAAATCCATGAAGACTTATTATCAATAAAAAAAGATTTGAACAGGATTCGAATCTTTTTTGATGAAGATGAGTTTAAACTTTCAGATGAAATGAAAAAGCAAATAATGGAATCCCGCAAGATACCTATGTCTCAGATGATATCTCAGGAAGAGGTTGAAAAAGAATTTCTATGAGTTTTGAGATATTATGGGATCCTAAAGCTATATCAAAATTAAGAAAAATTTCTAAAAATATTTCATCACGCATTGTAAAAAAGATTAGACTGGTAGGAGAAACTGGATTGGGTTTGGAAGTGTTGAATGAACATGAATATGGGTTCAAGATCAGGATTGGCGATTACCGAGCTTTATGTGATGTATTTTATAATCCAAACACCATTGTTATTAGAATAGTGGAACATAGGAAAAAAGTCTATAAAAGATGAAATTCCAGGAATTACATCAACTGCTATTGTTTTGGAATGTTGCGGTATCAAAAGCAGTTGAAGAATGGCTTGCTAAGGTTGATACGATTTTAGTGACTAATCCTTTCTATACCTCTTGAATCTGGATATATTATGCTAAATATTAATGGTTTCTTAAATACTTTAGTAACTTCTATCCCCATAACTTAATCTTCTCTTTCTGAGGTAAGATTAAGCGATGGAGTAAGCACCAATGTTCTTTATGTTTCATGGCTTCCAATTGATCTCACCCCTCCCGCAAGTGTCACAAACCTCCTGAATGGGTGCCACGAACTATATTAACTGGACCTGGACTGAACCAGAAGATACGGATTTCGCAAAAGTGGATTAAATATCTGGATGGAGTTCCAAAGGGTGAGGTCTAAAAAGGAATTAGGCACTACAATGCTACAATTTCTCCAGGAACATAACACCATTGGAACAAAAACAGTTGATGAGAGAGGGAATATCAATACTACCATGAATACGCATACTGCAACCACGATACTCCTCGGTAAGGTACATTAACGGCACAGTGTTCGACAGTATTGGCATCCCTGGCGTGACCGTCACCACCGGCAGCCTAACAACAACCACCAATGCGACCGGGTTCTATTCGTTCGCGGTTCCTGATGGCGCATACAGCCTTACAGCAACATTAAATCCTGCGTATTATCCAAACAGTTCGATCCCTGTCTCAACGATAGGGAAACTTGTTGCTGTGCACTTTTGACTTTAGATATTATACGAATAATTCCGTAACGGTTTCGACATCGTCAAATGCGGTCGTATTCCAGGATATCGATCTTATCAAGAAATCCACGGGAAATATTACCGGTAAAGTTGTCAGGTACAGTTTCATTACAATATCCTCACCACAGGATATCATCTATCATATACATGTGATCCCATTGATCGTTTCTGCAGACAGAGCCATCACCACATGGAAATATAACCTGAATGGGACAGGTGATGTTACATTTATACCTGCGCCAGATACCATTATTACAGCAGGTCAGGGATTGAACGATCTTATCGTATATGCTCAGGATTCAACAGGCAAATGTGATTCAAATTCAGTTCCAATCTTTTTGGATTCGATAGCTCCTGAGTCCGTGACCGACCTTAATAATGTGAGTTATGCAATAAATTTCATAAACTGGACATGGGCAGATCCGAAGGATCTTGATTTTGCCAGGGTTATGGTGTATCTGGATGGCGAATACCAGAGAGATGTTGATAAAGATATACAGTATTACAATGCTTCGGGTCTTGTCCATGGAAGATATAGTATCGGTACAAGAACTGTGGACGAAGCAGGGACAATCAATGCTACTATGGTGACAAATACATCGACTGCAATAATGCCAGCGCAGAGGTATATTAACGGTACAGTACTGGATAAGGTCAATAAATCAGCTATCTCAGGTGTTATTGTCTCTACCAATATCCGGTGTCTCGAACTTGGACCATTGGAACGCGCGGAGATGAGTAATCCTGCATACCTGATGAAACATTAAGTTTTATATGATAATAATAGTAATTATTATTATTATATACGTGGTCATATAAAAAGACAAAGTTTAAATATAAGAGCGGAAATTACCTGAATCGCATATTGGATATTATGTATGGATCCATAAATCGCAAAAACTGGATAGAATAGGAGTCGTTAATGTGGTAAAAAAATCAATAAATTCATATAAAAATACTAGGATAAAAACTGTAATTAGAACATTGAATATAGCGATATTGCTCACGATGATGAGTGTTGTATTGGTCGCAGGCATGGCTGCCCCGGCAGCAGCTACCTCGCCAGTAGCGCCAGCAGCCGTTCCGGCAATTACAAGCATATCTCCAGACAGCAAAAATGTGGGGGATGCAACTTTCACCATGACAGTGACAGGGACAAATTTCGTAACAGGTTCTACGGTAAAATTAGACGGATCACCTCGACCTACCATATTTGTAAACAGTACTTCACTAAATGCGACCATTCTAGACGCCAACATGACGTATGCGGGAGCACATTTAATAACCGTTTGCAATTGCGGAGGAGGTGGAGGAACGTCGAATTTCCAGATATTTACTGTGAATAATCTTGTTCCGACAACATCAAGCATATCTCCAGATAGCAAGAATGTGGGAAATGCAACTTTCACCATGACAGTGACAGGGACGAATTTCGTATCAGATTCCACGGTATTATTTGACGGATCAGATCTGGCGACCACATATGTAAGCAGTACTTCACTTACTGCGACCATTCCAGACACCGACATGACAACTTCGGGAACTCACAGCATCGCTGTTTTCAATCCCACACCCGGAGGAGGAACATCGAACTCCCAGACATTTACTGTAATTTTGACCTTAAATGACGCTATAAAATACGGAGCAGACAGACTCGTAGAGACACAGAAAAATGACGGAACATGGCAATGGTCAAATCCGGACACAAATCCGGCAAACACAGGTTATCCTGCAATAAATAATATACTGGGTGTCACTGCAAAAGGTCTTGTCAGGGCATACCTGGCAACGGGAAATGTAAGTTATCTGGATGCGGCAAAGAAAACTGCGGACTTATTAGTAAATAAGACTCCGGATGGATTTGGTCCGGATGATGCAGGAACAACCGGAAAACATAAAGTATATGGTCAGGATATTACTTTCCTGATGGAATTTGCAGATGCATGGACAATTGCCGGGCATAACGGCAGCACATACTCTGCAAAGGCAGATGACTACATGGTGTCCATTCTCAACAATGCAAATAGATTCTGTGCGACCGGTTGTACCAATAACGCTTCAGGACTTGTACAGTATAACTTTAATGGCAGACAGCCAAATTTATATGGCTGGGATATTGAAGGCTGGGTAGAGGCGGCTGTAAGAACAGGTCATACCACTTTCGCATCGGAAGTTGTTTCTAATATGTCTTCACATTTAGGTTCGTTGAGCTCAACTGCGACTGGCACATTAGGGGGGACAGGAGCCTACTATGTATTAGGATTGTCCGGATATTTACAATCGTACATTCTTACAGGCAAAACTCCTGCAGAGTATTCGGCAATAAAGACCCAACTCCTGTCAGAGTTAGATACTAATGGAAGTTTCAAAATTTATGCCGGAACTGATGATGGTATAAAGCAGACAGCTGCTTATGCTCTTATGGCTTTGAACCATACAACTACAGATATGACAGGAACAGTGGACTATCTGGTAAATTCGCAATCTTCAGGCGGAATATGGTTTGAAAATGATGGTACTGAATATACAGAGGTAGATTCTGAGATATTAACTGCATTAGTTACAACTGATAATACAAAACCTGTGATAACATTGCTTGGTTCCAGCCCAGTTACCGTCGAGGCAGGTTCCGTATATACCGATGTGGGGGCAACTGCACTTGATAATTATGATGGTGTTCTCAACTCATCTATCGTAAAAGGAGGGCTCCCGGTCAACACAAATGTACTAGGAGCTCACATAGTTACTTACGATGTGACAGACGCTCATAGCAATGCAGCAATCCAGGTGACAAGAACTGTTAACGTTGTTGATACAACGCCGCCAGTAATTACGTTATTAGGCTCAAGTCCAGTGACCGTCGCTTTAGGTTCCGCATATACCGATGCCGGGGCGACTGCACTTGATAATTATGATGGTGTTCTTACTTCATTCATCGTTACAGGAGGGCTTCCGGTCGATACAAATGTACTCGGAACTCACATAGTTACTTACGATGTGACAGACACTCATAGCAATCCAGCAATCCAGGTGACAAGAACTGTAAATGTCTCTGGAACACTCCCATCAGTAAGGTACATTAACGGCACAGTAATCGACAGTCTTAATCCTATTGTTAAGATCCCTGGCGTGACCGTCACTGCCGGCATCCTTACAACCACAACCAATGCGACCGGGTTCTATTCGTTCGCAGTTCCAGATGGCTCATACAGCCTTACAGCAACATTAGATCCTACGTATTATCCGAATAGCTCGATCCCTGTCTCAACGGTCGGGAAACTTGTTGCGGTGCAGAACATAAAACTGGTCAAGAAGCCGACAGGAAATATAACAGGAACTGTTAGTGTAGGAGTATAAAGGGTAAAGATAATTCCGGGGGCCTGGCATAACAGCCAGGCGCCCAGGATAACATATATATGAGGCTTAAGAACGAAAGATATATAAGATATCGAAACTTCAATTATTAAAGATAATTTCAAGGATAGGAGAGTTAAAATGAAAATATTTAAAAATATAACAAAAGGTTATCGAAAGATAGCGTCAGGAATAGCAATAGTGGCATTTTTGGCATTATTGTATTTTGCATTGATCCCCGCGGGTTCAATGGCGGCTGCATATGTTACAACAGCGAGTGGCGACCTGATAGATGGTGCGCTGGTCAAACTTTCAGATTATCCGCAGTATAATGCAACAACGGTTGCAGGAGCATATTCGATTCCCAATGTACCGTATGGGTCATATTTTATATTAACAACACATCCATCGTATGCACCCAATTTAACGAGTGTTAATGTTTCTTCGGCAAATCTTGTAAAAAATATTACAATTGAAGCGTGCAGAACTAACTTTACAGATGTCAGTTGCAGTGACTGGAACTATGTATACACTATGTACTTATTTGATAATGGAGTTACAAGTGGTTACCCGGATGGGACATTCAAGCCAAACAATCAAATTACCAGAGCAGAAGTAGCTACATTTATAGTCCGAGCCATGGGGCTCACCTACACAGGAAGTCTAACTAATTTCTCAGATGTACCGGGAACACATTGGGCTTATAATTATGTAATGTCTGCAAAGCAGGCAGGAATAATCGGAGGTTATCCAGATGGGACTTTCAAACCTGATAACCTGGTAACCAGGGCCGAGATTTCAGTCATGGTAACCAGAGCCAGGGGCTGGACATATTCAGGTGTTGGTGTGGATTTCACAGATGTTCCATCATCGCACTGGTCATATTCTTATGTAATGGCTGTAAAAGAGAAGAAAATCGTAGGAGGTTATCCAGATGGAACCTTTAAGCCCGATAACCAGGCCACAAGAGCAGAAACAAGTGTAATGGTATCAAAAATGAGGCTGTGGCAATAGTGAAATTTGCCACTTTTTTTCTGGTTATTTGCTTCAAGTAAATTTTTCTTAGCCAGATGCCCGTAATATTGTCAAGAAATGGCATCTACGGATTTCTTGGGATGAAATACTAAAATATTTTTTTCTGTAAAATTACAATATTTTTGGCATGAAACGATTTGGTCAAAATTATTGTTTCTATCTTTTCCTGATCTGACATTTAAACCAGATAACCAGGCTTCAAGAACAGAGAAAAGTCTAATGACAGAGAATATGAAGTCAAGACCCTGAAACAAATCTTAGATTCGGTGAGAAGTTAACTCTTTCTCATCTTTATTTTTATAATCTGATGATGTATAGGTGGCAAGCAGAAGGCTTTTATATATTTTGAATAACGACAAATTTTATTTATTAGTATTAGTTTCAATTTAACCATACAGACCTGAATGGAATCGACTATTAATATATAAAAAACCGCACATGAATTAGAATTGAACAATTCCGGTGCTTATCATTATAATTATTATATGGATTAAATTATAGAAACCGAAAACTTAATATTACATGATAATAGAATAGTTTAAAAAATATAACCAATTGTCTGTATGACCTTGGGATATTTTTGGGACAGAGTGGTTAAATGTTAAAATATAGGATAAAGATGAGGCATATTCATGCCGTAGGGATAGGAATATTATTAATGCTGCTAGTGCTGGTAGGAACTGGAAGCGCGGATCCTTCGCAAGGGACTGATTGTATCAGTTGCCATTCGTTTGATGGAAGTATTTTCTTGAACACACACTTATTTGACGGTATTTCAGCACCAACTGTATATTCCAGTTGTACTAAATGTCATAATGCCGAAGAGAGTGCTAGTTTGACATCTACTGGTTCGTTTTACAGCAGTACCCACAGGTATAACGCTACGACGCTTGCATCTGAAATATTAGCAGCGCCAGGGTGCGGGATTTGCCATGTGGATGTCGTAGGTAACAATTTTAATTTACTTACAGGCACTCCAACCTACCTGACATCTAAAACATGCCAGGCATGTCATAAAGCAAAATATGACAATTGGAGTAACACATTGCATGCGGTTATGTTAACACCAAAAGTTAAAGCTCAGGCAATGAATCTTCCAATACCGCCAGTAGGCTGGGCGAACATATCCTACGTAATTGTAACCAAATTCGCATTTGCATATATCAACAACACTGGATATTTCCCTGCTCAGAATGATACATATAATACTGAAACTCAGGAATTTGAAAATGGTCATGCTGGCGCCGCATATGGCACATGCGGAAGATGCCATACTACTAACTGGAATGCAAGCGCAAGGAATAGCTCATTACCAGGCTTTAATGGAACCTTTAGCGAGCCAGGAATTGCCTGTGAAAGATGTCATAAACCAGCAGGCAACGGGCATCAGGTAGTTATTAATTTTTCCGGAAGTTTATGTACTGAATGCCATAGCGGTGGTAATCATGGAACAGGCTGGGAAAACGGTGAACATGCGCCACCTCCATATGAAAATGGCACAAATTGTATGTTCTGCCATTCTTCATTCGATCAATATAAAAACCAGGGAGCGACAATAGCAAACGCAACAGGTGTATCGTGTGGAGTATGTCACAATATCCACGATATGACAGATAGCAAATATGCAGCAACATTCTCAAATGGCGTTTTCAACCCAACAACATGGTCTGAAGTCGCTGATTCGAAATTAGCTTTCTTTAATGCAACTGCATCAATTGCAGCAGGCACTGATATCTTCGATGACCTTTCAAATAGATTGTTATATCCTGGAACGGATGCCAACAGAAAAGATTCAAGCTATGGTACTGCACCAATAAATCTCACAGGTCGTCCTGTATCAGATGTATTGTGTTCAATGTGCCATTTCAGACATGGATTAGCCCATATGGCAAATGTTAGTCTTTCTCACGGCACATACTATTATGGTAAGGAAGCTGGAGCTTCATGCATAGACTGCCACATGCAAGGTGCAAGTGCAACTGTAGGTAAGGATCAGATGAAGCTGCATGCGAACGATCCATTGGCAGATGTGAATAAATCATGCGGCAGTACCACAGGATGCCACACCTCAAGCGTTCAGAACCTGAGCGCCAGTTCACATTCAGTGGTTCCCGTACAAAGAGAATGGAAAGCAAGCGCACACAACGACAAAGAAGTTACTGTAAGTGCTGCTGGCGGAGCTAACCATTTCTTTGGTACTATCAACACAACAACAGGCATTGCTAATTCGCAACTAAATTCTTGTCTCAAATGCAAGGATCCAATAAACTGGAACCCAAGCATTGCTGATTCAAACACTACATACAAGGTAAATCTGACTGATAGCTTCAAGGGGATTACATGTACGGTTTGCCATAATCTCCACGACATGGGTGACTGGCTCGCTGAGACCAAAGCTGCGTTTGGAGTTCAAAAACCCTATGCATGGTATAATAGAGACGCAATTTTAACAGGCACCCGATACAAAGCTAACTACACAATGATGGCAAACACAATCGAACTATGCGGTAACTGCCATTCGAATATTAGATATGGCAATACAGGTCCAGGTTGGGCAATTAATGCTACGAATCCAACATCGGTACATGGTTACCCCGCAAAGGATATCTTTGTTGACTCGGTGAAGCAGAAAATGTTGAACCCGGCTACTAACGCGACTTTCGAGTGCATCGATTGCCACATGGCAACAAAGATAACAGACTCGAGCGGAAGCATACTGCCTGACAGCCAGAAAGTGAAAGGTCATTCCTTCAAGGTGAACACTAGTATATTGATGGGCACAAACTGCTCAAATTGCCATATAACTGGAAGTTCATTGGGCAACATGAGCACCACGATCGAGAAGATACAGGTAGAAACCCATGATAAGTGGAATGCCACCAACATAACCGTTCTAAGTGCATTGGCAACAATTAAAGCCTATAGCGGTGAGAAGAACCTGAGCCGTAATCTGATAGCAGAAGCATACTGGAACCTGAAATTGGTGTCATCTGATGAAAGTTGGGGCGTTCATAATCCTAATGGGACAAATAAGCTGCTCGAAAACGCAACAGCCCTGGCAAATGAATCATTAGCGAAGCTAGGGGAGGCCTCATGCAGTCCTTCTTTCATAGATGTACCATGCGACTTCTGGGGATATCAGTATGTAGAATATTTGAAAAATCATTCTGTCACATTAGGCTATCCTGATGGAACCTTTAGACCGAATAACCAGATATCCAGAGCTGAGATGGCAACTTTCATGGTTAAAGCAAGAAATCTCACTTATACCGGCGGATTGACGAACTTCACTGATGTTCCATCAACACATTGGGCATACAATTATATAATGGCTGCAAAACAGGCAGGAATAATTGGCGGATATCCAGATGGGACATTCAAACCTGAAAATATGGTGACAAGAGCAGAGATATCAGTAATGGTATCAAGAGCTGGAAACTTTACCTATTCAGGAGGTCTAACGAATTTCTCGGATGTACCTTCAACCTACTGGGGATATCAATACATAATGGCAGTGAAGCAATATGGAATAGTTTCTGGATATCCGGATGGAACATTTAAGCCGGACAACCAGGCAACAAGAGCAGAAGCGAGCGTCATGGTAACAAAACTCATGATGACGTTTGATATTACGCCTCCAGCAAGCATTTCAGCTCTTACAAATTCAAGCTATGCAAACACATACATAAATTGGACATGGGCAGATCCTGAAGATGCTGATTTTGCCCGTGTGCAGGTATTTATCGATGGCATACGTGGACCGGATGTTTTGAAAGGTCAACGATTCTACAATGCTACCGGTTTTAGATTTGGCACCAGACACAATATCAGCACCCATACAGTTGATACAAATGGAAATATCAACTCTTCATGGAAAAACCATTCTGCGACAACTGATTGGCAGAGACAGGTATGTGATCCATCATTCACTGATGTAATTTGCAGTGACTGGTACTATCCATATACCGAATATCTTCTGAATCACGAAATCACATTTGGTTATCCTGACGGGACATACAGGCCAGTGAATAATATATCGAGAGCAGAACTGGTAAGTTTCATTGTTAACGCCACTAATAAAACATATACTGGTGGATTAGCTAACTTTTCAGATGTTCCGCCGACACATTGGGCATATCAATATGTAATTGCAGCTGTGCAAGCTGGAATAGTCAGTGGATATCCGGACGGAACTTTCAGACCCGACAATTCGAGTAAGAGAGCTGAAACATCGGTGATGATATCTAAAGCTTGGAATCTTACCTATACGGGTGGACTACCAAACTATTCTGATGTTTCTCCATCCTATTGGGGATACTCGTATATTATGGCTCTGAAGCAGTACGGTATCGTGTCAGGTGGAACCGGAGCATTCAGGCCCGATGATCCAACAACAAGAGCAGAAGCAAGTGTCATGGTAACAAAAGCGACACTCTTACCGTGAAAAGAACTATAGAGTTAAGGATGAGAAGAGATTTCTTCTCATCAATTTTTTTCTAACTTAATTATTCTAAAGGATTTTTTTCGATCTTACTGCATTATTCTCCCTAAATAGATCTATCTTTATCGAAGAAAGATAGACTTATAATTATTAACTTCATGGCAAGATTGTTGAGTCCGGATATTTTCTCGCTGATTTTTTTCAGCACCTTTCTTTCTTCATTCATATTTATCTTCACCTTCCAAAAACGTTTAAATAGCGTCCTAAGATTGATTCTGGCTTCATTTTTATAACAAACGAATCATTAGGAATTTCATCCCATTCAAGTTCCAAATAACCGTGTATTCTATCATTATACCAATCCTTAAATTCATTTGCTGAATTAAATTTATGTACCGGTTTTATTTCAATCTCATTTTTCATCGAATTAAAAATCTTCTCGATTGAATCCTTCTTTCTATAGGTTTGTAAAGCTTGTTGAAGTGTCAAATCCTCACTGGATTTAATGCAGAAAAATCCTTCTCGGCCCGTGATAATTATTTTTTCAAGAAGTTTCGGATCAACAATGTGCTCATTGATGTTTCTTATTCTTATCAAACAAACCCTCATGAGTCATTTGCCACATGCATGAAGCATGAAAAACCTATTACGGTTATTGTTTCTATTATTACTTGATGGGCAGTGAAGGCTGTTGAGTTTTTGGGACCTGGATCTCGTCAAACAAACTAACCATTTACTCTCGTATGCATGAATGCGTCTTAGAACGCGTATATTGGAAAATGTTCCCTACGAGGATTATAAATCTGCCCATATCAGGAGAAAGTTATGGAGAAACAAAAGAATAAAGTTTGTGGAGCAGACATTCACAAGAAGTTTCTCGTAGCGACGATCTTTTCCAGAGAAGGGACTAAATCTTCAGGACGATTCGGAATGACACTTGATGAAATCTTGAAGTTCAAGGAATGGGTCATTGAGAATAATTGTGGACAGGTCGCAGTGGAATCCACGCTTGTTTATTGGGTTCCCATCCACACAGTATTAGACACCTTGGCGAATGATGATTGCACTTTCGAATGGAAAAATCAAACCATGCTGCATCTATGATAAATTCATGGGAGACTTAATTGAAAACTCAATAGAAGATATATGGAATAATCAGGCATACCAATCTTTAAGATCTTCAATGGTTGGATTGAAAGAATTAGATGATTGTTGTAAAAATTGTAATGACGTTCAACGCTTTTTATAGTTTGTAATAATAATAATAATAATAATATGCAATATTATTTTTTAATTTTTCCAGGAATCCAATTCTTTTGAGTTCCTCTCCATGCAGTGTTTGCAAAATAAGTTATCATTACCTGTTGTCTTATAGGACAGATAATCGAGCATTTCTTTCCCCTTATATTTAGTGAAAATATCTTCAAGACTGATTTTCCTTGCATTTCCGAGACTATATTTATTAGGACCGTAGTAAGCGCAACATGGTAATACCTCACCGTCAAAATTTATAACCAATGTGTTATAGAAGAACTCACATCTCATCTTATCCGGATTTTTAGTAACGGGGGTCGGAAACATGGGATAATCCGGTGTAATTCCGCCTGTTCCAGAATAAAAAATAATGTTGTTGTTCTCACAAAATTTTTTTGCATCGTCTATTTCATTCAGAGACCATGGAAATTTCAGATATTGCCACATTAATGTGGTATAAGGCGGTCTATTTTCAATTATTATTTTAATATTATGTATTATTTTATCAAAATCTACGTTTTTTCGGTACTTTTCACAGGTTTCTTGTGAAAAACCATCACATGAAATAATAATTACATCTCTATTTAAATGACTCAACACATCCTTCAATCTTGTATCATCAGAGAATGAAAAATTTGAGTTAATAATTAATGTGGATTTTGTATTTTCCTTTAAGTATTTGACTATTTCTTGAAGTTCCGGATTGAGAAAAGGCTCACCCCAGTTGTATAATCCGATGTTACCACGATATTCTTTTAAAGATATTTCACAGATATCTCTTAATGATTCGATTTTCAGCATCCCTTTCGGCGTATCTTTGAGCTTCAATCTCATCCCGGTGGGACAATAAATGCAATTCAAGTTACATAAATTACATGTTTCAATGGATATTTGTTTAAAATTATTTATATCAAATCCTGACTTATAAAACTTATTTTTGCAATAATTTAGAAATCTATTGAATGATCTTATCTGAGGATAAGATTGAATATTCTTGCAGATGTCCAACCATTGATTTTTATCATTTTTCATGAGCTTGAATGTGTGTATTTTCAAATAGTAATAAAGTGATTCCTTAATAATTTTGCTAAATTAGTCCAACTTTATATTTTTTTAAAGGTAGAGATCTATTATAAGAGATATTTTTATGTAATCTACCAAGATCATTGTGTCTTGCTCTTAAAGTTTTTCTTAGATTAAGTAAATTCCAAATAATAACCTCTAATCTTAATTCAGTATCACTAAAGTTTAAATTTCTAATATTTTTAATAAATATGTAAAGAGTTTCCATGAAGAAAAATAATATGAAGATCGGCATATATTTCATATCAAAATTCTTTAAAGCAAACCGAATTCTGCTGCGGCTTAAATAATAAGATTTTTTTCTACTTTCCCCGAGGGAAGCCGATACAACGTGTCTTACAGTTGCATTGGGTATATATAGGAGATCATAACCCGCCCGGATCATTCTTGCACACCAATCAGTTTCATCAAAATACATGAAATATCCTGGATCTAATAAACCAATTTCATCTATAACTTTTTGCCTGACAAGCATAGCGCAACCGGTAAGACAATCAACTTTGCTGAAGGGTTCATCGCCACTGAAATTGTAAGCGTTACCATTATAAGGATTGATTTTTGACCATGAGCTAGAGATTGCATCTTTTCCGTGTTCATCACCATAAAAGTATACCTTTCCCGCCACTGCAGCAATATTATCTGAAGATTTAATTGCATTTATCAATTTTTCCAACCATTTTTTTTCTGCCACTGCATCTTGATTGAACAACGCAATCAACTCTCCTTTCGCCCTTAGGAGCCCAATATTTGAACCTTCAGCAAAGCCCAGATTCTTAGAATTCTGAATAACTTGCACACAGGGGAAATTTTCTTTTACTAATTCTACTGAGCCATCTGAGGATGCATTATCAACTAATATTATTTCCAGGTTTTTATAACTTTGATTTAAAAGAGATAATATACATTCAATGAGATATTTTTCACCATTCCAGGTGGTTATTATTATTGAGACGAGTGGATTATTGTTCATAATATCCTCGTATCATCCTTTTTGATTAACAGTGCAATATGTGAAATTAATTCATGATATCTGGTATCCCATGTATTATTTTTGGCAAAATCTATTCGTTTATTCTTAATTTCCAACTCATTTTCCTTTAAAGCTATTTCAACTTTTCTCAGGAAATCCTCATTATCTTTTGCTAAATAACATAAATCATTGAATGGCAACAACTCAGGTAACATTGTGGAGATCACAGGTTTTCCAGAACTTAAATACTCATAAAACTTGACCGGATGTGTAGCCTCAATAAGCGGGATTATTTTAAAAGGTATTATACATATATCGAACCAATATAAATATTTGGGGAGTTCTGAATAATCTATCTCTCCAAAAAAATGGACATTAGATAATTTCTGTAATTTATCAATTTTTGAGCCAAAGGTTCGCCCAATAAATACAAAATTCCAATCATTCCTTTTAGTGGCAATATATTCAATTAGGTCATTATCGAACCATTCAGCAATTGCTCCATAATAACCAATTATTGGCTTTTTTATGTCCTTCAATACATTATTATACTGCAAGTTGTTAAAATGATTGAAATCTCCTGCATTGGGAAGCAAGATTATGTCATTATTTCTATATTTTCTTGCCTTCTTGTTTAGGTGCATAGATGTAACAATTAATAAATCACTGTCTTTTAATAATTTCTCTTCTTCCTGGATTCTATTGTTGTTAATATTTGAAAATCCTGTATGTTCATCCAGACAATCATAGATTATCTTCCAACCATAGAGTTCTTTTAATTTGAAAACTACAGGAGCCCACGACGGAAAATCGACAAGGTTTAAGGCTTCAATATTTAAACTATTTTTGGCAAAATCTATAGATTCGATAAGACTTTTCAATTGCTTTGGACTCAAAATATCTTTGTATATATTAAAATGGGTTAAGATATTCAATTTTAATTCAAACACATTTTTTGCAAGTGTTCTTATTTCAAATTTCTCATCTAATGGCATCAGATCTATTGTTAAATAAAAAACCCTGTGACCATCATCAGCAAATCTCGATAAAAGCTGCTGCGGTCTTTGAAATCTGAAATCCCAATTGATTATAGGAAAGCAGATAATATCTATTTTATTCTTGAGCCTAGAAGGGACATTATATATTTTATCTTTCTTACTATCAGTAGATTTAGTCTTTCTAATCGTCATTAATGCAGAATCATAGATTTGACGCCTTTTAGTACCTTGTGGTAACAATCTCTCAATAGTGCTGTCAAATTTCATAACCATCCGCCAGGTCATACTTTGATAAATATTTCTAAGTTTATCTTGATTTTCGGCATTGATATTCTGAAGCACTTCTATTTCTGATTTTTTTTTCTGAAGAGCAGCAGTTAATTTCGGATTTTTCAAAAATAAATCCTGGCCTTCTTCATATCCTATACTCAACATTTGATGAATGCCATCCAATTCTATTACCTTTTTTCCTTCTCTGGAAGCATTCGATGAATCCCCAAGCTTGTAATATAGCCTTGATAAAAGGTAATGAACAATTAAATTGTTTTCTTCTAAGGATAGTGCATTGGAATATATTTCAATCGCTTTTCCACCATCTCCACTTTTTTCATATTCAATGCCAAGTTGAATATATGCCCCGATATGATATGGATTTTTTGAAATTATTCGTTCATATTTTTTTATTAGATCAGTTTCTTCTATAGCATTATGCCCTTCATTTCGTATTTTTTTTGTGATTTTGCCGGTGACCATTTCGTGTTTTATTTCTGAAAGGTAATCTAATAATTCTTTTTTCATTTCCGTGATATTTTCATCAATATTTCTACTGATTTCATGTTTATCTCGAATAACATCGTTTATTTTATTGTATAGATGGTCAGTTTGAATCTCATTCAGTTCAATTATGAAATTCTCCTGCCCAATAGATTCCATAAATCTTCGAATCTTTGTAAAATAGTTAATCCCTATTACAGGTACGCCTTCAGAAGCCGCTAATATTAGAGAATGAAGTCTCATCCCAACAACCAGATCCATTTTAGATAATAGATATTTTATTTCCTCAGGCGATAATTCATTTTTTATATTAATATAACAATCATGCTTTAAATATGAAATAATCATTTTATTTATAATTCGGTCATCTTCAATGCCTTCCCGTGTTGAAAAAGGAATAAAAACAAATTTTAAACCTGAGTTCTCGTATGCTTTATCCAGAGTTTCTGCAATCATTCGTGCATCACTCTCAACATTTCTCCACCATTTTTGTCTGAGGCATACACCTACATAAATTCCGTTACCTTTTTCAAATTCAAAAGGGTGACTTTTAAGCAATATACCAAGATCAGGAATAATATCAATATGTTTTTCTGGTAAAAGTCGTTCCAGTTCAAATTTTGATATCTGATCTCTCACACTTACTTCTGCAGAATGTTCCAACAAATACTTTACATTATTTTGTTCATTTGGACCATAAATCGGGCAGGTAACACCAACACCTAATATTAGAACTTGAGCTTTTATCTTATCAAACCATTCAATAACATTATTGAAAGGAGCTGGAGGTCCAAAATTAAAGACGCCTCCACCTCCGAGAATAATAAAATCCATTTCTTGAAATTTTCTCAAAAGTTCTTCATCCATAAATTGAATGCCAAATATATGAACTTCAAATTCAGAAAAAAAGTCTTCTATAACACATTTAAGAGCTTCATCGCCGGCATTCTTCTTTCCGTACCAACCAATTAATGCTATTTTCATATATAAAATTCTCTCAAATTCTTGATTTTATAACTAGTTTTCCACCTTTATAAGTTTTAGACTCATTTTTCCCTCTTTTTTTAGTTTTAAATAAAATTTCTTCTCATTTTTTAATATTTCAAACCTTTTAATATCTCTATATTTGATGATTTTTGCTGGATTGCCCCCTACAACAGCACATTTTGGCACATCTTTTGTAACAACAGAACCCATTGCCACAACGGCACCTTCATTAATTGTAACACCAGGTACGATTTTAACAAATCCACCTATATATGTATGTGAACATATCCTGACTTGTTCTAATAATACTTTTTCGTCATAGGGTATCGCTTCAGCATTTTCATAATTATGGTTTGAAGAAACTATTGTAATTTTTGGTCCAATAATCACATAATCGTCTATTAACACACCACCACCTCCCCAAAACAATGCACCTGGACCAATGTGTACATAGTTTCCAATCTCTATTGTATTTGGCTCCAAGAAAATACTGTCTCCAGTAATCTCAACATATTTACCCACACGTTTAAATTTTTTAAGCATTTCTTTTGCTTTAATACATAAGTAATAGTAATAAATTCGGTCAGTTAGTCCTAAAAATAAAGAATATACTGTTTCCATTTTAATCACTAATATATTTCATGAAATCTGGTTTTTTGATATTGCCCATAATATAAATTAAATAACCAATATTTAATTTTTTCTTATATCTATTTAACTGAAAATATTCGAAAATCACCTGGAGAATTGTTATATCTTGAGATTTGAGAGGGTTTTGCTACTACACTCCATCTATATGTTTTACCTCTTTCTAAAATTAATTTCTCTCCATTATTTATTGCTCCACTTTTTGGTATCTTAAAATTCTCTGCATTTTTTGGCAATTTGAATACATAGAGCTTACCCTCTTCACCGTCAGTGATATCCCTTATTCTAAAATCTATACCTTCTACAAGCTCTAATGGATTTTTAATTAGCCATGTCAAAACAATATCCCCATCTTCAATTATAGAAAAAATCGGAGCATTCAGGAGAGGCATATTCAAACTTTTTATTCCCAGAGAATTGAAATATGTTGCTCCTACGTTCCATGGTGAATCATCCATTTTCAACACTCCATGTTCAAGCAATAATGCCCTATCACATATAGTCTGGATAGCTGTAATACTGTGCGACACCAGCACGATCGTCGCCCCCGACTTCTTGAAATCATTCATCTTCTCCCTGCATTTCATCTGGAACTTCTCATCCCCCACTGCCAGCACCTCATCCAGCAGCAGTATATCAGGCTCAACAGCCACCGCAGTCGCAAAAGCAAGGCGCGCGTACATGCCTGAAGAGAAGTTCTTTATTTTCACGTTCTCGAATTGCGAAAGCTCTGAGAAATCCATGATCTCATCGTATTTTGCATTCATCTCCTTTTTCGACATGCCAAGGATGCTTCCGTAGAGAAATACGTTCTCTTTTGCGGTAAGCTCTGCCTGGAAACCCACGCCCAGTTCCAGGAAGGGCGCGATCTTCCCATTTACTGTGACATTCCCTTCATCTGGATAAAGAACCCCTGCCAGTATTTTTAATAAAGTGCTTTTTCCACTCCCATTTTCACCGATTATTCCAATGGATTCGCCATGCTTGATGGAAAAGCTAACATTTTTAAGAGCATGGAACTCATCGTACCCGCGGTTCTTCCGGATCGAGCCAAGAACATTTTCTTTTACTGTGGTCCTCTTGTCGTGGGGAATGAGGAAGCGCTTGGAGATGTTCTTGACTATGATGGCGTCTTCGGATGGGGGGGTGGGTTTTTCGGGGTGGGACATGTTTCCTTAGGAAAGGTTTTGAATACGATTGTGCGGATCCGTGAAAATCCATTTGATCAGTGTCATCGGTGTTCTATTCCACAGATAATTAAAACAACGGACTGGTACTAACTGAAACGAACTCACGCAGCTAGAGTTCGTATGGATTCGTTTGAGTTCATTGTTAATTTCGTCGTTATTTTCAATTTTTGGTATCATGCTTATTTTTTTTTGGTATTATTATACTGTAGCATTTGTTTCTTAAATATAATTACCCATAGTCGCTAATAAATAACGATGCAATAAATCTGCGTTCATCTGCGGTTTGGTTTTTTCTGATTTTATTTCTGTTATTTGATAACATAAGTATAAAGCTTATCTTTTATTTCATGATTCTTTGGAGATTTTATTTTCTGGTGTTTGGTGATTGCATGGGGTTCCGCGAAGCGCCAAGAAATTAATTCATATACAATTATAAATTTTACTGTGTTTTGAATTAATAATCCTCTCAATATACTGACCGCAAATCCTTTTCTCCTCCAACTTACTTCCACCTCTTCCCATTTCAACTTGCTTCCATGCTCCTCGGCTCCATCACTTCCGCCCTGTCACGGATGCTCTGGCTGTGCGACAACAGCACGATCGTCGCCCCCGACTTCTTAAAATCATTCATCTTCTCCCTGCATTTCATCTGGAACTTCTAATCCCCCACCGCCAGCACCTCATCCACGGCGTTTATTATTTCGATTATTCTCTTTCCGCTATTTCCATCCCCGAATGGACTCTTCCATGAAGTCTTCCTGGTCATCATTTCATTCGCTGCCTCGGATATCCTCAACGGATCAGTTCCTGCAAGCATATTTGCACCAGCTTCAATAGTTTCAGGTCGTTCCGTGTTTTCCCGTAGAGTAATACACGGTACACCCAATATACATGCCTCTTCCTGGATCCCTCCTGAGTCCGTAGCTATGAGTTTTGCGTTCTCCTCCAGTTGAAGGAATTCCAGATAGCCAAGAGGTTCACAGACGATCAGATTCTTAATACTGTGGAGTTCTTCATGAAGCTGCAAAATATCTATCATTTTCTTAGTTCTTGGATGTATAGGATAAACAATTTTAATGTTACTGTTATGTGATATTTCAACCAGACCCTGAAGGATCCCTTTAAATCTTTCCTTGTTGTCCACATTCTCCTGCCTGTGGATCGTGACAAGAATATACTCTTTTTTATTCAGTCCAATCTCTTTTAAGGTATTCTTCTTTCTTTTAGATATTTCTAGATTCCGGTAAACAGCATCTACGATCGTATTTCCGGTCACAAACATTTTATTTTCAACAATTCCTTCTCTTAACAGGTTTTGTTTTCCCCTCTGAGTAGGCGTAAAAAGAAGATCAGATATGTGATCAGTAATGACCCTGTTAATCTCTTCAGGCATCGACCTGTCAAAACTGCGAAGTCCTGCTTCAACATGCCCAACCTTAATTCCCAGTTTAACAGCAGCCAATGCACCTGCCAGGACCGTATTTGTATCTCCTTGTACAAGGATGATATCGGGTCTTTCATTTAATAAAGTTGCCTCAATTCTTTCAAGCATTTTTCCAGTCTGGATGCCGTGTGTACCAGACCCCACATCAAGATTATATTCTGGTTGTGGGAGTTCAAGTTCCTCGAAAAATACTCTGTCCATCTCATATGAATAATGCTGACCCGTATGAATTAGAAAAAAATCCTTGTTTCGTTTCTCCAGTTCTTTTATTATCGAGGCCATTTTTATGATCTCAGGACGGGTCCCGAGGATGATCGAAGTTCTCATGCATCCTCATTTGAATATTTTTGTATAATTTTGATCATTTGTTCCGCTCTTTTATCCCATGTATTGTTGATAAGAATGTCAACATAATTACCTTTTTGTTTTCTAATTAATGATATCTCTATAGCCTGTAAAAATTCTTCATGGTTATCTGCAATATAAACAACATCTTTATATTCAAATATATCGGGAAGCGCCGTACTTATGACAGGTTTGTCTGCTGCAATATACTCATAAAGCTTTACTGGATTGACGTAATTCGTCAGGTTGTTAATTTTAAATGGTATTATGGCAATGTCAAATTGGCTAATATATTCTGGCAATTCATCATATGATTTTTTACCGGCAAAGCAAATATTTTCATACTTCCCAAGTGCAGCTATAATTTTCATCTGTTCAGGATGAATAGGTCCGATTAGTAATATGGTATACTCAAAAAATTTTATTGCCATCTTTTCTATCAATTCAAAATCAAACCATTCATAAAGAGCCCCCACATAACCTATTATGGGTTTTTTTAAATGTTTAATATCTTCAGGTATATCATATTTCTTCTTTTTAAAATGGTCAACGTCGGCAGCATTTCTGACTAAAAACACATTTTTTGCGCTACTTGATAATGCATAATTATATAAATTATTGGATGATGCCGTCACTACATCTGCTTTTTTTATTAGCAATTCAATATAATATCTCATCCATATAGGCACTTCTGTGAAGCCAAGGCGGTTATCAATAAATTCATATAATATTAATTTTTCATCCAGGTGTCCGATTATGCTTGAATATCTGGGCTCATAAAAAAGTAAAATTGGTCTAGTTATCTTAGATTTATAGATAATTGCTTTAATGATCAACAAAGAGCAAAAATCATTGATCTTTCTGAGAAGTTCTTTATTTTCGAAAAAAGATAATCTTGGAACCGAAAAAACAACTATGTTATTTATTTTTCTCGGGATAATGCTTTTTGGATTTTCAAGGATTCTCCAGAGAGAAATTGGCTCTATAAATAGTATTTTCCATGATGCTGGAAATCTTGTCAGCAATTGTTGATGTCGTTGCCAGATGAAGTCCCAGCAAATGTCAGAAAAACAAATAATATTCATATTACTTCTGCAAATCTACGCGATAATTTTTTAAATAGAATCGTCCCAGCCAACAGTAAAACTGATCCAATCATGAAAACATAAATAATATCATACATTTTTGGCACTGTCCCATCTAAAATTATTGCCCTATACATATTGATTAATACAGTTACTGGATTTAGATTATAATAGAATGCATATTTTTGAGGTACATAAGATAATGGATAAAAAATCGGTGAAAGGAAGAATCCAACTTGTAGAATAAGGTCCCATATTTGATTCAAGTCCCGATAATACACAAATAATGAAGCAAGGATTAATCCCGTTCCATATATTATCATTAAAAATAATAGATGAATTAAAGGAAAGAGTAGGAATGTGCTTGAAAGCCCAATCCCCAGAATGACTAACAGGGGTAATAGCACTAAAAATTCAAGAAATGAGCTTATTAAACTTGAAATTACACTACTTAAGGTTAAAATTTCCCTCCTGATATAGATCTTGGTGACAAGATTCGACTTACTTACAATAGAGTTCATAGCAACTGCTGTCCCGATGGAAAAAAAACGCCATGCAAGTATACCGGTAAGCAAATAACCAATAAAATTATCCTGGTTATGAAAAACATTACTGAAAACAAAGAACAAAACTAGCATCATCAAAAGGGGATTCAACATCGACCATGCAAATCCCAGCGTTGAATTTGAGTATTTTGTCTTGAGGTCGCTTATGACAAGATTCTTTATTAATTCTTTATATTCAAATATATACATAGTGTGAAATCCTTAGTTAACTTCTGTTAAAACACAAAATCTGCATTCTTCTGCGGTTTTATTTTTTCTGTATTATTAACCATTATTTTATTACCTATAATAAATTTCATCTCAAATCATAAAAACTCTTTCGACTTACCCCCATAATAGCGCCGTAGAGCCGGACATTGTCTTCTGCGGTGAGTTCAGGGTTGAAGCCCACCCCAAGTTCCAGGAACGGGGCGATCTTGCCATTAACTTTTACACTGCCTGAATCTGGAGTTAATACGCCTGCTATGATCTTTAGCAAAGTGCTTTTTCCGCTGCCGTTTTCGCCGATAATGCCTAAGGTTTCGCCTCTTTTTACGGTGAAGCTTACGTCTTTTACTGCCCAGAATTCCTCATAGGTTGAAGAGGCGCCTTTGAGGGCGCTGGTGATGTGCTCGAAGAGACGGGTTTTCTTCTCGTGGGGGATGCGGAAGTGTTTGGAGACGTTGCTGACTATGATGGCGTCTTCGGAGGGTTGTTTGGGGGTTTTGAGATCGAACATTTGGGTGTAAAGATTAGCTTAAGATTTTAATGAATGACGAAGCAATAAATTTGCGTTTATCTGCGGTTTGGTTTTTTCTGATTTTATTAGCCATTATTTGATATCATTAGTATAAAGCTTATCTTTTTAATTTTCATGATACTTTGAGTTTTATGTTTTCTGGTATCTGGTGGTTGCCTGGGGGTATGCAGAGCGCCGGGAAATTTATCTACATGCATTTATAATATAATTTGTTTTGATAGGACCACAGAGTGCGAGAGGACTCAGAGAAAAGAGGAAGTGCTCTGTACTCGAAGTTTAAGGAAAAGTGGACCACATTTGTAACAGTTTATATACAATTCTAATTATGCAAGAGCTACAGCTACTGAATCTATTTCATAAGCGGTGAATTTAATGCCCTCAATTTCTTTGTGTTTGAATTTTTCAATTATTTGTTCAATTTTTTTCATGGTTTTATAATCTACTATGGATTCATCACAACGCATGCACACTTTTGACGGCAGATTATCGATAACAAGTAATTTACCATCTACCCATATATTTTCTCGAATCTTATCCTTTTTTAATTGCCCTCCACAGACCGGACAATTCAGATTCATTTTCGTTTCTTGTGGTCTATCCATAAATTCTCATCAGGATAATATTACGTTTATACATTTGCGTTCTTGCATGATGTGTAAATTCTATGTCTTCATTTTGAGCGCTAGTTCTAATTCTTTCGATCACATTATCACTGTTATTTTATAGTATTGAATGGCTTTCACGTATTATAAGATTTACACATTTGTAATCCAGCTGATTTTGATTATGTCATTGGAATGAGTGGCATATGTCACTACCCCATCCCCCTCGCCTCGAACTTATCCCTCAACAGTCCTTGTCAGCGGAACACCCGCCGCCTCATTGCCGCGCGTACATCCCGCTTGAAAAGTTCTTAAGCAACATGTTCCTGAATATCGAAAGTTCCGCGAACTCGAAGATCTCCTCGAACTTATTTTCCGTCTGCTTTTTCGACATCCCCATTATCGCTCCGTAGAGCCGGACATTGTCCTCTGCAGTAAGTTCAGGGTTGAAGCCCACCCCAAGTTCAAGGAACGGGGCGATCTTGCCGTTAATTTTTACGCTGCCTGAATCTGGAGTTAATACGCCTGCTACGATCTTTAGCAAAGTGCTTTTTCCGCTGCCGTTTTTGCCGATAATGCCTAATGTTTCCCCTTTTTTTACGGTGAAGCTCACGTCTTTTACTGCCCAGAATTCCTCGTAGGTTGAAGAGGTGCCTTTGAGGGCGCTGGTAATGTGTTCGAAGAGGCGGGTTTTCTTCTCGTGGGGGATGCGGAAGTGCTTGGAGACGTTGCTGACTATGATGGCGTCTTCGGATGGTTGTTTGGGGGTTTGGGGTTGGAACACTGTCAAACTTCCTTTTTATAATCTTGGGATGGCAAATCGTCTTGATTCTCTCCAAATTTATTCTTATACAATACTTCCCTGACATAAATTCAAACATACCTTAGAGCTTTATCAGGAATCTCCGGCAATAGGCTTTCATGCACAATATTATCTATACCGTCATGGAAATGGTGAGGAAATGTCCTGATACTTTTCCAAAATTCATGTTTTGCATTATCCCATCTAAAAACATCGCCATCCACATGTCTTCTCTCCCAATGATAGGCATATCTTCCGATAATTTGTCTTGAAAACCATACATCAAGAAAAGATTCATCAATTATAAATAACCTGAGCTTTCCTTCAATAATATCATATCCCATTACCACATCTGCGAACTCGATCTCGGCAAGCTCAGCAAGTTTTACAAGAAGTGCATCTGTCATTTTATATTGTCTTGATCAGTCTCTGCAATTTGTTTTTTTCAGCTTCGAGATAGTCTATTCTGGTAAGGTCTTCAAAAACATCAGATTCTACTACAGTGCCTTTTTCAATTTTATGTTCGAGGTCTGCAGTAGATGTTATCCCATACTTGCGATATAGGGAATAAAGCTGCGCTTCTATTTTTCCTAGTTCCGATCTGACATATGCCCTGATACCACCCGTAACGATCTCATCTTCTTTTATCCCCATTTCTTTTGAAATTTTATGCAATGTAATGTTCATATTTGCATCTCTTTAGTTTTTTTGTATCTTCAGTTTTTTCAGAATTATTTACTATTATTGATAACTTAGGCATAAAGCTTATCTTTAATTATAATTAATGTTTTTTAAAATTATATTTTCCATGTATTTGGTTCTTGCTCAGGATTCAGCAAAGCACCGAACATTAATTCATAAATAAATATAATTATAATAAATGTTTTCAGGATGCGTGGCATATATCACCACCCCATCCCCCTCGATTCGAACCTATCCCCCGGCGCCCATTGTCAGCGTAACACCCGCCGCCTCGTTGCCGCGCGTACATCCCGCTTGAAAAGTTCTTAAGCTTCATGTTCCTGAACTACGTGAGCTCTGCGAACTCGAATATCTCCTCGAACTTATCCTCCATCTCTTTCTTGCCCATCCCCATGATCGCGCCGTAGAGCCGGACATTATCCTCTGCTGTGAGTTCTGAGTTGAAGCCAACGCCAAGTTCAAGGAATGGGGCGATCTTGCCGTTTACTTTCACGCTGCCTGAATCTGGAGTTAATACGCCTGCTATGATCTTTAAGAGGGTGGATTTCCGCTGCCGTTTTCGCCGATAATGCCTAAGGTTTCGCCTCTTTTTACGGTGAAGCTCACGTCTTTTACTGCCCAAAATTCCTCATAGGTTGAAGAGGTGCCTTTGAGGGCGCTGGTAATGTGTTCGAAGAGACGGGTTTTCTTCTCGTGGGGGATGCGGAAGTGTTTGGAGACGTTGCTGACTATGATGGCGTCTTCGGATGCTTGTTTGGGGGTTTTGAGATCGAACATTTGGGTGTAAAGATTATAATTAGCTTAAGATTTTAATAAATTCTGATGCAATAAATCTGCGTTCATCTGCGTTTATCTGCGGTTTGTTTTTTTCTGAATTTATTAGCCATTATTTGATATCATTAGTATAAAGCTTATCTTTTTAATTTTCATGATACTTTGAGTTTTATGTTTTCTGGTATCTGGTGGTTGCTTGGGGTATACAGAGCGCCAGGGAATTAATTTAAATATAACTATAGTATTATTGTAATGGCCTTAAAACAATCAGAAACAACTCTCTGTGCTTTCTGTGTCCTCTGTGGTTGATTTATCCTGTTGATCCTGTCAATCAAAATTCCACTGATTTTTAGATATTTGTTAGTTGCACTGGCATCCGCGCAGCGCCGGGAAATTAATATCCAAATAAATATAATTGTAATATAGGTTTTCAGGATGAGCAGCAGTTATAAGTATCCCATCCCCTCACTTCGAACTTATTCCTCAGTACTCATTGCTTAAGATTTCATATTATTCATAAAACATTAGCAGGATAAAATACATCAATATGCTTCTTTAGTCCCTGGCTTTTAAGCAGCATGCCATCGGTGGTAACTATTGGAATATCAAGTATTTTCGCATAAGTTGCATGTATTATGTCGCTTTCAGATATTCTTGAATCAGCTTTCCTGAGTTCTGAATAAACTTTCATATCGTTATTAATAGGCACAAAATTTTTGAGTTTCGTAGATATGATCATATCAAGAATAACGTGAAGTATTTCTGATTTTATCGTTGATTTAATATTATCATCATATAGAATTGAGTTGATCATTTCACCGGTCACAAAAGATGAAATATATCCTATAAAAACATCATTTTGGATCCGACTAATAAAACTTTTACATGCTCGCGTATTTTCATCTTTAATTATTGTTCCGAGGAAAATACAACTGTCAATATAAAAGCTATTTGTGTGCATCTTTTGCAGGTTTTCTATGCAGTATATCTAATGCTGTTTGTCCGGGAAATGCATCTTCAAAGAGCTTCTCATATTTCTTAATTCTTTCAGGGTCATCCCAGAGACCACCAAATTTATGTTCATTACACATTTTAATATACCTGCATGTGGGTTTATTGACTTTTTAGGATTTAACTATTTGCATTTATCACAATTCCAGATAAACATCTGTTAATTCTGTCCATATTCACTGATTTTTAAGAAATGTTGTTTTAAGAACCCATCCCCCTCACTTCGAATTTTATCCCTCAGCACTCCTTGTCAGCGGAACACCCGCCGCCTCATTGCCGTACATCCCGCTTGAGAAATTCTTGAGCTTCATGTTCCTGAACTTCTGCAGTTCCGCGAACTCGAAGATCTCCTCGAACTTATCCTCCATCTGCTTTTTGCCCATCCCCATGATCGCACCGTAGAGCCGGACATTGTCCTCTGCAGTAAGTTCCGGGTTGAAGCCCACCCCAAGTTCCAGAAACGGGGCTATTCTGCCGTTCACTTTTACAGACCATGAGTCGGGTACGCCTACTATGGTCTTTAACAAAGTGCTCTTTCCGCTTCCGTTCTCGCCGATGATGCCTAAGGTTTCGCCTCTTTTTACCGTGAAGCTTACGTCTTTTACTGCCCAGAATTACTCATAAGTTGAAGAGGTGCCTTTGAGGGCGCTGGTAATGTGTTTGAAGAGACGGTTTTTCTCCTCGTGGGGGATGCGGAAGTGCTTGGAGACGTTGCTGACTATGATGGCGTCTTCGGAGGGTTGTTTTGTTTTTTTAAGATCGAACATTTGGGTGTTATAATTAGCTTAAGATTTTAATAAATGCCGAAGCAATAAATCTGCGTTTATCTGCGGTTTGTTTTTTTCTGAATTTATTAGCCATTATTTGATATCATCAGTATAAAGCTTATATTTAATTTTCATGATACTTTGAGTTCTATGTTTTCTGGTATCTGGTGGTTGCCTGGGGTATGCAGAGCGCCGGGAAATTTTTCTGGTTGGATATATAGTTTTCATCAGATATACATTTATCAGAACGGAAACGCATACGATAGGGGTGCCAGGGAAAAGAATATTGGCCAGTATGATTCACAGGAAGAGGTTTTCGGGGCATGTGCCGGTGCAGCCCTGTATAGAAAAGAAATGCTGGATGAGATAGGACTTTTTTGATGAAGGCTATTTTGCTTACTTTGAAGATGTTGACCTCACATTCCGGATGCATTTATTCGGCTGGAAATGTGTCGATGTCCCTATTGCTATTGTTTACCATATGCATTATGCAACGTCTAAACAACAATCGCCATTTAAGATATTCTATATAGAACGAAATAAACTATGGAACATGTGGAAATATTTTCCAGTAAAAATTATTGATCCTGCAACTCCCATACACAAACATTCATTATTTCAGATATTTATCAATGTTTATCAATAAAATGATCATGGGGGGAGAAAGCAAGGATAAAGAAGAACCAATTCTTGAATATAGTTTTTTCTCTATTGTATGGGTCGTAATTCGCGCAAAATTTTCTGCATATTTGCGGCTTCCCGGTATCCTCATATGGCGAAGAAAATTAAGATCGAAAGGTTTGAACCTGTCGGTGCTGGAGTCATGGATAATGAAAGGGTAATGCCGTATATTTCATGACACGATTTATTCATTGTAATATTATCTGGTATTTGGTGGTTGCCTGGGGTCACGCGAAGCGCCATAAATATATTAAATTTTATTTATAAATTTTTATTGTTTGTTAAAAGCTACGGAGCACTCAGAGAAAATCAGCTGCTCGCTGTGTTCAATCAAATAATATGAATCCTTACTCCGATTTTACTAAGAATTTCTACAAATGCAGGCTCATCTGATGGCATAATGATTTCCCCATTATGCATATGATGTGGAAAAGTCTCGATTTCTGTATGGTGAGGTGCATTATCCCATCTTTGTATCAACATTTTCTCTTTATTTTGCCAGTGATATGAATAATCAATTTTATGCAAGTTAGAATCAACATATTCAAAGATATGAAGTTCTGTACTATCTCTCAGATCAAGTGCAAACCTGATAAAACCTTTATTCACTCCGATAACTTCTCTGATAGGCCGGAATTTCACAACATCTGGATGCTGGCTCGCAATTTTTTTTATAAAATCGAAATAATCACTTATCATCGACTGCCTGTATTAGTGCTTTTTTCTCTTCTCTTAATTCGGTGAATATCTCAGAAGATGCTTTCCATTCGAAAAAATCCATATCGTCCCCAAGTTTACCGCTAATGAATTTTATATAGAACTCTTCAGTTTTCATGCCATATTTCCGTTCAAAATAGGTCATATTTTCATAAATATCATTTGACTTTTGGTTTATCTCTTCTATTCTAGATTTGATGGTCCTTGTGACCGCACCCCAAACGAGATCTTTTGGGATTGCTGCTTTCTTTATTTCTGCTGCCATATTATCACGAATTTATATGATTACGATCATATCAATATATTTATAGATGCTCTTGGTTCTATTAAATTCTTTTTATTGTATCAAAATTAAAAGGATATTTACATTTCTTCCTTTAAGCCGCATCCCCCACAGAAAGCACCTCATCGATCAGTAAAATATCCGGGTCTGTCGCCGCCGCAGTTGCAAACGCCAGCCGCGCGTACATCCCGCTTGAAAAATTCTTAAGCTTCATGTTCCGGAACTTAGGAAGCTCCGCGAACTTGAAAATCTCCTCGAACTTACCTTCCATTTCTTTCGTGCCCATCCCCATTATAGCCCCATAAAGCCTGACATTATCCTCAGCCGTAAGCTCAGGCTGGAAGCCCACCCCAAGTTCCAGGAACGGGGCTATTCTGCCATTTACTTTTACAGAACCTGAGTACGGGGTGAGTACGCCTGCTATGATCTTTAGCAAAGTGCTCTTTCCGCTGCCGTTCTCGCCGATTATGCCTAATGTTTCCCCTTTTTTTACGGTGAAGCTTACGTCTTTTACTGCCCAGAATTCCTCGTAGGTTGAAGAGGTGCCTTTGAGTGCGCTGGTGATGTGCTCGAAGAGACGGGTTTTCTTCTCGTGGGGGATGCGGAAGTGCATGAGATTTAAGGCTGAAAATAGCTTATCGAGAAAATGGTGTAAATTTAATACTCTAATTCCCATCTAAAAATCCTTTATCCAGGTTTATACGATATAGCTGCTTTCCAATCACTTAACTTCGCCACTTACGGCTAAGTGATACGAATTTTTATACCTTTATACAATTTGCCAGATGGCTTTTTACCAGCGTAATTTCAGACTATTATCCTCATATTTTTTGATAAAATCCCCAAAAAGGCTGATGACTTCATTTGAAATATTTGACAGTATGGTAAATT
>Ga0209540_10000564_pt1 | contig 34009 bp, 25 predicted proteins | sample BarGraIncu01121A_FD_184501 | JGI IMG/M metagenome (GOLD analysis project Ga0209540, IMG submission 184501) | Arctic peat soil microbial communities from Barrow, Alaska - Barrow Graham LP Incubations 011-21A (SPAdes) (version 2) | ecosystem: Environmental > Terrestrial > Soil > Wetlands > Peat... | reverse complement strand
ACATACAATGATTTACAAATCACGACCAGCGGTTGTCCTTCGGCCACAGGCGTGAATGCCATTTTGGTTGATCCTTCAGCACCGGCAACTCCGGTTATTACAGTCACTCAGACCTGTTCAGTAGCTACCGGAACCATCACCGTAACCCCTCAAAATGTGGGAGAGACCTATAGTTTTGATAATGGTGCCAATTTTCAAACCAGCAATATTAAATCAGGCTTGACAGTCGGGATTTACAACGTGAAAATAAAAAGTGCCGGTGGTTGTATATCAACCGCTACGCCAACGACCATCACCGCCCAGCCTTTAACTCCAGTCATTACGATTGGTGCAGTTACCAATCCTGCAAGTTGCGGTGCCAATGGCAGTATCGTTTTGAACTTTAGCAATGTGCCCAATGGAACCTATACAATTTCGTATGTGTTGGGAAGTTTCACGGGAGTAGTAGTTACAGCCGGCACAGCAATTATTGTGGCAGCTGTTGGAACATACAATGATTTACAAATCACCACCAGCGGTTGTCCTTCGGCCACAGGCGTGAATGCCATTTTGGTTGATCCTTCAGCACCGGCAACTTCGGTTATTACAGTCACTCAACCGACCTGTTCAGTAGCTACAGGAAGCATCACCGTAACCCCTCAAAATGTGGGAGAGACCTATAGTTTTGATAATGGTGACAATTTTCAAACCAGTAATATTAAATCAGGTTTGACGGCAGGCACTTACAAGGTGATTATAAAAAGTATTGGTGGTTGTATTTCTACTGTTACTCCTGTAACGATTAATTCACTTCCAAACACGCCGGTAACTCCAACTATTTTGGTTACTCAGCCAACCTGTTCAATAGCAACCGGAAGTGTTGTACTGAGCGATTTGCCAAGTGGCAGCTGGACCATTAATCCCGGAGCAATTTCCGGTTCAACTTCCAGCACAACGATTTCCGGTTTAACGGTAGGAACGCATAATTACAGCGTGACAAATTCAACCGGTTGTGTTTCTGCGTTTACTGCTGATATTGTTATTGCTGCTCAACCGCAGACACCAACTGTTCCAATAATAACTTCTGTCACACAACCAACTTGTGCTGTGGGAACAGGAACCATTACTGTAACCCCTCAAAATGTGGGAGAGACCTATAGTTTTGATAATGGTGACAATTTTCAAACCAGTAATATTAAATCAGGTTTGACGGCAGGCACTTACAAGGTGATTATAAAAAGCATTGGTGGTTGTATTTCTACTGTTACTCCTGTAACGATTAATTCACTTCCAAACACGCCGGTAACTCCAACTATTTTGGTTACTCAGCCAACCTGTTCAATAGCAACCGGAAGTGTTGTACTGAGCGATTTGCCAAGTGGCAGCTGGACCATTAATCCCGGAGCAATTTCCGGTTCAACTTCCAGCACAACGATTTCCGGTTTAACGGTAGGAACGCATAACTACAGCGTGACCAATTCAACCGGCTGTGTTTCTGCTTTTACTGCTGATATTGTTATTGCTGCTCAACCGCTGACACCAACTGTTCCTATTATTTCTCTCACCCAACCAACTTGTGCCGTGGGAACAGGAACAATCTCTGTTGCCGTTCAAAATGCAAGTGATTCTTATAGTTTTGATAATGGCGGAAGTTTCCAAACCAGTAATATTAAATCAGGTTTGACAGCAGGAAATTACAATGTGATTATAAAAAGTATTGGTGGTTGTATTTCTACTGTTACTCCAGTAACGATTAATTCACTTCCAAACACTCCTTCAACACCAACTATTTTGGTTACTCAGCCGACATGTTCAATTGCAACAGGAAGTGTTGTCCTAAGTGGTTTGCCAAGTGGCAACTGGACCATTAATCCCGGAGCAATTACCGGTTCCACTTCTAGCACAACTTTCTCTGGTTTAATAGGAGGAACTTATAACTACAGCGTCACCAATTCAACCGGCTGTGTTTCTGCTTTTACTGCCGATATTGTCATTTTCGCACAACCGCTGACTCCAACTGTTCCGATTATTTCTGTCACTCAACCAACTTGTGCTGTAGGTACTGGAACCATTACCGTTACAACTCAAATTCTAACTGATTCTTATAGTTTTGACAATGGGGTAAGTTTCCAGAACGACAGTATTAAATCAGGATTGGCAGCCGGAAATTACAATGTGATCATAAAAAGTGCTGGTGGATGTAAATCGGCACCAACAAGTTGTACTCTTGTTCTGCCTAGTTGTAATAACATTGATTTAGTTGTTGTTGAAACTGTCAATACTACGTTTGCAGTTATTGGACAAACAGTAGTATTTACAATCATAGCAACTAATAATGGACCTGATAATGCAACAAGAACAAAAGTTGCCGTAAAATTACCTAGTGGATATACTTATGTTTCAACAACAAACACTACAGGAACTTATGAACCTTCAACTGGTGAATGGACAATAGGTGACCTAAATAATGGAGCAACTGAAACTTTAACCATAACGGCAACAGTTAATTCAACAGGAAACTATACTATGACTGCAGTAATTCAGTGTAATGAAGTAGAAGCAACTCTTGTAAATAATACTTCAACTGCAGAACTTATACCTACGGAATTCTTATTTCCGGATGCATTCTCTCCAAATAATGATGGTTACAATGATAAGTTTGTGATTATACACGCTGATTCATTGAAATTAGACTTTGAAGTCTTTAATCGTTGGGGTAATTCAGTTTATAAAAATTCCGATTATCAAAACGACTGGGATGGCAAGGGAACCGGTAATTTCTTTGGCCATGATCTTCCGGACGGTACGTATTATTGTACGTATAAAGCAATTAAAATTTCAACTGGAGATGTAATGCTTAATGGTGTGAAATATATAACATTACGCCGTTAATAAACCTTAGTATGTATATTTAAAAAAGTTATAAACCGAATAAAACTTATGGTGATGTTACACGATATTATATCAAACATGCTGATGAAGCTTAATCTATCGAAAATTCGGTGGATGCTTTGTTTTTGTCTGCTGTTTGTTTGTAATTCACTCATAGCACAACAAGAACCTATGTTTTCACAATACATGTTCAATATGTCCCATATTAACCCTGCATATGCAGGCAATCGTGCTACCGACAACATAACAGCTTTATTTAGAAAACAATGGGTGGCAATTGAAGGTGCGCCAATTACTACTTCGCTGTCATGGGACAAACGAGCAGAAGAAAGCAATGTTGGATATGGCTTACAAATTTATAACGATCGATTAGGAATTGAGTCTACATCCGGAATTCAGGCTTTTTATTCATACCGTATTCCGTTCGAAAAGTCCTTTTTTTCTTTTGGTTTAAGTGGAGGTGTTTTAAATTACCGAGCTGCATTTTCTACAGTATCAACAATACAGGGTGGAGATCCTGTATTTCAGGAAGATGTAAACGGTTTTCTTCCAACAGCAGGAGTTGGTATTTTATATGCTACCGAACATTGGTACATGGGGCTTTCAGTACCGGCTTTATTCGAAACTAAAATCAGTGTAAATAAGGTTCAAGTTACAACCGGTGCCAATAATCATTATTTTCTTACAGGAGGATATATTTTCAATGTTTCGGAAATTCTCAAACTAAAACCTTCCATTTTACTGAAAGCTGTAAATGGAGCTCCTTTAGAATATGATTTCAATTTGAATGCATGGATTCAAGATGTTATAGGATTAGGCCTAAGTTATCGTACTGCTGATGCCTTAGTGGCAATGTTTGAGATTCAAATTTCACTTGAGTTTCGTTTAGGATATGCATACGATTACACTATTTCGAATCTTAAACCCTTCAATAAAGGTACTCACGAGTTAATGCTGAGATACGAATTTAGTAATAAAAAGAATCAACGCATTTTATCACCTCGTTATTATTAAGCAATGTCTAATTCGTTGAGATTTGATAAAATGGACTTTAACGGTTATTTTAAAATGAAACATTCAATTATTATAAGGGCAGTTTTGGTGATTTGTTTATTAATAATAAACAATAATATACTTGATGCTAAAGTAAATAGCTATAAAACCAATAAAATAAAGTATAAAGTATTATTAATAAAAGCTGATATTGCTTATCAAGATTCAAAATTTGCAATTGCGGCAGATTATTATGAAATCTACCTACAGAAACTTGCAAATTCGCAGAATGATGTATTCCCCAAATTAGCCAATTGCTATTGGCAAATGAGAGAATACGATAATGCTATGCGAGTGTATAAACTTATTTATCCAAAAGGAAATCAAGGAGCAAGTCAGCTAGATCAACTTCGGATTGCAGAATTATTTGCACGTTATGGTCAATATCAACAGGCATCAGAATGGTTGAAAGGTGTAGCAGGATACCAGTTGAAAGCTGATGTTTACAATGAAAAGGAAACGGTAAATAAAATGAAAAAAGATTCGCTCAACTGGAAATTGGGTTTTTTAAATGTCAATACAGTATATAGAGAATTTTCTCCTTTTCTAGCAAATAACACATTGTTTTTCAGTAGCAATAAACCCCTTTTGACCAAGAAGAAAGCTTATGGCTGGGATGGTGATAATTATGCACATTTGTGGGAAATTCCTGTGTCAAATGTTGATAGTGTGTCGATTAATCAGATTATTGATAGCAAATTAACAAAGAAACTTCCGAAAGAAAAAACCAAAAAACTGGCTGGAATTTACGAATGTGGCGATACAAAATCAATGAATAAAGCTAATCGTCTCTTCATTAACAAACCATTTATGAAAGCTGATTTAAATCCGGTTGGCAAGATAGTTAAAGGACTAGACAAAATCCAATTTAATGCCGGAGCAATTTCAGTAGATAAAAATAATCATTTCTATTTTTCATCCAATTATTCAAAATCAGATCAAAAGGGTATTAATCGTATCTGTTTAATGGAAGGTATTTATTCGTCCGAAGGAATTACATCGATTCATAAATTACCTTTTGGCGATGCAAATTCTTTCTCCGTTATGCATCCGGCCATTAATCCTGAAGGAACCCTTTTGGTTTGTAGTAGTGATAAAAAAGGTGGTAAAGGTGGTTTCGACTTATATTATTCACAACGTACGGATATTAATCAACTCTGGGATACACTCAAAGCTTTTGACAATAATGTAAATACAGTTGGTAATGAAGTTTTTCCAAGTATCACATCTAACGGATATTTGTATTTCAGTAGCGATAATACTCCCGGTTTAGGCGGTTTGGATATTTTCCGTATTACACTACATGATGCACTTGCTGGAAAAGGCGAAGATGAACATTTAAGTTATCCGATTAATAGTTCGGCTGATGATTTTGGTTGGACACAACAAGACAGTGCAGGCTTAAAAGGTTTTTTTACTTCAGACCGTCTTAACAACGACGATAATTTATATAGTTTTTCATATGAGCCTATCATTGCAAAATTTCCTAAAAAATCATTTATCGAAGGTTTTGTTCTTGAAAAACAATCATTCAAACCAATCATGGGAGCAACACTCTTTTTGTATAATATCAAGGAAGATACAGTGTATATTGCCAAAGCCGATCAAAATGGTAAATATCACTTCCCTGTTCTTACATCCAGCGATGTAATAATTAAAGGAGTTGACAAAAAGTATTTAAACGATTGTTTATCATCTACTATTATTTACGAACCTCAACCTAAGGATACTATCCAAAAAGCTCCGCGGGACTTGTTACTCGACAAATTTAAGGTCGGGTTTGTATGGAAATTGAGCAATATCCATTATGATTTTGATAAATGGAACATACGCCCGGATGCTATGCCTATTTTGGATAGTTTAGTTTTGATTTTGAATGAACATCCTATTACTGTTGAATTAGGTTCACATACCGATTCGCGTGGTTCGTTTAAATATAACGAAAAACTGTCGCAACATCGAGCCGAATCTGCTGTAGCTTATCTTATCAAACATGGTATTGATCCCAGGAGAATTACAGCAAAAGGTTATGGAGAATCTCAATTGTTGAATCGCTGTTCAGATGGCGTGCCATGTAGTGACGAAGAGCATCAGGCAAATCGTCGTACAGAGGTGAAAGTAACCGGATACACCATTCCTCAAAAAGTATCTGAAAATATAAATCCCGACAAATTCAAAGATGGTGATATAATTAATAAATCCTTATTGCCAAGAAAATTCTTCGATGCATGTAAATAATCTTCGAAAAAAATATTGATTTATTTAATTTCGAAAACCTCCCCACAATCTTTGTTTGGGGAGATTTTTTGTTAATACGAACGCAACAATTTCACTATGTTCAATTTGCAACTTATAATTAAATTATACAGAAGAGCATGTAAAAGTGTTTATGTATTTAAAGTTAGTAATTTCATGTTTGAGGAAAATTCAGAGGTTATATTGTCAGATATCTCGTTTTTTATATCATTTTCATCAACTTCAGAATTTTGTTCTTAGAAATCCTGTTTCTGAATTGTAAATTTATAACGATTTGTTATAAAAGAGTACATTATTCTCACATCATCGATAAAATTCTCACAAATAAATTATAATACATAATTAAATCATGGTTATTTTTTAATCATGGTTTTTTTTGAAAAATTTTACTTCAACCACGAACTTTTTCAAAATTCTACAAATAACAAATATACAGGTATATAAAGTGACGATTTGTTAATGCGATTATTATATTAATTTAGAATGAAAATAAATTGATCTGTAATATACTACAATTGGAATAGCATTAATTATTTTGCTTTATATTTGCGGAAATATTTCTTTAATCATGAAAGTAAACACAAAAATACGATACGGTTTAAGAACTATGATTGAAATAGCAAGTTCAACAGATACGAATGGTATTTTGCAAAAAGATATAGCGAAAAATCAACATATCTCACTTAAATATTTAGATCCAATAATTTCAGCCTTAAAGATAAAAGGACTGATAGCCAACTCTAAAGGTAAAGGCAGTGGATACATAATAACACGTCCCACCGAAGAGATTTCTATGTATGATATGTATACTGCCTTTGAGCAGATATCAGTTATAGAATGTATAAATAATTGTGGTTTTTGCGAAAGATCAATTCACGATTGTAAAGCGAAAAATTATTGGAAGGAGTTTAAAGCGGATTTTATTCAGATTTTACAAAAAAAGAATCTTGCGCAAATTATACATGATACCTATTATGAATGTAATGAATTAGTTCCCTGTACAACTGAATTAAATTAAGGTTTTAAGAAAATCAATAAAGGTTTACTGAATTGTTCATTAGATTTTTTTTACTTAATACAGTGCTAGTAATGTTATAGTTTAGGTATTTACAACTGCCGGAATGACAAAAGGAGTTTTTTGGTATAATGTTTGTCCATTAAATAGCTTATAACACAAATAATTGTAAATTTAGATAGACTTAAAATCTATAAACAATTTGGTTTATTGTATATTTTATGTTGTTTTTTTTTATTTCCATATACTATTAATGTTATAGGATGCATATTATATAATTCATTAATGAATTGCAATCAGAAAAAAAAGATTGTGGATATATGAAATCATATAAAAAATGCTACCTATTGGTAAAAGCTTGATTTTTTTTAATCCATGTATGCTACAAATGCTATAGAATATATATGGTAAAGTTTAATAAAATGTTTCTGAATCATACTATAAGATTAAAAATTGATTATCTATCACAGAATATAATGATTATTTGACAAAACATATTTTGCTTGATTTAATTTCTGTTTTTTTTTATTTACACATGCTATTAAAGTTATAGCAATTGTATTGTAGAAAAGACTAAATATATATAAATACGATTTAATAAATTACTAATAAAATTTTACGATTATGATTAAAACAATTTTTTCAAAGTATTTCATGTTGCTTTATGTAAGCATCATGTTTACAACTACCGGTGTTTTAAGTGCTCAAACCTTAAAAATTAACCCGCGTACTTCCACAATGACTATTTTGGGGACAACCAATGTTCATAATTTTGAGACAAAAGTTACTCAAATAAGCGGTGAGTTGGTTCTAAACAGTTCGAAGAAAGTTGAGTCAATGTCTGTTCAAGTTCCTGTTAAATCCATTAAAAGTAAAGAGAAAATGATGGACACTAAGACTTATGAGGCTTTTGTTGCAGAAAAAAATCCGAACATTAGTTTTCGTCTAACTGATGCTTCGTCAATTAAAGTTACTGGTCAGGAAATTGATGTAACTGTAACAGGAAATCTAACTATGGCTGGTGCTACAAAAAGGATTAGCTTTAAATCTTCAGGAAAATTGACAAAAGCAGGGGTATATGAATTTAAAGGCAGTATCCCACTCAAAATGACCGATTTTAAAATGAGTCCTCCAACTGCCATGATGGGTATGATGAAAGTTGGTGATGGTATAACCCTTAAATATGATGTCTTTTTAGAAGGAAATACTGAAATCGGTGCTTTATTAGACAAATAAATAATGTAATCTTAAAAAGTTATTAATGAAATTATTACACAAAATTCTAATCATAGGATTTTGAAGAATAAAATTGTTTAGATATTGAATTTTAAATTGAAAATAGAACATTAAAAATAAATTACAAAAAAAAAACAGTAAAAAAAATGAGAAAGACAATCCTTTCAATGGTAGCTGCTCTTTGTGTTAGCAGTATGATGTTTGGTCAATTGCGTGCGACTGATCAAAGCGGTATCAATGTTTTTGAAACTCCAAAGACTGATACTCAGTTTACAGGTCCAAAAGTAGAATTTGGCGGTTCTATTGCAATGCCTTATATTGCATTAACCAATAGCAATGCTGTAACAGTACAAGATCCAGCAAAAAACTCTCAGGCTTTATTTTTGAATTCTCCAAACTTTGCTTTGTCAATGGCAAATTTGAACATTAACAGCTATTTGGCTGATGGAGTTACTTTACAAGTAAGCTTATATCTTGCTTCAAAACACCACAACGAAACATGGGTAAAAGGTGGATATGTTCAGTTTGACAAAATTCCGTTTATCAAAATGGATTTATTGGACAATATCATGAAATATACTTCTATTAAAGTTGGACAAATGGATGTAAACTATGGTGATGCTCACTTCCGTCGTTCTGATGGTGGTTGTGCAATCTACAATCCATTTATGGAAAACTATATTATGGACGAATTTGCCACTGAAATTGGTGCAGAAGCTGATGTAAACTACAATGGAATTATTGGAACACTTGCTGTTACTAATGGTAATTTAAATCCAAGTTTGGCTTTTATTGATACTACTAAAGCGTCAAATAAATATGCTAATGGATTACACAACCCTTCTTTTATTATAAAATTAGGATATGACAAACAAATTACTGATAAATTCCGCGCTCGTTTAACCGGTTCTGTTTATACTACAGCAGGTGCAGGTTCTAACACTTTATTTGGTGGAGACCGTACAGGTTCTAATTATTCAGCTATTATGTACAATGCCGCTCCGGGTACTACAACTGCATTTGGAGGACGTTTCAATCCAGGATTATCAGACAGAGTAACTACTATGATGGGTAACTTATTCTTGAAATATAATTTAACAGATGGTCTTGCTGTAGAATCTTTTACTACTTTGGAAGCAGCTCATGGAGCTAAAGCATCTGAAGCTACTGACAGAACTGCTAATCAATTTGCAACAGACCTGATTTTCCGTTTTGGAAAAGCAGAAAACTTCTTTTTAGGAGCACGTTATAATACGGTTTCTGCTGATGTTCCAGCTGCTGGAGCTATTGCAGCTGTAGGAACTGTACTTGGACAGGATGCTGTTCCAGCTTACTCTATTGGAATCAGCCGTTTGGCAATCAGCGGTGGCTGGTATGTAACCAAAAACATTATGGCAAAAGTTGAGTACTCTAATCAACAATATACTGGTGTTCCAAGTATGACAACCGGTGCTACTCCAACAACACTAAACTATATCCTGAATGGTTATGAATTCCACGGATTGAGCGCTGAAGCTGTAATTTCGTTTTAATAAATAATTATTGAGAATCTTTGAACCGGTAAGAACTTGTTTCTTACCGGTTTGTTTTTATTAAGGAATTTATAACTGTAAGTTATGAAAAAGTCATTAAGTTTACTATTACTCACACTTTTGTTTTCATGTTCAGTGTTTTCGCAAACAGCTGTTTCTGTAGACTTGCAGAAAAATAGTTGGCTTGCTATACGTGGAACTTCCAATATTATATCGTTTAGATTGGTACATGATGGTGAAAAGTTGTTGGGAAAAACGATTAATATTACGACTACTCAAAAGCAAAATAAATTATATACCAGCCAGAATCAGCTTTCAATTGCAGTTAAGAATTTCAAATCTGAAAATGCAATGGCTCTTAGGGATTTTTTGAAACTTATTAAGTCCGATAGCTACCCAAATTTGCTGGTTCAGCTAAATTATGTAGAAACGCTTCCCGGCAATGAAAAAAATCGCTATACACGAGGGAATGCATTTGTAAACATAACCATTACAGGGGTAATGAAACAATATCATATTCCTGTTTGCTCCAATCAACATGGAGAGTATGTTACAGTAGATGGTGGAAAGAAAATCAATATTCAGGATTTTGGACTCGAACCTCCTGTCGAAATGCTTGGCTTAATTAAAGTGAGCGAATGGATTAATATTGATTTCCACATGGTTTGTAAGTTGACTATTGGTAAAGACACACAAAACAAATCGACTTTAGCTCTCAATTGAGCAAATGAGAAAGTTAGAATAAACCTTTTGAGATGAATTGATGGGATGACAAAAAAGCCCTTTTCCATAAGGAAAAGGGCTTCTGTATTTTAATAAGAAGCAATTACGCCAATTTATTTACATAAACAGCTAACTTCGATTTCAAGTTGCTAGCTTTGTTTTTGTGAATAATACTACGTTTTGCCAATTTGTCCAGCATTGCACTGATTTTAGGCAGCATTTCTGTTGCTACAGTTTTGTCGGCTGTTGCACGCAAGTTACGAACAGCGTTACGTGCTGTTTTAGCATAATAACGGTTGTGCAGTTTCTTCTTGTCAGCTTGACGAATTCTCTTGATAGATGATTTATGATTTGCCATCGCAATCTTAATTTTAGTCTTTAATTTTTTTATTTTTCTTGTAGCCCATAGGGGAGTCGAACCCCTCTTTCCAGGATGAAAACCTGGCGTCCTAACCGATAGACGAATGGGCCATGAAGCGTTATTCGCCCTCTGGCATTGAGCATTTGTTACTCTCAATTGCGGGTGCAAATATACGGCTGTTTTTTGGATTGACAAAGCCTTTGTCTCAAATATTTTAAAAATTTCGTAAATTGCTATTTACCAGTACATTTTATTCTGGGTTGACTCAATTTAGTAGTTTAATTTGGTCTCTAATGTCGAAATTTATGCTACTTTTGTACGCTTAACTGATTCTTTATGCAAGTAAAAACCACTGGAATTGTACTTCACTCCATCAAATTCTCCGATTCAGCGACCATTGTCACAATGTATACCCGCCAATTTGGTAGGGTATCGTACATGGTTCATGGTGTGAATAAAAAAAAGTCAGTTTTTCGAACGGCATACTTGCAACCGCTTTCGATTCTGGAAATGGACGTTTTCCATACTCCGGGAAAAGATATACAACGGATCAAAGATATACAAATTGGGTATCCATTCACCGGCATACCGTTTGACCCGGTTAAGAATGCAGTAGCCTTATTCATCTCCGAAATGCTTTTTCGTACTTTGCGTCAAACGGAGCCGGACGAAAGTGTATTCCTTTTTCTCGAGAATTCAATCCAACAGTTAGATTGCTGTGAAGATGGGATTGCCAATTTTCATTTGTTATTCTTGCTAAAATTAACGCGTTATTTAGGTTTTGAACCCAACAGCGATGAAGAAAAAACAACATATTTCGATTTGATGAATGGTGTTTTCAAAAAAGAAAAGCCTTTACACTTACACTTCCTTATGCCTGATGATTCAGCTGATTTTGCAGCACTATTGCATGCAGACTATTCCAGTATGCAACTGATGAATTTTTCTCGCTCTAAACGCCTGAAATTGCTCGAAAGTATGGTTGAGTACTATCGATTGCACATACCAGATTTTCACGGATTACATTCGCTTGAGGTTCTTCAGAGTTTGTTTGATTAATGGCCCGATTTATATACGGGCTTTTTTATAAACAACTACTTCGTCGCCTATATTTAATTTGCTGCCCGATTTATTGTTCCATTCTTTCAATTCGTTCATTGTACAACCGTATTTTTTTGCAATGGAGTAATAGGATTCGCCTGATTTCACTTTATGGTGGAAGCTTTTAGGTTTTGACTCAACTTTTGAAGTTGTACTTTTTGTTGTTTCAGTTACTGACTGACTTACAATTAGCTCCTGACCAAAGTGAATTTTACTGTCAGTCAGATTATTTATTTTCTTCAACTCATCAATTGAAATATTATAATCTTTCGATATATTAGATAGGTTTTCGTCTTTCTTTACTTTGTGGGTAATCGATTTCACAGGCGATTCCGGTTTCTTAGTTTTGTCTTTTGAGATTTCGGGGATTTGACTGATATTTAATTCCTGACCAAATTTAATTTTATTGTCAGTCAGGTTATTCATCTTTTTCAAATCTTCAACCGACATATTGAAATCTTTTGCAATACTGATTAAGTTTTCACCTTTCTTTACTTTGTAAATTTTATTTTTTGGAGTCATAACTTCCTTTTTTACAACTTCTTTTTCTTTTAAATTAGTATTCGTTTTTAAATCTGCTTTAGCTATTTCGGTTCCTGAATAAATGATAATTTCCTGACCAGCATGGATATTACTTCTGGTCAAATCATTTATTTTTTTCAACTCTTCAGTTGTAACATTGTACATTTTAGCTATGCTAAACAATGATTCACCAGAAATTACTTTATGGGTAGTTACTTTTTTCTGAATCTCGGATTTTGAAAGAGCTACATTAGATATTGGTTCACTTATTTGGCTTATTTTTAGTTCTTGTCCAGGTCGTATGTTGCCTGTCTGGAGCTTGTTGATTTTTTTTAGTTCTTCAACCGAGATTTTATATAATTTTGAAATGCTAAATAAGGTTTCGCCTTTTTTAATAATATGTGAAACGGATGTTGGTGTGCTAACAGTAGGCTCAACACTAGTCACTTCTGAATTATCATTTTTTGTTTTATTCGTAATTTCGGTAGGATTGTTCGCCAAATCTTTTAATGGTTCAATGACCATTATTGTCTCTTCATCCTTGATTTTTAATTGTTGTTTTCGTTTGATTTTATTGCCTTTTAAATCATTTTTTCGTTTGAGTTCAGTAATTGAAATACCATATTTATGGGCAATTGACGATAAAGTTTCTCCTGATTTTACACGGTGATATTCAGCCGGAATAAACTTTCGGGTTTGTTTTACTTCAGTGGAGAAAGGAACAGTTGTTTTAGTTTCAGATACCGTATTTTCAGTTTTGGAAAGATAAGGTACTACTCCTAAAAGCCGGTCGTATCCAATTACACGTTTAGCTTTAATATATCGTTTAGTATAGTACGCTTCTTCTGAGTTGGAAATGGTAACTCCACTATGTACAGCTGCATGAATAAATTCAAATTGTCCATTTTCTTTTGCCTTAGTAACAATGCCCACGTGACCGACTCTTTTGCTACGTGAACGTCCCGAAAAAAATACCAAATCGCCCATTTTAAGTTGACTGCGATCTACAGAATCAAATTGTAGAGCCTGATCAGCTGAGGATCGTTGTAAGGTAAATCCAAAATTTCGGTATACAAATGAAGTAAAACCTGAACAATCGAATGAATCGGTGCCCGGTGAACCATAACGATAGGGTTTGTTCAAAAACAATTTTCCATAATTGACAATGGAATCAGCGATTGAGGTTTGAAAAGGAGTTAAATTGTCTATTTTAATTGAGTCGGAAGCAGAGGGAGAATTGTTCGAAAGCTGTTCAGCTGTCGAAGAAACGATAGAAAGGAGTAATGCTGAAAGTATGAAAAAATATTTTTGCAAGGACATAGATTGAATGTGTCTGATAATTAACTTATTGCAAAGATAAGTTTTTTGAGTTAGAAATCAGAAGCAATTTTTTCTTTTTAGTAAAAAAAGAGATTAATTTCAAAACGCACAATTTGGTTAAGAAATGTGGATTAAAAAATTAGTTGTGCGCTTTCATTAGTCACTTCTAATTTTATGTTTGCCCCCAATATTAATGGTAAATTGTAATCGACATGACCGGCAGGGAAGTTGAAACAAACCGGATATTTGTATTCCTGCACAGCATTAGATATGATTTCATAAATGGTTTGTTTCATCGACGAGTCTTCTTCACAATCGCTGAATTGTCCCACTACAAGTCCCGAAAGCTCTGCCAACACGCCGCTAAAACGTAAATTTTGTATCATGCGATCGATATGATATGGTTTTTCGGCTATATCTTCAATAAACAAAATGGCATTTTTATATGATAAATCGAACTGACTGCCACGCAAACTCATAAGTACTGATAAATTACCTCCGATTAGTTTTCCAGTTGCTTTTCCAATTTTATTCTGTGCGTGAGAAGTAACAGAATAAATTGGTAATTCTCCGAACAGGATTTTACACAGTTGCACCGAGGCATCCGCATCGGTCGGTATTTCGGTAAGATGTTTGGCCATAATGCCATGAATAGATGAAATTCCCAAATTGGTATTGGTATTGTGCAAAATAGTTATATCGCTGAAACCAATCAGCCATTTCGGATATTTTTTAAAATGAGAAAAATCTATTTTATCAATAATTTGAGAAATACCATAACCACCTCTACTACATAAAATGGCTTTCACACTTTTATCATCCAATGCTTGTTGCAAGTCCGAAATTCTTTCTGCAGTAGTACCTGCAAAACGACCATATTCTGCACGGGCATACTTTCCTTCAGTAACTTGTAAACCCCAATCGGATAGAACAGTTGTCGCATCTTCGATATAGTCGGGATCGATTGCTCCCGAAGGTGAGATGATACGGATTTGATCGTTGAGTTTTAAAAATGGTGGAAGCATGTTTTGAAGGTCTAAGATGTAAATTATTAGTTAGTGGCTTTTTGGTAGATTTTGACTTTCATCCAATCAAAGAACCTGTTTTTTCATTTTGCAGGTTGATAATCTTTAATTACCAGATATTTTAATTCTGTATCTCCCACATTACTGATTCCATGTTCAACCATTGAGGGACAATAAAAGCTGGTATAGGGACCACAAATAACGGAATCGCCATTGAGGTAAAATTTTGCTTTACCTTCCAACACGAAGAAAAATTCATCTTCAACATGTTTGTGAGGTGGATGAGTTGCATCGTGTGGTTTCACTACGCTCATTTTCAACGTACGACCATTTATGTAATCTTTGTCGGCAAACCAATACTGATAGCCGGCTTTAGTTGGGATGACTTTATCTTTCGAAAACTGGTTTACACAATTATCAATGTTCCATTTTGTTTGAAGGGTATCTTTCTTCTGGGCTGATACAATAAAACTACAAACAGTAATAAATAGGAAAACTAATACGGAATTAAATTTGCTCATAATGGTTAATTTTTAATGATGTAATTAAAATAAAGACAACACAAAGATATAAATAATATTTACAGTGTTCATTGTGCCAATCATTTTTTTGAACAAACTTTGTAAAATATAAAAAAGAAACACCGAATGAAACCAATCATCCGGTGTTTTTTAGAATTGTAAAATGTAAATCAAATTAAAGGCTTTCTCCAAAATCTTCTTTGAATTTTGCCATCAGTTTTGTTGGCCAATCACTTGTTGGTTCCAGTCCTCCCATAAAGAAGCGCAATACAGGTGGTTCGTATACAAAGCGTAATCCGCCAATCAACAGGCGATTGTCGTACAACCAGTTCAAACGGTCTTCTACATATTTAATTTGTGAAAGTGTAAACACCCGACGTGGAACGGCCAGTCGAAGTAATTCCATATCGGCATAAGTTTCATTACCATCTTCATCGCGTTGGTTGGAAATAGAGCCACGTTCCATTCCACGTACGCCCGAAATTAAGAACAAAGCTGCCGCCAATCCTCCGGCAGGATATTCGGTTTGTGGAATATGTGCACAGAATTGCATAGCGTCCACATGTGCACCCAACACACCGGCTGGTTTAATCACCGGAATGCCTTTCGCATCCAATGCTTCAACCAAATATTTAATAAAACTAGGACTTTGGCAAATCATGGTTTCGTCCAATGTTTCGTAAAGTCCCACCGCCATAGCTTCAATTTCGCGGATAGAAATACCACCATAAGTCAGGAAACCTTCGTAAAGTGGAACTAACGCTTCCAATTCTTTGAAAATTTCCATTTTGTCGGTACACATACCACCACCACGCGATGAACTGATTTTACGTGCAGAGAAGTAGCACAAATCTGCCAATGCAGTCATCGTTCTCATGATAGTACCCATGTCGGAGTTTTTAAACTCTTCTTCGCGTTTCATCACCAGATACGCATTTTCGCCAAGTAAACTACAATCAAGAACAATTCGAATGCCATATTTGTCTGCCATAGCACGCACATCACGTAAATTTTGTACTGAAAAAGGTTGTCCACCAATCAGGTTGGTAGAAGCTTCCATACGGATAAAAGGAATATTGGCAGCTCCATGACTTTTAATCACATCTTCCAATTTCTCGATATTCATATTGCCTTTAAACGGATGGCTGGAATTGATGACGTAAGCTTCATCGTAAAGCAATTCCGCAATTTTACCACCATTTTGGGTAATGTGTGCCATGGCAGTTGTAAAGTGGTAATTCATAGGAATTAAACTGCCTTTTTTTACATAGGCAATGGAAATAATGCTTTCGGCAGCACGACCCTGATGTACAGGAAGTAGGAGTTTTTTACCCAAAACGTCTTCTACGGCTTTTTGCAGGCGAACAAAACTTTGTGAACCGGCATAAGCATCGTCAGCTTGCATCATTGCAGCTAATTGATTGTCGCTCATGGCATTTGTACCGCTGTCGGTAAGCATATCCAGAAAAACGTCTTTGGTGCTGAGGCGGAAAGTGTTGAAACCGCCTTCATAAAGTGCTTCCAGACGGCGTTCGATAGGTACTAAATTTAATTTTTGTACAATACGTACTTTGTGTAATTCCAATGGGATATTCTCACCACTGTAAAATTTAATTTCTTGCATGTTGTCAGATGGTAATTTTGAATGTGTATATTTAAGAACGATATTTTCTTCCAAAAAATTAGCGTGCCTTGGTTAATAAGCACGCAGGTTAAACAAATAGGATGTTTATTTACAAATCAGCTTTTTTACACATGCAAAGATAATAATTATTTCATAACACCGGCAGAAAAATAGTAAAATGAAACGAAGGATATTCGCTTATTACTTCCTTTTCAGCAGTTATAACTATTAACTGATTACTATTAACTGAATCTACATCGGATCCACATCCAGATTCACCCACAAAGATTTAAATTGTGGTTCAGCAATAATTTGGTTGGTAATTTGGCGCAGGAGTTCTTTGGCCCGTTCGGGAGAAGCTTCTACCTCAAACTTGAGGAGAATATGTTTGATATATAAATTTTGAATTCGTGAAACAGCAGGCACATTAGGTCCGAGCACACGCGCGCCAAACACGGCACGCAAGTCGGCAGCCATGCGGTTTGCGGCTTTGTTCAACACGTTCGGGTCGCGGTGGCGCAACACGATTTGTATCATTCGGAAATAAGGCGGATATTTGAAAAGTTTACGTTCATCGCTTTGGGTATTATACATCGTTTTGTAATCGTTGCGTATAACCTGACCTATAATGGGATGTTCGGGCGATGAAGTTTGCAGAACCACCGTGCCGCGTTTATTTTTCCTTCCGGCACGTCCACTAACCTGTGCCATCAGTTGGTAAGCACGTTCATGTGCCCGAAAATCTGGAAAATTCAACATATTATCGGCATTCAGAATCCCAACCAGACTGACACGTTCAAAGTCCAGACCTTTCGAAACCATTTGTGTACCAATAAGAATATCCACTTTTTGTTGTTCGAAATCGGTAATGATTTTTTCGTATGATTTTTTGGAACGGGTGGTATCCAGATCCATGCGTGACACACGGGCATCGGGGAAAATGAGTTTTATTTCGTCTTCAATTTTTTCAGTGCCAAAACCTTTGGTTGAAAGTGTTCCGGGTGTTCCGCAGGCCGGGCAGATATTCGGAATCGGCTCAGTATACCCGCAATAATGGCAGGTCAGTGTATTGAACACTTTGTGCACGGTCAGACTTACATCACAATTCTTGCAATGCGGCACATAAGCGCAGGCTTTACATTCGATATAAGGCGCATATCCGCGGCGGTTCTGGAAAAGAATTACTTGTTCATGGTTTTGCAGGGCTTTGGCTATTTTCTCCAACAACAAAGGTGTGAAATGGCTTTCCATTTCTTTCTTGCGATAGGCTTCTTTGCTGTCAACCACAAGAATTTCGGGCATAGCCATCTCCTCGTGTCGTTGATTGAGTTCCACCAGTCCGAATTTTCCCGTTAATGCATTATAATAAGTTTCAACAGCCGGTGTGGCGGTTCCAAGCAAGGTTTTGGCTCCATGCATAGAAGCCAGCATGATGGCTGCATTGCGGGCATGATAACGAGGTGCCGGATCGTATTGTTTGTAACTCGACTCATGTTCTTCGTCTACGATAATCAAACCCAACTGACGGAAAGGCAAGAAGATGGAAGAACGAACACCTATAATCACATCATACGTTTTATCGTTCAATACATTATTCCAAATTTCCACGCGTTCGGCATCCGAGAATTTGGAATGATATACACCCAATCGCCGACCGAAAACCCGTTTCAGGCGCGAAGTCAGTTGTGTGGTCAGTGCAATTTCCGGCACCAGATAAAGTACTTGTTTTCCTTCGGCTAAAACTTTATTGATAAGCTGAATGTACAATTCCGTTTTGCCGCTGGATGTAACGCCATGTAGCAATACCACTTGTTTTTCAAGAAATTGTTTTTCAATTTCCTGATAAGCTTCTTGTTGATAATCGTTCAATGCATATTGTTCCGAAATCTGGATTTCTGACACATCCAGTCGTCCGATTTCTTTCACATAGATTTCCATGGCACCACGTTCCACCAATCCATTGAGCACGGCAGCCGAAACTCCCGTTCGATCCAGTAATTCTTTTTTGCTAACTTCCCGTTGTTTGGCAGGCGTCAGGCATTTCGACAGGTCGATATACATCATTAGCACATCCAACTGCTTTTTTGCACGACTCAAATCGTCGAATAGCTTACGCAGATTATCTTCTTTAGCCGTTTCATCCGTCAAGCGGACAAAACTATCGGTCTTGGCACGAAACTTTTCGGTTAGCTCTTCGCTGATTTCCACTGCACTTTTTTCCAGCAATTGTTTCAATGTGGGCATGGTATCACGCATTTCGGTGATTTTATTCAGCTCCGAAACGCTGATGGCTTTTCCGTCCGAAAGCGCATCCAGCACTTTGCCTTCTTTCTCCGAAAGCAGTGATTCCGCCTCGTAATCGGGATTAATGCATACTTGTGTTTCGCTTTCCAACTTCAATCCTGCCGGAACAGCAGCCTGATATACATCACCCAAAAAAGCCTGATAATAGGAGGAAATCCACTCCCAAAATTTCATTTGCGGACGACGCAAAATAGGTTCATTGTCCAGTAAACACAGAATATCCTTTGCTTCGTAAATGGTGGGCGTGACCGAATGCACCAGATAAATAACCGCAGTGTACATTTTCTTTTTACCAAAAGGCACCACTACCCGCATACCCATGCGCACCTGCTCGGCCCATTCTTCGGGAACCGAATAGGTAAAAGTATTGGCCAGTGGCAAAGGAAGAATAACGTCGACGTATTTCATTGGGTTTCATTAAACACATAGAGACGCACGGCCGTGCGTCTGTACAATGCATTGCAAAGGTAACAAAGAATTGAGAAATGGCAATTAGTAAATGAATGGATTGAGTGGAAAGTTGATATTCTAATGGAAACAAGCACTAAAAAATAATATTCGATCAATTGCCAAAATAATCCAAACTCATGCTCAACACTTCTAAAAGTCAGGAGCAGCATTTCCTCAAGTCTTGGTTAATAGTTTGTGAAGAGTTGAGAAACACTTTTAAATTGCTAACAGCTCATTTTTTCCTACCTTTGCCCATACAATTAGAAATATTAGTTATGCAAATATATTTAGCGCCACTTCAAGGACTCACAGATTGGATTTTCCGCGAATCGTTCACCCAACATATTGGTCAGTTTGATAAGACTTTTACACCATTCGTACGGGTACAGGGAGGTGAGTTTTACCGGCCAAGTCAGTGTAACGATTTGTTACCGGCGCATAACCAATTTCAAAAACCTGTTCCTCAGTTTCTTGGGAATAGTATCGACTCTTTTAAACGCTTTGAGGCCTTGTGTCTGGAACAGGACTACTCTGAAGTGAATATCAATATGGGTTGTCCGTTCCCTATGGTGACGGGAAAAAGATTCGGTGCAGGCATACTGGCCCATCCGGCCGAAGTGGCTCAATTGTTGGAAGGCATTTTTTCGGATACTACACTAAAAATATCAGTCAAATGTCGCTTGGGACAAGAAAATGTATCTGAATTTAAAGAATTGATTCCTATTTTCAACGATGTTCCACTGGAAGAAATCATCATTCATCCTCGTATCGGGAAACAACAATACAAAGGCGAACTGGATATAGATGCTTTTGCCCTGTATGCTCCACAGTTGAAACATCCTGTTTGTTATAATGGTGATATGCTGACTCTAGCCGATGTGGAACGAATTCAGGTATTAGCTCCGCAAGTCAACCGAATTATGATAGGGCGGGGGATACTTCAAAATCCTTTTTTGCTGGCAGAACTCAGACAGCAAGACCTTAAGCTGGCTGAAAAAATTAAGATGCTTCGTAACTTTCATCTTTCACTAATCGAACGAAGTAAACAGAAGTATTCCGGCGACTTGCATTTACTCAAACGTTTCGAAGAGTTGTGGTCCTATTACGCTCTGGGGAACGAAGGTGGACGAAAGATTTATAAACAGGTGAAAAAATGCAACACTTTGGCTAAGTATGAAGGGGTGATTTTTAAAGCGATTAATGATATGGTGTGATAAATAATGGTCATTCTTTTCTACTTAATAACAACCAATAACGCCGAAGGCTAATTTCGCGAAGTAAATAACATTATTCAAATTCCTCTATCGTCTTTTTAATAATCTTCACACATTCAAGTAATTGTTTTTCGGTAATAACCAATGGCGGTGCAAAACGGATGATATTGGTGTGTGTCGGTTTGGCTAGCAGTCCGTTTTCACTGAGTCTGACGCAAATATCCCAGGCCAGATCTTTGTGTCCTTCATTGTTTATTATCAAAGCATTTAGTAATCCTTTTCCCCTTACAAAAGTCGCAATTTTTGAAGTTTCGCAGAGTTTGTCCATCTTGTTACGGAAAATAATTCCTAACTCGTAAGCATTTTCAGCCAGCTTTTCATCGCGAATCACTTCTAGTGCCGAGATGGCAACTGCTGCGGCAATAGGGTTGCCACCAAAGGTAGAACCATGTTGTCCGGGATGAATAACATCCATGATCTCACGACTACACAAAACCGAGGAAACAGGGTAAATCCCTCCCGACAAAGCTTTTCCTAAAATCAGTATGTCAGGATGAACCTCTTCATAATCGCAAGCCAGCAATTTTCCGGTGCGTGCAATTCCAGTCTGAACTTCATCCGCAATAAACAATATATTGTGTTTTTGGCAAAGATTATAGCATTTTTTCAGGTATCCGTCGTCAGGAACTAAAGCTCCGGCTTCGCCTTGTATAGGTTCCACCAAGAAACCTGCGATATTTACGTTTGATTTCAATAATATTTCCAATGCATCCGCATCGTTGTACGGAATCACAATAAATCCCGGCGTATAAGGCCCGTAATTATTGTAGGCTTCGTGATCGACAGAAAAGGATACAATGGTTGTAGTTCGACCGTGAAAATTATTTTCGCAAACCACAATTTGAGCTGAATTTTCGGGTAATCCTTTCTTTTCGTATGACCATTTTCGGCATAGTTTAATGGCAGTTTCCACAGCTTCCGCACCCGTATTCATCGGCAGGACTTTGTCATATCCAAAATACTTGGTGACAAACTCTTCGTATTTACCTAACTGGCTATTGTAAAACGCTCGCGAAGTTAATGTTAGCTTTTGAGCCTGTTCTATCAATGTGTGGATGATTTTAGGGTGGCAGTGACCCTGATTCACCGCCGAGTAAGCCGACAGGAAATCATAATATTTTTTCCCGTTCACATCCCACACAAATACACCTTCACCACGATCCAACACTACCGGAAGTGGATGATAATTGTGCGCACCGTATTCATTTTCAAGCTCCATCAATTCTGAAGCTGATAGTTTTACATTTTCCATAAGATGTTAATTGTTAATTGAATACTTCTGCCATCATACACCGTGCGCTACCGCCTCCATGTTTTTCGATAATTGGGATTGCAACTGTTATAATTTCATTGTAAAAGGTCAGGCGTTGATTTTGTTTTTCGGTTAATGAATCAAAAGCCGATTGGGACATTACAACAAAACGTTTTCCTTCCCTATTTTCCACTTGTAACATATTGCCTGCAAAGCACTTCATTTGTTCTTCCGATATTTCAATAATTTCTTTCCCTGTTTTGTTTATTGAATCAATAACTGTTTTGCGCTCGTTGGCATTATCAATAACATCCAGACAAATAATTGCATATTGTTCGGCAACACACATCATTATATTGGTATGGTAAATTGGAACACTATTACCGGTCACGGTGTTGTTCGATGAAAAACAAACAGGCTTATAGTCAAAGTCTTTACAAAATTGTAAAAACAAATCTTTGTCCGTACGTTCAGATAATGCAGCATATGCGATTTTGTATTGGCGATCGAGAATCATGCTGCCGGTTCCTTCCAGAAAACGGTTTTCTCTTTCCCAAAACGTATAATCGACTATATCCAATATTTTAAAATCATTATTGGTCAGCATATCTAAAATATCGCTTCTGCGTTCTGCTCGACGGTTTTCAGCAAACATAGGATAAATAGCTACCCGACCATCTTCGTGAAACGAAATCCAATTGTTCGGAAAAATAGAATCTGGCGTAGATGGTTCAAATGTATCTTTTACAACTATTATATTGATCTCTTTTGCACGCAACTTATCAACCATCTCTCTAAATTCGGCAAGTGCATGGCTCTGAATATCCAATCCTTCCGAATTGTCTTTTTGCTGAAAATGATTATTTACAGCCGTTTGTTCATTAAACCCAAATGCTACGGGTTTAATCATCAATATTGTATTGGTTATTTGTTTATCCATTTCTAAAGAGTCTTAATCATTATTTCGAATCAAGGGCAAGGTTGAACAACGTAAAAGTCCACCCATTTTTGATATTTCGTAATAAGGAACTCGTTCAACTATCAATCCCCATTGATTTTCCATATGATCATTCAAACGATTGAATCTTTGCTCCGAAACCACTACAGTCGGCGAAATTGAAAAAACATTGGCGTTCATGAAATACATTTCTTCTTGTGTAATTTCAAAAATATTCTCTTTACCGAACATTTCCACTAATATTCGATAATCTTTTTCATAACGAAATCCATCTTTATAAATAAGTGCTTTATTTTGAGAAACCGGCATAAATGCGCAATCCAAATGCAAAACGCCTAAACGCGGGTCAGTGTTGTGCTTCTTCAACTCCAATGGAATAAAGGTTTTTTCTGGACAAAGTTCTTTTAGAAAGTTAAAAGCATATAAATTGGTACGCGCCGTTTTTAATAGTGGATAATCGACGCCACTGTAAAGTCCCAAAAAGACAAGTTCATTAAACAAAACTACATCACCACCTTCTACATGAGCTTTTTCGGGTAAGTTGTAAATTTTGTTGTAGGCAATCTGATCATAAATCACCTCATAAGCTTCTTTTTCATCCTCTCGATCGGGAATAATGTTTGAATTAATAATTTTATCGTCGATCACAAAACCTACATCACGTGCAAAAACCTGATTGCAATTTTCTAATGTCCACGGACGCAATACCTGTACATCATATTTCAACAATACCTTTTCGAAAGCCGTCATTTCTTTATAAATGGCGTCTTCAGTCGGATAAACTCCATTTAGAACCGATTCATATGATTTCGCATCATAGGTTTTGTCTGAAGTAGGCACTTTACCAATCGATCCGGGTTGTCCCAGTACTACCGCTTTGAGTGTGGATGTTTCGTTTTTGACGTTTAGATTCATAAATAAAACTTTTGACAAATATAAAACATCGTGACCAATTTACAGCACGTATAAGCATAAAATGTTTATTTATTGCATAAATATTTAAAGAGCCCATTCTCATCTAAAAAAAAAGCGGTTAATCAATTTGATGAACCGCTGAAATACTATATTTTCAAAAAAATAAATTAATAATTGTTTTTCTTGCTACAAGTTACAAAATGATCATTCACCATGCCTGCAGCCTGCATAAAAGCATAACAAATAGTAGAACCCACAAATTTGAACCCGCGGGAAAGCAAGTCTTTGCTCATTGCATCCGATTCGAGTGATCGTGCAGGAATATCTGCATTATTAATCGGATGATTCATCTTAGTTTTACCTTCAGTAAATTGCCAGATATACTTGTCGAATGAACCAAATTCAGCTTGCACACGTAAAAATGCCTGAGCATTTATAACGGTAGCTCTGATTTTTGCTTGATTGCGGACAATAGACGCATCCTGCATTAAAGTTTGAATATTTTCTTCGTTGTATAAAGCAACTTTTTCCACTTCGAAATTGTCAAATGCAAGACGGAAATTTTCGCGTTTGTGCAAAACGATTTTCCAGCTTAAACCGGCCTGAAAAGCATCCAACACCATAAATTCAAAAAGTTTACGGTCATCGTGAAGCGGAATACCCCATTCATTGCCATGATAAGCCAGCATCAATGCATTAATGCCCGGCCAGTTACAATCATTCAGATCATTCATAATTCACGATTCATAATTATTTTGAATGCTAATACATTAAAACTGTATAAAGTAACTTGATTACCTTAAACAACATTCTGCCAGAAATGTTGTAATTTTGTATCTTTAAATTTCCACAGCAAAGTTAGTAATCTTTTTAATAATTACATTTATGAATTGTGCATTATGAATTATGAATTGAAAATTAATCCCATCCAAATTATTGAGAAATATTATCCGAAATACAGTGATATTTATTACATATTATTGATACACAGCGAGCAAGTGAGGAACAAAGCTTTGGAAATTGCTGAAAAGCATCCCGATTTGCATCTTGATACTGAATTTATAGCCGAAGCAGCTATGCTTCACGATATTGGTATTTTTATGTGCGATGCGCCACGTATTCATTGTCGCGGAGAGCATAAATATATCGAACACGGATATTTGGGAGCAGATATTCTTCGTGCAGAAGGATTCCCCCGACATGCTTTAGTTTGCGAGCGACACACGGGTGTAGGCATTAGTTTGGAGATGATCCTGAAAAATAATCTTTCATTGCCACACCGAGATATGCTGCCAATACTACTCGAAGAGCAGTTGATTTGTTATGCCGACAAGTTTTTTTCGAAAACCCAATTGGGTGAAACGCATTCAGTCGAAAGAATTAGAATGTCACTGAGTCGATATGGAGACATGGAAGTGGCTAAGTTTGATAGATGGCATTATTTATTTGAAGGCTAAGCCTATCTAAATCTGTGCGAAAAACCAACGCTTAGCAGTTGTTTGTATTGTAGCATGGCGTGTTCTCCATTTTTTTCTATGACGGTGTTGTCGTATCGCGGATTAAATGAAATACGGGTTGACATAAATCGATTAATTGTAAAATTACATACCATTTCCCAGTCGATTTCCACTTTTTGATAGTTTGTATAAAACGAAAATTTCGAATCGAGTTGTATCTCACGAATCGGGGCATACGAAAAAACAGCTTTGAACGAGCTACCCAATTCACTTAATACATTTTCTCCTTTTTTTATACCAAAGAGATTGGGGTCAATATTCACACAATCGTTCATGTAAATATATTTATACGAAACCGGAGATATCATTAATGAAAAAAGTTTCTTATATTTATAATCAAAACCTACTCCAATGTTTACACGAACAGGAGTTAAAAATGAAGTTTTCAATTCGGTAGAATTAATCCCTTTATAGCTATTTAAAAGTTGTGTGGAAAGATCTACTGAACCACTATAAAACCAGTTTCCACCGGCTTTAATACCCAATTTGCTGTTTATTTTCACCACATCATCGTTCGTGCTAATCATATGGAGAGTATCTCCGCTTACCGTGTTAAATCCCATCCGCCATTCGGCATTGTTTTCCCACTGAATAGACTTATTATTATCATAGTTTAACTGACCAGACAAAATTCCCAGAACTGCCACATTACTGCTTCCACCCTGATACCAATTGCTCGAAACAGCGTTTTCTGAAAATTGTGCTAAAACAGAAGATTTATGTTGCCATGGACTAACTTGAATTTTTTTAATATACATTTTTCGATTTTCGGCGTTGAAAACTTCTTCATCGTCTACAAATTGTATTTTTTCTAGCGGTTTTCCTTTAATCTTAAAGTTTTTATTATTGTTTGGATTAGGCAATTGATCAAATCTAAATGCATATAAATTAATTGCTTTACGTGTAATTTCATTTCTTGCATCGCGACGGAGATCAGCTATAAATTGTTCGGGTGTCTGTATTTTTATGGATTTAAATGTATTTTCAGTCAAGCTGGTTGCTTTTTTACCATAGCATAGTATGCAAAAATCAGACTTTAGATTCCAATCAAAATTTAACGGGATATTTTCGTAAACCAATTCAATAAAGAAAGGATTGGCTCTTAAAACCAGTGTATCAATATGCATTGGTTTTATATTGGTTGGTATAGTGAAGCTGTTTGTAGCATTTTTGGATTCGATTGACTTTACATTAATCAATGAATCAAATGCTTGTTTTTCATGATATTCATCAACAGATTGAATATCAGTCTTGGGTTTAGCTAATAATAAGGGAATTTTTGGTAATGTTATTAGCGTTTCTGGTTTTAATTTGGAATCAATGCTAATATTTTCCAAAAGACTATCGGGGTCAATAACACCTTGTAGGGTAATGCGTAAACTGTCAGACTGTTCTGCCGGTTGCATGGCATTCGCTTGCACCATGTATATAAGAAAAGTAAATGTAATTAGTGATTTAAACTTCATATCTGTACATAAAAAAGTAATATGCAATTTATTATACTCCCGCCAGTTGGCAGATTTAATTAATATATCATATATTATTGGCATTTTGTAAATTGACCAATATAATAATGCAATTTCTTGCTTTTGAAACGAAGCGATAAATTACCTCGAAATGTTTATCTTAAATTGTCAAAAATTCTCAAAGCCTGTTGGAAGCGATTTATTGTTTCCTGTCTTAGCACCCAATTCTTTTATCTTTTCGGCGGTACGAATTATATTTCCACTGCCATCTTTCATCTTTTTCATCGCATCGTCATAGGCATTCGATGTGCGGTCGATATTTGACTTGATTTTTACCATATCTTCTGTAAAACCAATAAATTTATCATACAAAGCACCACTCAGACGTGCAATTTCCTGTGCATTCTTTGTTTGATTTTCTTGCTTCCATATCGAAGATATTGTTCGTAAAGTGGCCAATAAAGTGGTCGGACTCACAATCACAATTTTACGTTCCCATGCATATGAAAATATTTCGCTATCACCTTGAACTGCTACCGAGAATGATGCTTCTATAGGCAAAAACATCAAAACGAAATCGGGCGTATTGATATTTTGTGCATTCTGATAATTCTTTTCGCTCAGTAATTTTACATGATTTCTTAGCGAGTTGACATGGTTTTTTAAATGTGCTACCCGATGTTCCTCTGTTTCTGCAGAGACGAATCGTTCATAAGCGATGAGCGATACTTTCGAATCGATAATAATATGTTTGTTATCCGGTAAATGAATAATTATATCCGGACGTTGTACTGAGAAATCAGCTCCTTCCACCACAACTTCACGTTCGTATTCCTGTCCTCTGGATAATCCTGAGCGTTCCAGAACCCGCTCAAGAATTACTTCGCCCCAATTCCCTTGTTTTTTTACATCACCTTTCAAAGCCTGGGTCAGGTTATTTGCTTCCTGACTGATACGGGTATTCAACTCTGTAAGTTTTCGAACTTCTTCGCGTAAACTTATTTTATCGCGTAACTCTTTATCATAGGTTTCGTCCACCTTCTTCTCGAAAAGCTGAATTTTTTCCTTTAATGGATTAAGAATTTCGCTTAAGTTTTTATGATTTGAAAGTGAAAACTCATCCGAACGTTCTTTTAGAATTTTCGTTGCTATATTCTCAAATTCGGTAGTTAGCCGTTTTTGTAAGATTTCAATCTCGCTTTTCTGATTTTCAAGTTTGTCTGCAATATTTTCATTTAGTGCTTTTAGTGTAGCAACTTCCATGCCACGCGTACTGGAAATCTCCAGTTGCTTTGTTAATTCTTGTTGCAGACGTTGCAATTCATCTATTTTCAAACGGACTGTTTCCTGTGCAACAGATTTTTGTGTCTCAGTTTCGGCTTGTGCTGCCAATAAAACTTTTTCATTTGCTTCGTAAGTAGTACGATTAATTGCCTGATTACGCAAAGCAATAAACCATGCTGCTAGAAACCCAACAATCAAAGCACATAAAGCCAGTATGTATTCCATATTTTACAGTAGATTAAAATAATTTGTCCCTTTAGGGGTTGGGGGTTCACTCAATCAAACAATGTTGGATGGTCTTCTTCTAATTTTCTAATAATTGCTATCATCAATGTTTCGCGAATAAACTTCGATTTATTTTGCACTTTATACTTAGCAATATAACGTTCTAAGGCTTTATTTTCCTCGTCATTCAAGGTAAATATTTGTCGATGTGTACGTAGAGAATTACGTTTTGGTGCGGGAATTGTTTTCTTTTTTGCCATATTTGCTCAATAATCAGCACAAAAATAATATTATCTTAGCAGTTTTAACGGTAATAGAACAAAAAACTGTATTTTTGAACAATAATTTGTAGAAATACTATGTTTTTATACATTTACTATAGCTTTTTGAAGTATTTATTCATTTTCCAGTATCACATTAACCTCACTAATTAGCTTTAAAAAATGGCAGAACACAATGAATTGGGTAATCTGGGCGAAGAAAGTGCACAAGCTTATTTACGGAATAAAGGCTATCACATTCTGCAAACCAATTGGCATATTGGGAAACTGGAACTAGATATTATAGCTAAAAAAAATGATTGGTTGGTTATTGTGGAAGTGAAAACCCGTTCAACCGAGACATTTGAACACCCCGAAGAAGCCATTACCATTAGAAAAATCCGAAATATTATAACTGCTACTCACGAATATATTTTACAATTCGACTGGAAGGGAGAAACCCGTTTTGATGTTATCTCGGTTATTCCACATGGGCAGGAATTCATTATTGAGCATATTGAAGATGCATTCTTAGCTCCGATAAATTGAAGAAAATATTGAAAAGAGGAATTTACAGAATTTCGTGGTGGGGTGTAAATTGAAAATAAATTGAAATATAGACAATAATCAAATATCAATTTAATAGCAGATATCGAAAACTTGCGACTTACTTAGCTTAATGGCGATAAGCCACATTTTTCAAATATGCGAGATTTCATTTCAATCATCTCATTGAAGGGAAGCGTCTTTTTATTAAGCCGACCCAACAAGATAAGTCTTGCCTGATTTGCTATCGGAATCTGTTCGGGATGCATTCTAAAGAAATCATCCCACTTCTCTTTCATTGAGATAGTTGGATTCAATACATAGTTAATAAAATCATCATTAACCAGAATAATTATTACACGTTTATCTATTTCTGCACTCACTTAATTGCGTATTATTTAATAATAAGACGCAACAATCCAGAGATTGTACTCAAATACTATTTATTAGTTAAATCCTTAGACTGCACAACTCCGTAATTTAAGGATGCCCCGGTGAATTAGATTACGAACAGACTGATAATTCATTTCCATGATTGCACAAATGTCTTCATATTTTTTTTCTTCGATATAATATAAGACAATTGCTTTACGCTGACGAGGTGATAATTGGTCTAACATTTTGTTGATAAAAGTATTATCCATTTTTTCTTTTTCATAAGCAATATAATCCTTCTCTATATTATCACTCGAAACAATATCCAATTCATCTACCGCTACATCGGAAAGATTTACGCGTTTGCGACTTTCATCGCACAACTTGTTTTTTAATGAAATCAATAAATAAGACTTGAAATTAATTACAGTATTTAATTCAGTTCTTTTATTATAGATTTTGATGAATACATCCTGAATGCAATCTTTCAATAGTTCAATATCTGTTGTCAATCTATAACCATAGTTGTAAAGTAGATTGACATACATATCATATAATTTTGAGAAAGCAGACACATCACCTTCAATAAAGTTTGAAAGCAGTAGTGCGGTCTGAGTGTCAGAATCTGAGAGAGGCGATTTTCTTAGGTAATTGTTTTCCATCACAGTATAAATTGGTTATAAATCTGATGCAACAAAATTACTCTAGCGCTAACCAAAGTGGATGTAAATTCTGATTTGTATATGGGAAAATTTGGTAACCTGTTTTATAACATATTCTCATGTTAAAAAGCATCATATAGAATTTAAAAAGCCGAAACAACTATTCAGTTGAATCGGCTTTTTAAGATATTACCTTTAAATATGTCAAAGTTGAAAGTTGACAATTTAGTATTTATATATCCATTATTATCAAGGTAAAATCTTTTGTAAATCAATGAAAAGCCTTTCAACAAAGCCTATTCTAATATTTATAGTTTCTGAAACCAATATGCTCCGGTTTTTCCGGTTTTAATCTTTAGTTTAAACAATTGACCACCCTTTAAAGTTTTGATTAACACCGATATTTCACCGGTTTTACTATCAATAAATTTCAGATCATATTTACCCGACTCCAATTGAACCGGGATCTCGATTTGAGACTGGGAATAAATGATAATTCCCAAACCAGATTTTCCCAGTTTCGTGTAATTGTTATTATTTAGCTCTTCTACATTCATTTGTGCAGCAGCTTTTAAAAAATCCTGATCCTTAACCGGCAACATTGGACATGAACCTCCTGCCATGAATACAGCCCAAGCCATATCAGGATAATTTTCGGTATAATAGGTAACTGCTTTATCCGTAAATTTTGAGCGATATTCGTTTACAGCTTTAAATGCTTCGTTGAAAGTAACTTTGCCTACTTTCATCAGGCGCGCATGCTGACGAGGTGCCAGATTTAAACCACCTTGCGGTGCATAAACCGTTCCATCGTTTTTATAGTGCCAATAACGAATGTCAATAATATCTACTATAGCAGCACGTTTCGGATCGTTGAGAATTGAATCCTGTACATCTTTGGTTGTGCTTAAAGCAACAATTGCATTTTTGCCGGTTTCGGTTTGCCATTCGGAAATCACATCCAACCAAAACTGAACAAATTTTAACGGTCCGGTAAATTCGGCACTGATAAGTTGCACCACATTTCGGTTATCCGCAAAATTATTTAAACTTTGACGAATATAATTTCGATAATATTGTCGTCTTATCGGATTGGATATGTCATAGAACATATCGGCTCTGAAAATTCGTTTATCGCCGGCAAAATTTACCGGTTCGGGAAATCCGAGGTCATTGATATTATTAGCCGAACGCCATGGACAATCCACCCAGTGTGCACCGGCTTCGATGATATTATGTTGGAAAAAATTTTCGTGGAATAACAACAGTCCATTTCTTTGACCTTTGTTGGCAAACTCTTTTAAGCGTGACCAATACCAGGCATTCGGGCGATTTAAATCGTATTTCGACAAACCATCCCAAGCCGTTCCCTCACCACTACGACCAAAAGGTTGCTCGTAAAACGGTGCCCAAACATCGCCATCGCGCCGACGAATGCGTTCGTGATCATCGCGTCGACGGTCAGTCCATAAACCATAATTATGGTCAAGGATAGTTATGTCTTTCGCTTTTAGATAAGAGATTACCGAGTCGATCCTGTCAGTAAGTCCGTAACCTTCTCGACCCGGAACAAAACGAGTCAAATGTGGTTTAGTTAAATAAGAGTCAATGAATTTGGGTTTCAATTTGCCGTTCCACCATTGAACGTCGAGCTTCCCACCTGTAATTAAAGCACCATCGCACACCAAACGGCCATTTTCGATAGCAATTGTTGGCATATATGCTTTGATTCGCATAGGTTTGCTTTTCAATTCATTTGTTGTCATCAAGTTCGAGGGATCTACCGATGGTGTGAAAACAGCTTGTTCAATCCATTTTTCCAAGGTAAGAAGTGGAATGTATGATTCTTTGACCATTTCAGCTGCCACTTCAACAGAGGGACTGCTTGAAGCATCAGTATTTTTTGGTAAAATACGAGCACGTGTTGAAACATCCTGATTTAATCGGGCAGCAAGTTGTGCATAATAAAGACTTCGTGGCTGAACGTGGTTGTTCGATTCAGCCCATTCGCCATCACCCGAGAATTGTGCCCAACAACCATAAGCTCTGTTCGGGGCATCTTTCGATGGAGAAAAACATTCAATTTCGGCGGCTGTACATTGCCAGAATAAACTGTTTGCGGTTCCCCATCCTGCTCCGTTTTTACTTTGACCAAGATTTTTAAAAGTAAGATTGTGTCCGTCAATATCCACTACATCGAATAATAATCCGCAAGCCCAGGCATCGATCGCACCACTAAATCCCAACGCTCTTTTTGCAGCACATTGCACAAAAGCATTTGGTCCTGGTGCACAATAACCTGCAGCAAAGTCGTTGATTCCATCTTCGGAATAACAGCGTTGAAATAAATTTTGCTGTCCCATGGTGTAAAATGTTATCCGGCGGAAACCTCCGATTTCGGAAACGGGTTCAAGTGAAATACAATCTTCGACAGTAATTTGAGAAGTAGAAGGTTGCAGAAAAACGGCATTTCCAGCAAAATGATTGAAGTTTACCTGACGTACCCAGCAATTTTCGGCATTTTCAACCGAAACTCCTGTCCAGCAATGATCTTCGTCTTTTGGATATTGTTTGTTATAATCAGAAATCATCGTTAGATTTTCGACACCTGATTCTGAAATACGTCCGGTCCATTGGTAAGTATAGATTTTTGCACCTCCAAATTGTGAATCGACAGCCGCCGTGAGCGGTGCATTGATTGTAACTTTATTTCCAGCAATCGAAGTTACTGTTCTGTCCCAACTTATATCCATATCGCCGGGTTTCCAACCCAAAGCACTGATTCCACCACCAAAAATATCGCAACCAATGGAAGCTATCCATTCTTTGGTAGAAGGATGTACAATTTTCAAACGGTCGCCAACCTTTAAATTTACGGTCGCTGTCAGTTCAAAAGTCCGTTGATTTACAGGAATATAATTTGAAATAAGTTTAAACGAATCTTTAACTTCCTGATTGTTTATACCTTCAATATGTATCAAAGCAGAGCGGTCTACACCATGTTTCAAAAGAATGGTTTCAAGTTTGTCGGAGCCACGCAAAACAACACCAGAAGTTTTAATCCAAAGATTTTTTTCAAGATTAAATACACCTTTATCCAACAAAACGGCTCCTCTGAAACCCTGTTTGTCAGGTTTCAATGATGAGACATAGTCTATTGCACGTTGAATAATTTCGGATGCATCGCCTTCCTGATGTGGAACAAAAATGATATTATCCAGATTTGGAATATCTTGCTCCGAACTTTTAAAGCCGCAATAAGAAAAATCGAGAATGCGATTTCCCTTTGAATCTTGTGAATAAGAAATTGTATTATCCTTTACTTTTAAAGAAAAAGGTTGAGCATTTATTGATTGGAGAA
>Ga0209540_10000563_pt1 | contig 34038 bp, 28 predicted proteins | sample BarGraIncu01121A_FD_184501 | JGI IMG/M metagenome (GOLD analysis project Ga0209540, IMG submission 184501) | Arctic peat soil microbial communities from Barrow, Alaska - Barrow Graham LP Incubations 011-21A (SPAdes) (version 2) | ecosystem: Environmental > Terrestrial > Soil > Wetlands > Peat... | reverse complement strand
CCCCTGAAGAAGTAATTGTTCCGTCCAGAACATTAATGCTTCCATCTGATGATATTCCGGAAGTTGATAATGTACCGGCATTGACATATAAAGTTCCGTTAGCATTCACAGTAATAGTATTAGCAGTCAATGTGCCACCGGTAGTAATCGTCAAAGATGCGCCTGTTCCGCTGCTGTTTATTGAAATATTATGTACAGTTACACTTCCTGAAATCACCGGATAATTGGTTAAACCGCCCGGAATCAGAATATCATCACCGGAAGCAGGGACAACACCGCCAACCCAATTTGATGAAACGGTCCAGCTTGTACTTGTAGTGCCGCTCCATGTTTTTGTACCGGCAAAGGAATAATTTGCAAAGAATAAAATAAAAGAAACGAATATTAATAATAATATAGGTTTTCTCATTTTTATTTGTGTTAAATCTCTGTTTGTTTTTGTTTTTTTCATTTTTTAACTTTTCTGATTAATAATAACTGCAATTTATATGCCACAGAAAAACCTTTAATTTCCCGTCTTTTTTAAATGTTTTAATGTTTTATTGATAGTATTCAAACTATACTAAATTATGGGAAACTATGGCAGACTTTAATCGAGTAAATTCCCCGAGGCTTGCGTCGGGGAGATTCATTCAAATTTTTATTAATATATGCATTACTTCTTATTAAGAAACTATTTAGAAAGATAGTCACCCTTAAAAGCACCTTTTCCTGTAATAATCATCCTCTGTTTACGAATTCCCGATGCACCCTCTGTTTACGAATTCCCGATTCGTAAACATTAATCTCGACTTCAAAAGCTGTTCCCCAATCGGGGGAGATTGTGTAATAACGAGTTTTTTCAAAGAAAAACACTTAAAAATTTTTAAAAACAAGGTTTTTTTACCAAAATTAGCATTTTTAAACCGTCTAACTGGCGACAGACAGGCTTGATATTCACCAGATGAGTTTCCTATATCCACTTTTTTATTTTTTAGTTACTCATTATTAATTCTTTTTATCATGGTTCAGACTTTTTTTCTTAACCAAGCCTTAACGAAAAACGAATGAAAATTTCATTTAAATACTTTTATTTAAACTGTTATTTTAAATATGTTTTTTTTATTTTTACACAAGTTATAAAAATTCTCCCCAAAATTTTAAATAAATGTTATCTAACCAAAATTGAAAGGAGCAATAAATGCGAAAAATCTTTTCCGTTTTAATTCTTCTGCTTCTTGTTACTTTTTTTCTGAGTTCTGCCAATGCCCAGAATTACAGCATCTCGGGTAAGATAAAAAATGCAGAGACCGGAGAATTCGTACCAAATGCAAAAATCAACCTGACTCCGGGAACTTATGCCACAACCACGGATCTTGCAGGTTATTATGAGTTGACAGGAATCCCATCGGGAAATTACATAATTAAAGTCAGCTATATCGGGTATGAGACTTTTATAAAAGATATCGACCTAAAAAGTGATTTGGTAATAAACGTTGATTTAAAAGCCGGAGGAATAACAACAGAAATTATAGAAATTAACCGTGCAAGGGACAGGGAAACCCCGGTTGCATTCACTGATATTGACAAGACAAAGATTAATAAGGTGATTTCGGGACAGGATGCTCCATTACTGGTAAGAGGTACTCCCGGGCTATACCTTTTCCACAGATGGTGTGGGAAATGGTGAAGGGCAGCTTCTTGTAAGAGGTTTTACACAGAATTATATTCAGGTATTGATTAACGGAATACCTACAAATGACCCCGAATCAAACGCAGTGTACTGGTCAAACTGGGGCGCCGTATCTGCAAACGCAGGCTCAATCCAGATACAAAGAGGTGCAGGTTCTTCACTTTATGGAGCCGGCTCTTTCGGAGGTTCATTTAATATACTTACGGAAAATGCCAATCCTTATCCGTACTATTCTCTTCACGGCTCTGTCGGAAGCCCTATGAATACGCTGTTCGGTGGTTCACTCAGCACCGGACTAATTTAAAATAAATTTTCAGGTACTTTGAATATTGACAGGAAAATTGCCGAAGGTTCAAGAGTGAGCGGAAGATACGAAGGCACGAATTATTATACTTCACTCGCTTTCTTTCCGACTAGCAAACAGAGTTTTCAACTTGTCCTACATTGAGCACCACAGGAACACGGATACTCATGGAGCAACGATATTTTATATTTCAAGAAATTCGGATTCAAGGCAAACCCTGCTCCTTTCTTACCAAAATCTGTGGTAGAACAGTTGCCCGCAAACAAAACAACCGGATTACCGAATTATGGTTTACTTGATGATTCAAGAGAATTAGTCGATAACAATTTTGTCAATATCTCGCACAATTTTTACCATAAACCACAAGGAGAACTTCATTATACTTATGAATTTTCACCCAAGACTATGCTTAACTCCACTATCTTCTATTCTATGGGAAGAGGTGCCGGGTCAAGTATTAACAGTTCGGGTACAATGTTTTCTTTCAAAAGAGCTAACACAGGAAATAACGGAACAAGTATAGATACACTTTTATCGAACTATTACAATAATGAAGGTTATATAGGGGATACAACCGCTGCAAATATTTATCTGAAAAATGCCTTTCAAAGAATAAGTTATTCATTCCACAGACAATATGGAATTCTTGCAAGTTTGCAGACTAAGCTCAATAAAGATTTTAATATAACCACAGGTGCTGAATTCAGGAGCTGGAGAGCAGACCACCCGGGTCACTTTACAAATCTTTTCGGGAAAACAACAGTCAACCAAACTTATGCTGCAGTTAAAAGGAACTGGAACAATTCATCCGATACATTGGGTACCTTCAGCCGACCTGTTTATCAGGGAGACCTTGAAGGACCTGCAAGCGACGTTGGAAATATTTTCGGGTGGAAACTCTCAAGTACAGATAACACATATAAAACACAATACAGAAATTACATCGGTGAAACCCCGCAATATACGCTCTTTGCGCAAGGCAACTACCAGATAAAAAATCTGAACATAATGGGGTCTTTGCAATATGTTTGGTATAAATACAAACTCACCGAAAATATGCCGAGCGAGAACGCCATTGGAAAACAAGATATTACAACCCAGGATTCAACAGAAGGTCTTCACTCCAACGGCAAATTCTATATGAAAGGTACAGATAAAAAATTATATGCTTTTGATCTTATAAACGCCGAGAGGTCAAGAGGTTTCTGGCAGCCGAAAATCGGATTCAACTATAATTTGACAAATAAATTCAACTTTTTTGGTAACTTCGCTCACGTGGAAAGATTTGTTGATTTAGGAATTTATTACAATCAGGGAAGACTTAATGATAAAGTCGAAGATGAAAAATCCAATCAGTTTGAACTCGGATTTGGTTATAACGACCAGAATCTGTTCTTCAAGATAAACGGTTACTGGATGAACTGGCAGAATAAATCCACGAGAATACAGGATGTATCAAAAGCCGGAGAACCGGGATATGACAGAAACGGAAATATCAGTTTACTTGTAGGAACATCAAGACATATGGGAGTAGAAATGGAATTCAACGTAAGTCTTGATAAATTACTTCCGATATATGGATTTAAATTCAGCGGTTCTTTCACCTGGATGGATAATAAATGGATAAAAGTTCTGGATGAAGTTAAAGTTGACTCCAAAGGCAACAGAACAATATTCAATAGTTCTGCACGCGATGAAAATGGAAACATATATTCGCTGTATTTCGACCAGCTCGAAGGAACGAAAGTTGCCTCAGGTCCTCAATTAATGTTCAACGCCGGATTGGATTATACGTATAAAGAATTTTTTGCCGGTATGGATATGAATTTCTATATGAACAATTATCTTCTTGACGGAGCAACATATACTGCAACAGAAGCAGAATTGCTCGGATATACTACTGCCGGTAAAGAAGTTTATAAATCAACTTATGGTAATAAACTTCCTTCTGCGGCAATAGTTGATTTCTTTGCAGGATATAACTATCAATTTGCAAAATGGTTCAAAGGAACAGTTTCATTTCAGGTGTATAATATTTTCAATACAGAATATTTTGCAGCTGCGGATAGAAGCGGTGTAATTCCCGGAATCTTACAGACATTCAGACTTAATGCGAGTTTAGGTTTGTAATGATGAATTTAAAGACAAGGGAGTTTACTTCCTTGCTTTATTTTCTATTTTTAGTTTTATTAAGCTTCCCTCTACAAAGAGAGGAGGGTTACTTATTAAATAGCAGATGTTATTTAATAAGTAACATTCTCTTTGTATCTGAAAAAACACCCGAGGAAAGTTTGTAAAAATATATTCCGCTCGGAATATTTCCTGCGTCAAATGTGACCTCGTAAGTTCCGGGTTGAAGATTTTCGTTAACGAGTGTTCTGATTTCGCGTCCGAGGATGTCATAAACTCTCAGAACTGTAGCTGGATTCCCGATAGGAGCATTCGGGAATGACAGAGCAGTAATAGAAAATTTTATCTTAGTTACAGGATTAAAAGGATTTGGATAATTCTGTTCGAGTTCAAATTTCGAAGGTATGATGTTTCCAATTGGTGTTATGCCAACAGGTGGTCCGAATGAACCGTTTGGATTGATGTTCTGTGCATACATTCCGTAAGCATCAATTCTGCTGTCCGAGAAAGCAAGCATTGACATTCCTGCGGTGTTCATAGTCACGCTCATCCTGCCTTTTTCTCCGGTATATGAACCGGGAGTGAGGATAGAACCTCCCCATCCGATTACGCCATTTCTATCTGACTTGAATGCTTTTATAAGACCGTTAGTGCTGCCGAAAAGTATTTCAGCATAATAAACATATATATTCGAATCTCTTGTTATAACATTCAGACTTGCAAATGAATTTGGGTCAAGAGATTTAAATACTGCTCCGCTATCCGCCCATAACCGAGTATCGTTCGGCGGAAAAAGTTTATTACCGTTTATATCAAGCCTCTGAAGGTAAACGGCATATCCCGAACTTCTGGAATCAAACCAGCCGATATAACATCCTCCATCTGTAGTTCTTGCAATTTTAGGAAGAACTTGCTCTCCCGTCGTATCACAAATTGTAAGATTGATAGCCGGATTAGTTGACCATTGTGCCGGTAAAAGAAGCGGTGTGAACAAAACGAAAATTAAAATTGTAATTAATTTTTGCCTCATGTTTCTGAAAAATTATGTTTTGTAAAACTTCTTAATTATAATTTTATAAAATCAATTATACTGTTAATAACATTTTCCAATATAGTGGAAGTTCCTTTAAAAGGATGTTCCGAACCGAATGTATGATTTGTATTTTCGTAAATCTCAAGTCTTGTATGGTCTTTATTGCTTGCGTTATACAGTATCTGCGCTTCGGAGTAATCAACTGAAATATCTTTTGCTCCGTGAATAACGAGTGTTGGTACTTTAACTTTTGCTATGGCATTTAGAATGTTAAGTCTTTTCGGGTTCTGTTCGATATCTTCAAGGAGAGAATAATTAAATCTCATCATTTGCTTTGTTCTTGTATTCTCGGTTTCAATGTACCCTTTTTCTTTCCATTGTTTTTTAAGCCTGTCTGTATATCTGTCGAAATTTGCAACCGAAGCAAGTGTTATCAGTTTTTTTATTTTTTTATTTTCCGCAGCTTTTATTATTGCGATTCCACCGCCTCTTGAGTGTCCCATTAGATATAATTTTGATAAATCAAAATTATAATATTTCTTATTTAGATAGAGGTGGTCGATAATGATTTCTAAATCGTCCAGTTCACGGGAAAAAGTGTTCTTTGCAAAGAGATCGAGCCTTGTAAATTCCTGTTCTTCCTTTCCCGACAAGCCTGTTCCGTTATAAGAAAAATTAAAACTTACCGTGAAAATATCTTCTTCGGAAATACTCTCAAGTATATAAGGAAAGCATCCCCAGTCTTTGAATCCTTTTAAGCCGTGACAGAATATCAATACGGGATTCTTATTCTTAGATTCGGGGTTAAACCGGAAATCTGTATTCAGTATATCCCCGTGCTTGTTGAAAGGTTTTGAGGAAATTGTTAGTATTTTTTCTGCGGCATTTATCATAAAGGGATTAGAAAAATTATTTTTAAAATTAAACCGGAAGCGAGATAATAAAATCAGAACCTAAGCCAAGAGAAGATTTTGCTTCAATTTTTCCTTTATGTTCTTTTATAATTCTGTCGGCAAACGCAAGCCCTAAGCCTGTTCCTTTCCCGTATTCTTTTGTTGAAAAAAACGGTTTAAAAATTTTAGCAAGGTTGCTTTCGGGTATTCCGTTTCCGGTATCGCTTAATTCAATGATTACATTATTATCTTTCAAATGAGTCTTTACTTTAATGGTTCCCTGATTGCTGATTGCCTGTATCCCGTTATTTATTATGTTCAGGAATACGTCAGAAATCTGCTCTTTGTCGATTTTGACCATAGGGATATCAGGTGCAAAGGATTTTTTGAATTCAATTTTTTTATTGGTAGCCAGAAATTTTGCACGGTCTATTACCGAAGAAAGCAATGCATTCATATCACTGTTTTCTTTTGTCAGATTAACAGGTTTAGAGAAATTAAGGATCTGACGTATGGATTTAGTGATGCGGGTTGTTTCATCGAGAATGATCTTAAGCTCTTCATATCCATCAGTTTTTTCGTTTTTATCGAGCAACAGATAATCCGCATTTCCGGATATAATGTTCAAAGGGTTTGAAAGGTTATGGGCTATGCTGGATACAACTTCGCCGATAAGTGCAAGATTCTCTTTTTCCCGCAATTCTTTTTCAAGATGCTTCTCTTTTGTAATATCCCTTACTATTCCGACACTTCCTAGAACTTCCTTCCGGTCATTATACAAAACAAACCTTGTTATACTTACATTTTTAATATCACCGTTCTTTGTTAACCTCTCGGTTTCATAATTTGAGATAAAGCCATTTTCTTTTATCTTCCTCCGCATCAACTCCATTTCGCCGCGTTTTCTTAGGTTCGGGGGAATAATGATTCCCCATTTCTGCCCAAGAACTTCTTCTTTTGCATATCCTAAAATATTCTCAGCACCTTTATTCCAGAGAAAAATATTATCATCATTATTAATTCCTATGATAGCATCTATTGAGTTTAAAATAATATCGGAAAAGAATTTTTCGTGTATTGATTTTCCCTCTTTCATCACCTGTACCATCCCGAATACACACTTGTCAATCGAGCCAAGTATAAATTCAATATCCTTTTCAGATACATTACCCGAAAGTTTTTCGCTGAATAAAGCTCTTAAACCCGATTTACTTTTCTCTAATTCATCTATTAATTTCTGCTCCATAAAATCTCAACTGTTTACAGTAATATATTTAATTATTTATTATTTGTATACATAAAAATAACATATTAAAACACTAAATAATTCAATATTTAAACAAAAAAACAATGGGTTGAAGATCCCTTTACATCTTATATGGCGAAGCCCAGAGATAGTGTGAAAACTGTCATCCTGAGGAACGAAGTGACCCGAAGAATCTCGTTTCTATTTTGCTTATACATTTCTTCCGGTGATTACACATCTTCCCAGATGAATTTGAAGAGCATCATAGAAGCTACAAATACCACTACCGCATATGCGGCGAGTATCTGAAAATCTTCCATCAAATTAGCAGTAGGTTCTCCGCCGCTTGCAAGTTTTGTAGCATCTATCACAGTGAGGAGCAAGGGCAATAGTATAGGAAAAGCAAGGACGGGATAAAGAGTGCCTTTTGTATTTGCTTTGGATATGATTGCGGCTATGATAGTGGATGAAATTACAAGTCCGAAATTTCCCAGCACAACCGTAATTAAAAATCCGCTTAAGTTCCCGATATTAAAATTTGTGATTGCAATAAAGAGTATCAGTATTACAATATTGAGACCGTATGTAAGTATAAGGTTAAAGAAAAACTTTCCGAGAAATATGCTGTTCGTTTCGGAGCTGAGCTTGAGTGCGAATGAAGTTTCTTTTTCTTCCTCCTTTATAAAAACCCTTGCCAAGCCGCTGATAGCAGAAAAGAAGATAACAATCCAGAGCAAACCGGATAAAATCTCCGTTTCGATTTTTTCATTACCGATTGCAAATCTGATAATGGAAATAGTCACAATCACAAACATCAGAAGTGAGTTTACTGCGTACCTGTTCCTTATTTCCGATTTAATATCTTTTCGTAGTATTTTAAAAGTCGAACTCAGCATCTCAAATTAAAGAAATTACAAATGTGATTGAAAAGTAAATCTGAATCCTTCAAAAGGTTTTACAAATCTGCATATACCATTGGTACAGCGCAGTCCGCCTCTTTCCGAACCATAAGAAACCATTATTGTATTTGATTGATTCAGTTTGTAAAGTACTTCACCCTGGAACCAGCTTTTTTTACCCGTCGGTTCTTCGTTATCATTCGTGAATTCTGCCGACAGCGTAAATCCAAGCTCAGGTGATTTCGTAAGATTGACTGCAATAAGTTGATTGTAATAATTAAGCTGGTCTGCATTCCTCACAGAATTGTGGACTACCTGCTGTTCGGCTACGAGTTTAACGGAGTATTCTTTATTAATAATATATTTTAATTGAAGAGGAACGGTAGTCACGAACAATTGCTCCGATGCATTTGGAATAATATTGTTATATATTACAGAATTCTGCCTGTAGAGTGCGAGTTTAGCATAAGTCTTTTTCGACATATAATATTCGCCTTCAAGATAGACTTCCCAGAAAGGCGAGAATTGTTTATCTAAAGAAGGGATAAGGGCAAAATTTCTTTCAATCCTCTGGTAAACAATTTTTCCCGTATTATCGGTATTAATGTAATCATAATGCCTTGATGCAACACTGCCATTTAAATTGAAATTCAGATTGTCATTTACAACGTAAACGATATCAACTTGTCCTCCCACTTCATCATTAAAATCGACCGTGTGAGGATTCCTCGAAATAAGAGTCCACGTGTGCTCTTTGATTGCAGTCGGAGGATTCTGAAAAGGAAGCATCTTGGATGCCCGCTCGTTGCTCTGGTTATCAGGATTTGTTAAATCAAACCTGTAATTTTTATATTCGATTGTCACACCCAATCCTGCTTTGGAATAAGAAAGTGAAGAATAGAATCCGTCACCCATTGAAGAGAATCCGACCGGATAGACAGTATTTCTTTCCGCTATAATATTTTTATGGGCATAAGATGAATAAAAAGAAAAATCACCGAGATTAAGATTCATATATGCTTCGGGAAGATTTGCAGTAATGTTTGTCCTTGCATTTCCTGAAGGTACAACACCTTTGGAATATACGTAGTTTGTTCCTATCAGCAGATTTTTTACCGGACTTATTTCAAAATTTGCATCCCTGACTTTATATGTCTCAATTCTTTCCGGAGTAAGGTAATCGCTGTATTCAATATCACCGCCTAAAATTTGTGCTTTTATTTTTACGGGATTTTTATCTCCGAAGGTTTTTTTGTAACTCACTCTCACGCCGTCCACGCCGGTATCGTAAGCAAGCGTTCTGTCTTCAAAGCTGTTGAAAGTCATACCCCTTGAAACTATATCCCAATAATCGCCTGCCCTCACGGCAATCCCGATATCGTTTTTATATTCTACAAATCTTTTTCTGATACCTTTGAAATCCCTGCCATACTCTATCGGGTCGCTGATTTCATATCTCATTCCTAATGTAAAATCATTGACGGATAATCTTGCATCGGTAAGATTTTCAAAATACTCTTTGGAGTTTTTTTCACTTCCTGTGTATTCGTATCCGTTTCCGTATCGTAACAGGTTATTTACTGAAGCCTTGACGTTAAGATTTATCTGGGAAAATGCGGTGGAGTATAAAAACAAAAGTACTAAAACAGTAAAAATCTTCCTCATATACAGTGTTTAAAATTATAAAATCTTTTTTTCAAAAAATCCCGGCGGGATTATTTTATTCCGAGCGCCTCTTTTATTTCTTCTTCAATCTTCACTTCGTCTCCCGCTAAAAAGTTGGAGTGCTTTGCAAGTATTTGTTTATCTTTACTTATCAATAATGAGAATGGAAGTGTCAATTCAGTATTTCCCCAGTATGCTTCATAAACTTTATTCTCCGTATCCATCACAACAGTAAATTTATAGTCTTTGGATTCAATAAAAGATTTCACCTTTGCAATGGATTTCTGGTCGTCTTCATTGATTGCCAGATAAGTGAAACCTTTATCCTTATATATTTCATAAATATCTTTTAAATGCCTCATTTCTTCTTTGCAGGGGTCGCACCAGCTTGCCCAAAAAGACAGCATTACGGGTCCTTTTTCGAGAAGTTTACTTAGGGTTATATCGTTTCCGGATAAATCACTCAGTGTGAAGTCAGAATAATTTTGAGCTTTGAGTGTATAAGAAAAAGCGAATAGGATTGCGACTACGAGAAATATTTTTTTCATTTATTTGATTATTGTTATAATTTTAAATAAGTAACTACAAATGCCGTAATTATTAAATTTGCAAGTGCAAGCGGAAGCATAACCTTCCAGCCGAGATTCATTAACTGGTCGTATCGGAATCTCGGGATAGTCCATCTTATCCATATAAAGAAGAAAACCATAAATGCTGTTTTTGCAGAAAATGTTAGCATCTGAATAATACTCACCCAGATATCAGGCAGCCCGAAAGTCTGAAGATAGGGGAATTGCCAGCCGCCGAGATATAATGTAGTGATTACTGTACCCGCAACTATCATATTAGCATACTCTGCAAGGAAAAAGAGGGCGAACTTCATACTCGAATACTCGGTATGGTAACCGCCGACAAGTTCCTGCTCTGCTTCGGGAAGGTCAAATGGCGCCCTGTTTGTTTCTGCAAATGAAGCAACAAGGAACGTAAGGAAGCCGATTGGCTGAAGGATTAAATTCCATTTCCATCCGTATTGATTCTGAACTATCGTACTCAGTTGAAAAGAACCATTGATAAGGATTATGCCGATTACAGATAGTCCCATAGAAAGTTCATAACTTATCATCTGAGCGGAAGACCTCAATCCGCCGAGCAGGGAATACTTGTTGTTGGAAGACCAGCCGCTAAGCGTGATACCATAAACGCCAAGCGAAAGCAGTGCAAGTATGTAAAGAATTCCAATATTCACATCCGCTATCTGAAGTTTGATATCCATACCAAACAGATGAATTTTCTCTCCGAAAGGAACCACTGCGATTGTGGAAAGAGCTACCATAAGGGAAATTCCGGGTGCAAGGGAGTGAATGAACTTATTGGCTTTTTCAGGAACGATATCTTCCTTCATCAGCAGTTTTAAAATATCGACGAATGGCTGAAGAAGTCCCCAGAATCCCACCCTGTTAGGTCCATACCGGTTTTGTATAAAAGCGGAAACTTTTCTTTCGGCTAATACCGCATAAGCTACACCTATAAGGAGGATTAACTCAACAACTACAATTTTGATAAGTGTAACAACTACATTAAGCAACGAGACAGACATCCGATATTAATTGTTTATAATCATTAAAAATGACTAAAAAAAATGAAATTTTAAATGCAAAATTTCTCTCAATTCATTTAACTTAATTTAAAGGTATCTGTTCCTGTTCCCTTTACGAATCAGAAGATTTGTTAAGAGGAGGGGTGGGAAAATAATTTAAATACTTCTGTTTCCAAATCTCCAGATTCCGTGTAAAAATTCTTAAATTTCCCTGCCGTTTACGGCAGGGGTGTGATCTATCCTGAAATCGGGCTTTAGCCCAAATACGTTATTCGAAAATCCAAGTTCTCACACAACCTCTCCTAATCGAGAAACCAAAATTTATTCCTTTACGAATCAGAAGATTTGTTAAGAGGAGGGGTGGGAAAATAATTTAAATACTTCTGTTTCCAAATCTCCAGATTCCGTGTAAAAATTCTTAAATTTCCCTGCCGTTTACGGCAGGGGTGTGATCTATCCTGAAATCGGGCTTTAGCCCAAATACGTTATTCGAAAATCCAAGTTCTCACACAACCTCTCCTAATCGAGAAACCAAAATTTATTCCTTTACGAATCAGAAGATTCGTAAAAGAGGTGGAGTGTGGAAATTTTCATCTTGATGCAAGGGACGTAAGAGAGTGTCTGAATACTATATTTTGTCATCCCGAATTTATTTCGGGATCTCATTTTAAACATCGAAAAGAAACTTAGATACTGAAATCACCGACAGGTCGGGATCTTCGACAAGTTCAGTATGACAAGTTTTTTCTCAAATAACTCATTTGTTCTCTTGATATAAAACGTCAATAAAATAATTCTTACACAAGAATATTATTTATATATTTTTTTTTTTTTTTTTTCTGCATCTTGTTTGAAACCTAATAGTTAAAATGATAATATTATTCAAATTATCCGATATAACTCTCGATTTATTTCCCGATTTAACAAAATTCGTTGATAATTTAAGTTTTAATAAACAATCAATTATAGATTATTTTGTAAAAGAATACACTTTCGGTCCTTTTTTACCTGAAGTTACTATTGATGATGAAATCGTCTCTATTAATGTTGACACAGAAACAATTGAAAAATTTGAAACTGATTTTCAAAAAGCGGTAAGTTTTGCAGAAAATAGAAAATTCAAAGAGGCAAAAGAACTATTAGAAGATTTAATAAAGAAAAATCCTACCATTTCGGAATTTCATCGTGTTTATGGTCAAATATTTGAAGTTGAAGGTGATATCGAAAAAGCAAAAGACCATATTTCTGAAGCTTTGAAATGGAATCCGGATAATAAATTTGCTTTAGTTATGCTGGGTAATATTTACGCTCGGCATTATGATGATGTTGAAACTGCTAATAGATTTTATAACAAAAGTTTAACGGTTGACCCAAATGATTATATTGCTTTAAATAATATTGGTGCAAATCTTGCTAAGCTTGAAAAGTATGATGATGCAGAAAGATATTTAGACCTTGCAGTAAAAATTAATGACTCTTATCCGAATACACATTACGGATTAGGTTTAGTTTATGAGCACAAAAAAGAATATTCTAAATCTTTTTTATCGGCTATTCAAGCAATGAAATTATCTTTAAAGAAGGATAAAGATATACATAATCATTCGTATGGATTAGCCGGTAATTCTGCCTTTGAATATATTAAAGCCGATAAAAATATAAACAACATAATTCAACAATATAAAGAAGAGATTGAAAAAGAAGGTAATGTAAAAATAAAAATTGAATCTTCAAAAGAAATAGCTACACCGGCAAAAACAGAATATGCTGAAAATTATAATCGCGATTATCATTTGGTTCGTTATAATTCGGAATTACCCGGGGTTCATCATTTAATTATGCACGAATTAACTCATATTAACTTTTCTAATAAAGCAAAAAAAGTAGGAAAGAATATAAATTTCGCAACTGGTAATACTCATAGGGAATTATTTATTAGAAATTCCGAAAAACAAATATCTCTTATGAGCAGGAGTGGAATACCTGAACAAGGTATTACTCAATTTATAAATTCTCTTTTCGATGGTTTAATGAATCAAATGTATAATGCACCAATAGACTTATTCATTGAAGATTATTTATATAATGAATATCCTGAAAATAGGCCTTATCAATTTTTTGCTTTACAATCATTTCAAAAAACTTATGTTGAAGGCTCTAAAAATAAAGATATTAAAAAGTTTACACCAAAATTTGTATTAGAAGCAAATAATATTCTAAATATTACTCATGCTTTGCAAATTGCAGAATTATTTGGTTATGATTTTACTCCTCAATTTGATGATTTAATATTATATAAGGCATTTGGAAATAAATTGTACAATCAATTTTTAGATATTAAGAAAAATTATTCCCCCGGTGAAGAATATACATTATTAAAAAAATGGAGCAAGGAATTAAAATTAAATCAATATCACAAATTAATTGAGCAAAAAGATACTGATAATAATAAAAGAATAGATGATTTATTGGATGAAATTAAAAAAGATCCATTAAACTTTAACGGAAATGAAAGAAAAGACGCAATCAAACGTGTTAGTTATAAAGATAATCCTGCAGGCTCAATGGCAGTGACAATGTACTGCCTTGATGCATTGAAAACATTCGAAGGTAAAGATAAAAACTTTGTTCAGGAAGTAACTCTCGAAATTGCTTTACTCGGAACATTTGGACTTTATCCGGGAGATACTGAAAAGAAATATTCTCTGAAGAGTATTCCTGATAAACAATTTTCAGCTTTACATTTATTATCTATAGAGTATGTTGGCTTTCAAATGTTCGACCCGTCACTTGATACACATCTCGATTTTAAAAACGAATATGAAAATGCTAAAAAATTATTTAAAAAATAAATTTTAATAATCTATGCCTAACGAATCTAAAACTGTAATATTAATAAATTCACATTTTGAAAAGTATAAGAAATCAATACAAATCGAAGAAAAAGCTAAATATTATAAGTAAATAAAAATAAAATAAAGCAAATTAAAATTTTAACTTATGTCAAATGAAAGAATAACGGAAAATATAGTAGGAGACCACTTTAAAAATGATCCTTTGTTTAGTTCCATTAAATTAGAAGAACAAAAATCATATAGCAAAAGAATTTTAGATAGGAATTTTAGATAGCAAAAATATATTTGGTGAACTAATAAATTATAAAATTTAATTACTATCTTAAATGAATGTAAATATTACACAGGTTGAGAAAAATATTCATAAATTATTAAATAAATTTAACAAAGAAAAATTCATTTTTGATTTATTATTAGCGTATGGAATACCAAAAGCAACTATTAAAAGATTACAAAAAAGCGGGCTGAATTTATCAAAAGAAACTGGAGAGGTAATATGGAAGAAAAAACTATTTTTTAAAGAAGAACTGGAAATTGATTTACATTTTTTGATTGACGGATTTAGAGAAGATGAAAGAGTAATAAAATATGATACAAGGTTTATTGTGGTGACTGATAATGAAACAATTTTAGCAATAGATAGAAAGAACAACGAAACACTTGATATACCAATAAATAAACTTACACTTCATTTCGATTTCTTTTTGCCATTAGCAGGACTGGAAAAAACAATTAATCAAACAGAGAATCCTGCAGACGTTAAAGCGTCTGAAAGGATGGCAAAGCTTTATGATGAGATAAAGAAGCATAATTCAGCAAAGGCGTTAAAGGAAGTTCATAATATAAATGTATTTCTTTCAAGATTACTCTTTTGTTTTTTTGCGGAAGATACGGAAATATTTGAAAAAAACTTATTTACTAATTCAATAAATAGTCATACACAACCTGACGGAAGTGATTTAAATAAGTATCTGAATAATTTATTTGAAGTTTTAAATGCAGAGCAAAGCGAGCGAAAGAATTTACCTGTATACTTAGATGCGTTCCCGTTTGTAAATGGTGGTTTATTTAAGAATAAAATAAGTACACCATTATTCACAAAAAGAAGCAGACAAATATTATTAGAGTGCGGAGAACTTGATTGGAGTGCAATTAATCCAGACATTTTTGGTTCAATGATTCAAGCAGTTGTAAGAGACGTGAAAGATGATGACAATACGAAGCATTACACAAGTGTGCCGAACATAATGAAAGTTATAGAACCATTGTTTCTAAATGAACTTAATGAAGAATATGAGTCATCGAAAAATGAACCAAGGAGATTAAATAAACTACTTGATAGAATAGAGAAAATAAAAATATTTGACCCAGCCTGCGGAAGCGGTAATTTTCTTATAATCGCTTATAAAGAGTTAAGATTACTTGAAATAAAAATACTCCAACAATTAGATAAACTACAGAAAGCAGCAACAAACTTTGAGCCTCTACAAACCGAATTAATTCCAAAAGCACAGTTAACATTAGCTGCTGCATTCAAACAATCATTTTTTTCCAGGATTAAACTAACACAATTCTATGGAATTGAATTAGATGACTTTGCGCATGAGATAGCAATTTTATCAATGTGGTTGGCAGAACATCAGATGAATATGAAATTTAAAGAAGTATTTGGGAGTGCTAATCCAACATTACCTTTGAAAGCGAGTGGGAATATTGTTAGAGGGAATGCAACTCGATTAGATTGGAAAAAAGTTTGTCCAAAAAAAGATAAGGATGAGTTATTTGTATTAGGGAACCCACCTTATTTGGGTGCAAGAGTCCAAGATGTTAATCAAAAATCTGATATGGATTATGTTTTTAAAGGGTTTAAAAAATATAAAGATTTAGATTATATTGCGTGCTGGTTCTATAAAGGTGCAATATTTATCAAAGATTCCAACGCAAAATTAGCTTTTGTCTCTACTAATTCCATTTGCCAAGGAGACCAAGTAGCATTACTTTGGCCAAATATCTTTGCTAAAAAAATTGAAATATTCTTTGCTGTACAGTCTTTCAAATGGACAAACAATGCTAAATATATAGCAGGTGTTTCTGTTATTATTGTAGGATTAGCAAATTTATCAAATTATCCGAAATATATTTTTATTAATCAACTAAGAAAACAAGTTACACACATTAACGCTTATTTGATAGATGGTTCAAATGTAATTATTGAACGAAGACATAATTCACTGTCATTATTAAAGGAAATGCCCAAAGGAAATATGCCATATGATGGCGGTAATTTAATATTTTCGAAAAGAGAAAAAGAGGAATATGCTCGACAATTCCCTAAATCAATTAAATATTTTAAAAGACTTATAGGGGCAAATGAATTTCTTGATAATATTGAAAGGTGGTGTTTATGGATTACAGATAATCAACTTAAAGAAGCTTCAACGATTAAATTTATTAGCGATAGAATACAAAAAGTAAACGAAATCCGATTATCAAGCACAGATGAAGGAGCTAATAAATTGGCACAAAGATCACATCAATTTCGAGAAATAAATACTACAAATACAAATTCAATAATTATACCATTAACCACCTCCGAAAGAAGAGAATATCTACCAATTGGGTTTATTAATTCCTACTATATTGTTACAAATGCTATTAGTGTTATTTATGATGCAGAAGCATGGTATTTTTCAATACTCTCCTCAAGAATACATTTAGTATGGATAAGAGCTGTATGCGGAAGCTTAGAAACACGAATAAGATATTCTTCGGTACTTGGATATAACACATTCCCGTTTCCATCCATCAGTGAAATCCAAAAACAAGAACTCGAAAGAAATGTTTATCGTATTTTAGAAGAACGAGAGATTTATTCGGAAAAAACGCTTGCTCAACTATATGACCCAGAAAAAATGCCAAAAGGATTAAAAGAGGCACATCATCAATTAGACTTGGCTGTAGAAAGATGTTACAGAAGTAAACCTTTTGAAAGTGATGAAGAACGTTTAGAGTACTTATTCAAGCTCTATGAAAGGATGATAGAAGATGAAAAAGAACAAAGCGGGCAAATAATGTTTGAGGTAGAAAAACCAAAGAGGAAAAAATAATTACTAAGGGACAAATTGTCCCCAGGAACAAAAATACAAAACATGAACAACATTAAATTATTTGAAAACAGACAGGTAAGAAGCCATTGGGATGAAAAAGAACAACAATGGTATTTTTCTATTATTGATGTAGTTGAAGTTTTAACAGACAGTACAAATCCGAGAGATTACTGGTTTAGGATGAAAGTAAGGGTAAAGACCGAGGATGGACTTGAACTGTCGACAATTTGTCGACAGTTTAAATTAAAAGCAACCGATGGTAAAATGCGTGTGACGGATACTGCAAACGTCAAAGTATTGCTTCGAATTATTCAGTCTATACCATCACCAAAAGCAGAGCCATTTAAACTATGGTTAGCAAAGGTTGGATATGAACGTATGCAGGAAATGGCAAACCCAGAACAGAGTTTAGACAGGGCAAGAGAAAACTGGCAAAAATTAGGAAGGAGTGAAAAATGGATACAGCAACGGATGACTGGGCAAGAAACACGAAACAAGCTTACGGATTACTGGAAGCAGAGTGGAGTGGAAAAGCCAGATGAATTTGCGATGCTGACAAACATAATACATCAAGAATGGACGGGACTGACAGTAAAAAAGCATAAAGATATAAAGGGATTAAAGACACAAAACCTGAGGGACCATATGAATGAAGCCGAGCTAATATTTACAGCATTGGCAGAACTTTCGACAAGACAGATAGCAGAGACAGAAAAAGCAAAAGGACTTAGTGAAAATGCCATAGCAGGAGTAAAAGGCGGAAGGATTGCAAAGAATGCACGTAAGGAATTAGAAGCGAAAACAGGGAAGAGTGTAGTGACAGGAGAGAACTTTTTGCCACCAAAGCAAGAAATAAAGCAAATAGAAAACAAAAAGGGGAAGAAATAATTATGCCTGATATAGTGAAAGTTACGTATGCTCAAACAGGGCAAAGTTCCAAGACGAATAACTTAGGAATGAGAGAAATGCAGGAGAAAGTGTATCAAGTAAGGGATGCACAGTATATACTTGTAAAAGCACCACCTGCATCTGGAAAGTCGAGAGCATTGATGTTTATTGCTTTGGATAAATTAGTAAATCAAGGAATTAAGAAAGTGATTGTATCCGTACCAGAGAAATCGATCGGGGGTTCATTTGCGAGCATTAAACTGAAAGATTCGGGATTCTTTACAAACTGGGAACCATCGGACGAATACAATCTTTGCACACCGGGTATGGACGGGAGTAAAAGTACAGTTCAGGCATTTAAGAACTTTTTGGATAATGATGAAAAAATTCTTATTTGCACGCATGCGACACTCCGCTTTGCATTTGAGCAAATTGATGAAGATAAATTTAACAATACATTATTAGCAATCGATGAATTTCATCATGTATCGGCGGATGAAGACAGCAAATTAGGAGAATTACTCAGGTCAATTATGAGCAAATCTAATGCACATATTGTAGCAATGACAGGTTCATATTTTAGAGGAGATTGCGTTCCTGTGCTAATGCCAGAGGACGAAGCAAAGTTTACAAAAGTAACATACAACTATTATGAACAATTAAATGGATATACATATTTAAAATCATTAGGAATAGGTTATCACTTTTACCAGGGAAGGTATACATCTGCAATTAATGAGATATTAGATACAAACAAGAAAACAATATTACATATTCCAAATGTAAATTCAGGAGAATCGACGAAAGATAAGCATAATGAAGTTGACACGATTCTTGAAAGTATAGGTCATGTTAAAAAAGTTGATTCACAAACAGGGATTATTAGCTTGAAAAGGAAAACAGATGGAAAGATGCTGAAAGTAGCAGATTTAGTGAATGATATTCCGAATGAAAGAGAAAAGGTAATTACTTATTTGAGAGAAATGAAAGAATTAGATGATATGGATTTGATAATTGCATTAGGTATGGCGAAAGAGGGATTTGACTGGCCTTACTGCGAGCATGCATTAACGGTGGGTTACAGAGGTTCATTGACGGAAATAATACAGATAATAGGAAGATGCACAAGAGACAGCAGTAATAAATCTCATTCACAGTTTACGAATTTAATAGCCCAGCCAGATGCCGAAGATAATGAAGTGAAAGTAGCTGTAAACAATATGCTAAAAGCAATTACTGCTTCATTGCTGATGGAACAGGTTCTTGCACCAAACTTTAAATTTAAAACAAAGTTATCTGATGAAGACAAAGCCGAACCAGGAGAAATAAAGATTAGGGGATTTAAGACACCTACATCACAAAGAGTTAAAGATATAATAGAATCTGATTTAAATGATTTAAAAGCAACTATATTGCAAAATGATACAATGCTTAAAGCGATGCCGGGTAATGTTGACCCTGAAGTAATAAATAAAGTACTGATACCAAAAATAATCAAGATAAAATATCCTGAATTATCAGAAGAAGAATTAGAAGAAGTAAGACAATATGTTGTTTTAGATTCGGTAATAAAGACCGGGGAAATAAAAGATGTGAATGGAAAGCAATTTATAAGAATGGCAGGGCAATTTGTGAATATTGAGGATTTGAGTATAGATTTAATAGACCAAATAAATCCATTCCAGAAAGCATTTGAGATACTTTCAAAATCAGTAACAACAAAAGTATTAAAGGTTATACAAGATGCTATAGAGGCGACAAGGATACAAATGACGGAGGAAGAAGCCATATTACTTTGGCCAAAAATAAATGATTTTGCAAAAAGATTTAAGAGGGAGCCTAAACTTCAATCAACTGATCCATTGGAAAAAAGAATGGCGGAAGCTATTATTTATTTAAAAGAACAAAAGAGAAAAGCACAGAATGGGAAAGTTTAAAACTTTACAGGAAATATTTGAAAATGACCCATTAGGATTACTGAATTTTAAACCTCAAAAAACAGCGTCACAAAATGAAGATGAAAGACTTATTTCTTCATTTCTTGAAATAAATACATTTTATGAGAATAATAAAAGAGAGCCTGAATTAAGCAATAATGTTGAAGAGCATATACTTTATTCAAGACTAAACGGAATAAGGGAAAATCCTGTGAAGTTAGAAATGCTTAGAGAATATGACAGATTCGGGATGCTTGAAGTGGAGCAAAAACAAATAAATTCAATAGCGGATATTTTGAATGATGATTCGTTAGGACTGTTGAACGATGATTCAGAAGGACTTTATGATTTGAAGCATTTTAAGAAACAAGATGAAAGAGCAAAAACTGATTTCGTGGCTAAACGTAAACCATGTAAAGATTTTGAAAAATATGAATATATATTTAAGGCAGTTCAAAATGATTTATCGACTGGTAAAAGAAAATTGTTGGAATTTAAACAAGAAATTTTAAAAGAGAATGATTTTTTCGTGCATAATGGTGTATTACTTTTACTGGAGAACGTAGAATACAAAAAGGAAGTACAACAATTTAAAAGCGGAAACAGGAATAGAAAGGATGGAAGAACAAGGATTGTTTTTGAAAACGGAACAGAGTCAAATATGTTATATCGTTCTTTGTATAAATCTTTATTGGCTAATGGGAAAGCAGTATCGGAAAACAGAGATATTGAAATAGAACAATTTACAGAAAAACATAGCAATATAACCGATGAAGATAGTGAAGCCGGTTTTATTTACATACTAAAATCCAAGAGTGAAAATCCTAAAATTAAATCAATTAAGAATTTATACAAAATTGGATATTCGCAGATAGTAGTGGAAGAAAGAATTAAGAATGCAAATCAAGAACCGACATACTTAATGGCTGATGTAAGAGTTGTTATGGCTTATAAGTGTTTTAATATGAACACACAAAAATTAGAACAGTTATTGCATAATTTTTTTGGTCATTCTTGTTTAAATATTGATGTTTTTGATAAAGAAGGTAATAGACATATGCCGAGAGAGTGGTTTATTGCACCATTGGATATAATTGAGCAAGCGATATATTATATTATTTCCGGTGAAATAGTAAAATACAGATACGATAGTAACCAAGAGGAAATTGTACCTAGATGAGCCTTGGCTTTTGCTTCGGTATTAGCAGCATGGTATGATACACCTGCATTATTAAAACAATTAAGACTAATTGAACATTTAGAATGGGCGAAATAATAAGACCATTTACAAGAAATTTCCGATTACTTAAGGAATCTGAAAGAAGAACAATGGTTTCATTTAGGAGAATAGAAGATTTAAACCAAAATAGAAATTCTATTAATCAATTGATATAAATTAGATTAATAAATGATGGAAAATGATAGTGTAAAAAAAAGAAAAATACCCATAAATTGGGAGAAAATTGAGAGGGATTTTTTAAATGATGATTTCGAAATGGGAGTTATGTATTATTTTAACTGGATAAACCTCAAGGAAGCTATCGATGAAATGGAGGATGTGAATGATAAAATATTAACTCTTAAATTTATAAAAAAAATAGTTTTTCAATATCTTAATCTCGACGATTATTCCGACTTAATCAAAAAAATAGATGCAGAGACTGAATTCTTAGAAAAGGAAAGCTGTGTTTCAAATACTCAAGTAAATTCAATAGAATCAAAAATCGATTCAATAATGGAAAAAAAGAAAAAATCGGAAAATGATAATAAAAAGAAAAGAATCCCTGTTCCTCCTAAAATAAAAAGATTATTGCAAAAGGAAATTCATTCTAAATGTCCATTCTGTCCAAGTGAGGATGTAGATCAATTTGAAATTCATCATATAGATGGAAATCGAAATAACAACGAAATCTCTAATTTGATTATGGTTTGTCCTACTTGTCACTCTAAGATTGAAAAAAAGGATATTACTAAAGAAAATGTAATCTCTATAAAACATAACTTCAAAATAAATAATTAAGTATCAAAAGAATTTTAATGAGATTAAGAAAACATTATACATACGAGTATTTTCTTAAAAAGATAATTAATTAAAATTTAAAATAATAATATGAAAGAAATTCAAGATTTCCTACCTTTGTTGGTGGTTGAGCTTAAGTGTTATTAACAAAACTTCTGGATTCCAAATCAAGTTTGGAATGACAAAAACCCCCAAAGAGTTTGAAACCCCAAGTAAATTGCTGATATTCCATCATTTGTACTAACCCATTAATTTTATATTTCTCCTCTTGACTATTTAGTTTATATTTTACTTTTTTCGCCCTTGTTGGTGTTTAAGTGAAACGTCACCAACAAGACTTCTGGATTCCCGATAAAAACATATTACGAAAATAAATTTATATGAACTAGACCATCAAATCGACTCCGAAGTCTATAAACTCTACATCTTTACCGATGAAGAAATAAAGATAGTGGAAGGAAAATGTAAAATTCAGAAGCCCTAAAAATTAAATTCATTGGAAATTTGACTTTTAAATTATGACAAAAATAACAAACTTATATTGTATTTTGAAAAAAGTGCATTATTATTCGAAAAAGCAAACTTTGAAAACTTGGGTAAATTCCACTCAAAGTATGTATTAAAAGATTACAAAATCTTACTTGATTATTACTAACTTAATACTTAACTTATAAGTGAAGTTTAAAGGATTTGAAATAATAGAGTTTTATTTAGGCGAAAAAGCTGGGTTTTATACTATAAAACTTTTAGGAGAATCTGAAACTGATAAATTTCTTATTAATAATTCACTCGTAAAAGCCGGGCAAATTGTCGAAATTTCTAAAAAAATTAAACTAATGGCTGATAAAAGGGGATGTTTAGAAACCCTTTTATCAAAAGAATATGGTAATATTTATAAATTTTCGGAAGGTAATCTAAGGCTTTATTGTTTATTGTTCGGAAAAGTTGCAGTTATTTTAGGTGGTGGTGGTATTAAAAATGTTAAAGCGACTCAAGATTCTAAAGAACTTACAGGATACGTAAAACTTCTGGAATATGTGGATACTGAAATCAATATAAGAATTTTAAATAAAGAAATATTTGTTACAGATAATAGAATTAAGGGTGATTTAACTTTTAATTTTGAAAACAATTAAATTAATTATGAGCAAAATATTTGAAAAAATATTAGAAAGAATTCCTTCTTTCAAGAAAAGAATGACAAGAATATCAGTTGATGTCGGGGCTCAAATTTTTGAGTATATGAAAGAGTCCGGTATTAACCAAAGACAACTTGCAGAAAGATTGGGCAAAAGGGAATCTGAAATTTCTAAATGGCTTAATGGAAGCCACAATTTCACGATTGAAACTATAGCTAAGATTGAAGATACTTTTGATAAGGATATTGTTTTAGTTCCAATGTTTGCAATAAATGATTTAGGCTATAAGTACGAGATGAAAATTTTAAACGAACCTTTTCCATTAAATTGGGAACAGAATAATCTTTGGGGAGTAAATAAAAAGGATATGATTAAATACAAGAAAAAGAATCAAATCGTATCAAAAAGTATAGATGCAACCCCAAATTATAAACAAACAGGTTCGTAGAATGGAAGATAATACTAACAAATTTGAGTTTCAGATTAAAGGAATTTTTGTTACGAATTTTAACCTTAATCTTTGCGATGAATTTATAAAAGCTGACCAAAAAACAGAGAGAGGATTTAATAACTATACATTTGAAGTAACTTGTATAAATAATGTCGCAGTCCCTGATAATATTCTTAATATTGAAGTTGTCATAAAAATATTTTTAGATGTTGAAAAGAAAGTTATACTCGGAAGTCTTAAAATAGGGAATGTATTTTCAATTAATAACCTTAAAACTTATTATGACGAAAAGAATAATGTTTTAAATTTACCCCCTGATATTGAAGCTTCCTTAATCGGCATTTCCCTTTCACACGCAAGAGCAATTCTTTTAGCAAAATGTGCGGGTACATTTTTACAAAATGCTGTCTTACCTATTCTGGACCCAAAGGCTTTTATTAAGAAACTGAATAAATAATTTCTATTAATTGTTTCCAAATTGAATTTGGGAACGCACTTGATTTACAAACTTCGTTTGTACGTCTATAAAACATTTTTATACATACATTTTTGCGTTTTCGGGAATGAGTTAAAGATTCCATCTCTTAAAGAGATGGAATCTTTTTACTGGTAAAGTAGTTTCGAGGGTGCCTCCTTCGGAACGAGCCAAGAGATTTCTTGCACCCGCTAAAAGGTTTCTTCTACCTACAAAAGGTTTCGTGTTGTCCGGAATTCCCTTATAAATTGCTGATATTCCATCATTTGTACTTAACCGTTAATTTTATATTTCCCCTATTGACTATTTAGTTTATACAACTCATTCCCGTCTTTTTTCTTCGTTCAAAAGAATGTTTTGATGAAATGCCTCCTTCGAAACCGGAGAAAATGACTTGAAATATAGTATGTTTTATATTACCTTTACAAGGTATAAACTTATATTAATGATATAAAACATATTATATGTTATGTTTTATATCATATAAAAAAGGATATAACTGTTATTATGGATATAAAACATAAAAATGTCTCGTCAAAATCATATAAATTAATTTATGGTTTAATCAGACAAAACAAAGAATTTTTCAATGTTTCAGATGCTTCGGAAATACTAAAACAAAATTCTACAGGATCAATCAGGGAACTCATCAGATCAATGATTCGCCGCGGTCTGGTAATGAAAATTTCTGACGGACTTTATAATTTGATCCCATACGAGAGGGAAGAAAACGAATACTTTCCTGATTGGCATTTGACAGCTAAAGAATTAGCTAAAAATGAAAAATACTACGTAGGATTCTACAGCGCATTGGATATTCATGGATTGATAACTCAACCTTCGTTAGTTGAACAAATAGTAACCGCAAAGCAGGTTAAGCCAAAACAAAAAATGGTCAGGAATGTAAAGTTTCAGTTCATTTACTTTAATGAAAAGCACTTCTTTGGATTTGAAAATTTATGGATAAACGATTTTAACAAGGTTTACTGCAGCGATATTGAAAAGACTATAATTGACTGTTTATTTAAACCACAATATGGTTCAGGAATTACTGAAATTGTAAGAGCAATACATAAGGTAAAAGATAAAATAGACCAGGAAAAAATGCTGAAATATTTGGAAAGATTTGATTCTCAGGCAGTCTTAAAAAGACTGGGATTTATTTTATTCCATCTGGATATATTATTATTATTAAGGAAATACATTGAATCAAATTTAACGAAGGTTTATGCTCCTCTTGACCCGTCTATGCCAAATGAAGGAAAGTATTACTCAAAATGGCGGATACGGGATAATGTAGGAATAAGAGAAACAATTAATTCTTTAACAACATAATTTCATGATTACATCCGGTGAAATACAAAGAATAGCTTCAAAACACGGTCTGAGAGATACTCAGATAGAAAAAGACTATGTCATAGGCTGGGTTTTATTTGGTATTTCCAAAAATGACTTTCTAAAATCCGGATTGGCATTCAAAGGCGGTACGGCAATCAGAAAATTTTATATTAAAGATTACCGGTTGTCGGAAGATATTGACTTCACTTATGTTGACGGAAAAATGGATGAAAAATTATTGAAAGCTGAGTTTGAAAATGTACTGTATTGGGTCAAAAAGGAATCAAGGATTAATCTTGAAATAAGGGATGAAAAATTACATCAGACAGGTAATTATAATTTCTATATTGGATACGTAGGACCATTGGGGGGTAAGGTTGAAAAGAAAGATATTAAAATTGATATATGTGATAATGAAAAAATGTGTAATCGACCCTGTAAGTTGCCGGCGATAAATGAATATTCGGATTTGAGTGAATCTTATGAAATCGAATGTTACACAGAAAAAGAGATAATTTCAGAGAAGATGAGATCTTTGATGCAGAGAACAATGCCAAGAGACTTATTTGACTTATGGTATTTCTTTGAAAAAGCAAATAAGGATATTCTGGATTATGTTTCTGATTTTCAAGAAAAAACGAAATTTAAAAAGCTGGATCCGTATAAGTTTGTCAAAACTATAAACGATAAACAGCTAAAGTATAAATCCAATTGGGAAAAAAATCTCGAAATGCAAATTAAAGAAATTCCCGGCTTTGATTCAGTATGGCGGGAACTGTCAAGACACTTTAAAAAATTTGAAAATTATATGAAGAATTAAAGAATTCAAAATATAGTAAGAGTTATCCTCGTTCCGAAGGGCTCCTCCTTCGGAACGTAAAAATAGGTTTTTCGCACCCGCAAATAGGTTTTTCGCACCCACAAAGAGGTTTTTTTTATGGGACTTGTATTTTAACACATAGGCTTTACAAATCAGGACGATAATCCCTCAAGTTCGGTTTTGAGGTTTGTGATTACGTCAACGGGAGTAGGGTCGGTGTCATTTAGTATTGCAAGGTAATAACTTACCCAGTCTGCTAAATAAATTAAATCGAAAATCCTTTCAAGTTTACCATTGCCGGTGCCCCCTATTTCTATTACTTCGTTTGCAAATTGTTCAAAAATCTTTTTTGTGATATCCATTCTTTGTACAATTCTTGTATTATCTTCTCCATCGCGCAGGATTATCACTACAATTTTTTTCATAATCTCCCTGTTCAATTCCCAGCCGACGAGTTCATTATGGTTCATTTCCGGATAAAGATTCCCATATGCAAGAATCTTTGCATTTTCTGATATCTGTCCGCGCCAGCGCAGATTTACAATATCAAGAATATCCACAGATGAATATATTACGGGAAGATGGTTTTTGAGTATATTTGCAATCTCTATTGCAGCATTACTATTCGACCTTATATCTGCAAATTTAACCGAATTCTCTTTTATAGATGCAATTGTCCGATGAATATTATTCTGTTTATCGCCGATGAATCCAAGTCTCGTAAATAAAATCAGAAGACAGAAGAATGAATATCCAAGTGCACATCGCGGCTGGTAACCGCCGGGAATTTTGATTATCGTGTGGTTATTTTCTGAAGCAATTTTCTCAACTTCACCTCCGCTTGATATGCAAACCACCCTGCATCCCTTTGCAATCGCTTCATTATATGCAGAAACAGATTCTTCGGTGTTACCTGAATAACTTGAGATTATTACGAGTGTATCTTCTGAAGCATATTCCGGTAACGTATAATTTCGGTTAACCGAAACAGGAATCTTAATTTCATAATTAGTATAACTTCTAATCAGGTCGCCGCCGATAGCAGAGCCGCCAAGACCCGATATAATTATATTTTTAATTCCGTCCGTGCTGAACGAATCGATGTCTGTGTTCATAGCGATTTTAACCGCATCTTCAATCTGCAGATGGAAATTTTTCAGAATATCATACATGTTTGACTTATCTATTGCCCGGAGATCTTCGTATGTGAACATATAAATAATTTATTTGAATAATTTAATATAAAATTTTTCCACTTCTTCTTTTATTTCTTTTTCGGTTGATAGTTTTAAAATATTCTCGGTTAATTTTTTTGCATCGGAATATTTCATTTTCCTGATAATCTGTTTTATTTTTGGATAGACAGACGGAATGACGCTTAGTTCATCAACACCAAGACCTACGAGTGCTACAGCCGCAAGTGGAATTGATGCCATTTCCCCGCAAATGCTTACTTTAATATGATTACTGTGGGCGGTATCTATTATCATTTTCAGGGAACGGATAACTGCCGGATGAAACTCCTGGAACATAGAGGAAATCATACCGTTACTGCGGTCAACAGCTATCAGGTATTGTATCAGGTCATTTGTGCCGATGCTGAAAAAATCAACTTCTTTTGCCAGAACGTCCGCTATCATCATTGCCGCAGGTACCTCCACCATTATTCCCGTTTCAATTTCTTCGTCAAAGACAATATTTTTTCTCTTTAATTCTTCTTTCACTTCCTCAAGCAATGCCTTTGCTTTCCTCACTTCATCCACGGACGAAATCATCGGGAACATTATTTTAACATTTTTTTTCCCGGAAGATTTTAAGATTGCACGAAGCTGGGTTTTAAATACGTCTGTTTTATCGAGAGAAATTCTTATGCCCCGCCATCCGAGAAACGGATTATTTTCTTTCTCTGAAGAAGGGAGAATTTTATCTCCGCCGATATCAAATGTCCTTAGAGTTACAGTTTCGGGATAAGCCACATTTGAAATGTGTGTATATTCTTCCACCTGCTCGACTTCAGAAGGGAAGTCGCCTTTCTCAAAGAACAGGTGTTCTGTACGGTAAAGCCCGATACCGCACCGGTCTTTATCAGCGACGAATTCAATTTCTTCTTCGAACTCAACATTGGCTGAAAGTTCAATGTGTTTATTATCGAGAGTGATACAGGGCAGAAATACAATTTCCGAAAGTTCTTTTTCCGAAGTATCGTATTCCTCCTGCTTTTTGCGGAATCTATCCAGAGTTTCTTCCGTTGGATTTGATATCACTAAACCGTCAAAACCGTCTATGATTATTAAATCTCCTGATTCAATATTCTTTGAAATAATTTTCATACCGACAACAGCCGGAACCCGCAAGGCACGGGAGATAATGGCTGCATGTGAAGTGGTGCCGCCGGTATCGGTAGCATATCCCATCACCTTTCGCTTGCTGAATAGTATTGTATCAGCAGGCGTGAGGTCGTGTGCGATAATGATGGTATTCTCCGATACTTTGGAAACAAGTTTCTCGCGTTTCATATTCCGTACAATCCTATTTTTTACATCATTGAAATCGGATATACGGTCTTTCATATATTCGTTTCCTGCCGCTAAAATTTCATCCAGTTTAGCTATCTCATCGTGAAGAATATAACTGCCAGCACGCTTTTCTTTGCGGATTCTATCGATTACCTGATTAAAAAAAACTTTATCTTTAAGGATTTCAAGCTGTGCATCAAAAATTTTCGAATTCTCTTCTCCAATGCGCTCTTTAGAGAGGTCATAAACTTTTGTTAACTCTTTTGTTGAAGTTTGAATGGCGCTCAGGAAATCCTCTATTTCCTTGTCAATTTCTTTATCATTAAGTTTTTGCAGATTTATCTTTATGTGTCCTTTGGAATACAGGTATGCCGTGCTTATAGAAATTCCCGCAGAAACGGGTATTCCCTTATATATTTTTTCTTTTATCAAGTACTTAGCTTATTAAAATGTGTTTCCCTTAATTTATGATTTAATAATAAAAATGAAAAGGAATTAAATTTATTATTTTTAAAAATCAAAAAATATGAATCAGGAAAGTGACAAATAAAAAAGGCAGAAAAGAAAATATATCCTTTCTGCCTCCGTAACAATTAAAAATTTTAAAAATCAAAGCCTGAAAGTCAATCCTGCTCCGGCACCGATATAATTCATCAATCCATCTACATTGAATATATTATGATATTTTGCTTTAAGAGTGATATAGATATTATCTGTCAGAACTAATTCCGTTCCAAAGCCTGCGTTTGCTCCGAATTTTACATCTGTCTTAGAATCCACAGTTCCACCGGATATTGTTTTCCAGGAACCCGTAAAAATTATATAAGTTCCAACCGAAGTTTCAAAAAAGAACGTAGATCTGACATTTTTAGAAGCAAAATAATATCTCGCACCTATAGCGGTTTCCCAAAAACCTGTTGTCGGAGCTAATGTATCAATTACATTCATAAAAGAATAATTGTTTTCCAGAAACAACCCGACCTCGAAATTTGGTTTATAAGTAAAATCTACAAAGACATTGCCGCTTGGATTATATGTATCAGTCATCCATCCGGTAGGTCTTGTAAATCCTCCTCCAAAAGTGAGCTGAACAAAATTAGCCCTGCACTGTGGTTTTATTGGTTTGGTTTTTTGAGCAAAAGAAATATTAGATATTGCAAGAATTAATAATACAAAGAGGTAAAGTTTTCTCATTATCCAATAAAATGAATTAATAAATTTGTATTCTACTCAATTAATAATGTGCAATATACTAATCACAAAGATAAATTAAAGCATAAATATAACAACACTTATGAAAAATAAACATATCAGGTGGTGAAGGACGGTTATCCGGCGAGCGGGAATATTACAGACTCCATCTTTTAAAAAGAAGGAGTCTCCGGTTAATCAGCGTTATCAGTCTGCCCTCCCCGCCACGGCGGGCAGGCGTCTTTTGGGAGGGTTTTTTTAGTGATTATTTTTTTTCCCGGTTCTTAAAGAATTACTCTCTTTTTTTAATCGTATAATTTCGTCAAAATTTGCAGTGTCAGATTTCAGTTCCTCTATTTCATTTTCTATTCTTCGTATTTTTAATTTATCAATTACATCTTTTGCATACCTCATATAATCAGTTTTCTTTTTATAATTCCTCGAAATTATGCTGTCCGGTGTGAGTTTCATACCCATATTTATTTCGTCTTTCTCGTTATTGATGCCGGTCAAAATAGATTTCAATTCATCATCTTCTATTTTGTTCAGGAATGTGGAGAGTTCAATTTTACCCTCGAAATGTAATTCATCGAGAAATTTTAATACGATAATTTCCACTTTTCTGTTTTCTATCATATTGGTATTCAATTCGTGCTCCAGATACAAAAGCACATCAGAACCGCCTTTCAGAAAAATTTCAATTAAATCCAGCTCAGGCTTGGAAATATATTTATCGTTATCACGCTTTTTTATTACCGGCTTTTTAGGTAACTGAACGGAAGATGCAATACGTGCTTCCTTGAAATTTCTTTTCAATGCGGCATCGAGTTCTGTTCTCAGGTCAGATTCGTATAATTTGTAAATATCGGAAAGTTCCTTTATTACAAATGCTCTTTTAATCTTATCAGGTATAAAACTTATGTAATTTATTATCTCTTTAATAAAATTTGTTTTATCAGTAACCGAACTTATCTTATTTTCTTTTTCATAAAGAGAACTAATGAAACTTATTATGCTTTTTCTTTTTTCAAAATATTTATTGAATTCTTTTATGCCGAATTTTTTTATCATCGAGTCCGGGTCTTCATTTTCGGGTAATGTGATTACTGTTAAATCCATATTCTGGCTCAATATTATTTCGATTCCTCTCTTAGCAGCCTTTATTCCTGCAAGGTCTGCATCGTAAAGAATGGCAATATTATTTGTATAACGGGAAATCAAAATAACCTGTTCTTCCGTAAGCGATGTTCCGCTCGACGCTACAACGTTTTTTATGCCTGCTTCGAATAGGGTTATCAAATCCATATAACCCTCGACGAGAATCACGTAGTCGCTAGACCTGATGAATTCTTTTGAAAAATTCAGACCGTAAAGAATACGGCTCTTGTTGTAAATTTTTGTCTCTGGAGAGTTTATATATTTTCCAAGAGGATCATCCTCAAATATTTTTCTTCCCCCGAATGCAACAACTTTTCCGTTTTCTGAAAAAACCGGGAACATCACTCTGCCCCGGAATCTGTCATAGCAGGATTTATTTTCACCTGTAACCAGCAAGCCGGCTTTCTCGAGATCTTCTATCTTAAATATTTTTTCTTCTTCAAAAAACTTTCTCAGGTTATCCCAGGTATTGGATGCGTATCCGATACCGAATCTTTTAATTACCCCTTCCGTAAGATTTCTTTGCTTTAAATAATTGAATACATATTCTCTTTCAGAGCCGCTGATATTGTTGACCAGGTTTTCATTGAAATATTTTGCGGCGGTTTTATTGATTTCATACAGCCGGGAAATTTCATTTGATAGGTCAGGAGAAATATCCCGGAACTTAAGATCAATTCCGGCACGCAGAGCGAGTGATTGTGCCGCTTCTATAAAAGTTATTTTTTCATATTCCTGAACGAATGTGAACACGTTGCCGCCTGCTCCGCAGGCGAAACAATGATACACCTGCTTTTCCTGAGATATCGTAAGTGATGGATTCTTATCGGCATGAAACGGGCATAGCGCCAGAAAAGATTTGCCTCTCTTCTTAACGGGAATATAAGAACTTATTACCTCTATAATATCATTCGCAGCAGATATCTCTTCTATTTTCTCGAAAGGAATTCTCATAAAACCAAAATAAAGATTAGCAAAGTAAGTAAGAAGTCAAAAAAGATATTACCTTGTTAGAAACTCATATCCGTCCAAAATAAAACTTCAGAAAGTTATTATTTACATAAAATTCCCTCCCCATTCAAGGGGAGGGATTAAGGGTGAGGTGGAAAGTAAGAGCTATAATGAATTCCAAACATTACTACTTTTTTAGCAGAGTCTCCCCGCTCTTGGGGACTCTGCTTTACAAGTTTAATAACGCAGAGTCCTTTTCCGAATAAATTCGTCAGAGAGACTCTGCTGAAAAAAATGGAAAGAAACTATTTTCCGGAGACTTTTCGATGTTGTAAAGTTTTATCCTCCGAATTTATCTAACATCAAGCCATGCCGGATACCTTTGTCACTTGCCCGGAAAGAGTTTAATCCGGTTTTCCCCAATATATTTTTAATTATTAATGCACCGGAAATAATCACATCTGCTCGTTTTGGCTGTAATCCGATAATTTTTTTCCGTTCCTCCAATTTTAATCCGGAATACAGGGCAATTTGTCTAAGAATTTCTTCATAAGTAATAATTGAACTTTGGGCAATGTCAGGGTCATACGTCTCAAATTTATGCATCACTGATGTGATATTTGTTACCGTACCTCCTATCCCGACTAAAGACAATACTCCGGGAATTAGTTCGATGCTCTTAATTTCCTCTTTGATTGCATCCTCTGCGGATTTTAATTCATCAGGAGTAACAGGGTCAGATTTAAAATATTTTTCCGTAAATCTTATCGTGCCTAAATTTATGCTGAACTTTTTTATGATGTTATCACCTTCTCCGAGAATAAATTCCGTCGAACCTCCACCGACATCGAATATCACAGTTGTTCCCGAGCCAAGCTCCATTCCTGATTTAACTGCAAGGTATGATAATCTCGCTTCTTCATCGCCTGAAATTACATTGATTTCAATCCCGCATTTTTCCCTGACATTTTTTATAAAAACTGATGCGTTTTTTGCAGTTCGCAATGCCATTGTGCCTACTGCGGCATAATCAGATACATTATATTTTTTCATTTGTTCCACGAAATGTTTAATCACAACTAACGACCTCTCGATTGCTGATTCGCTTAGAACTCCTGTTGTGCTTAACCCTTCTCCAAGTCTGGTGATTTCGGAAGAATCATAAACCAATGAAAATTTTCCGTCAGTTCTTTTCTCTGCTATGTAAAGCAATATCGAATTCGAACCGACATCTATTGTTGCAAAATTCAAAACAGTAAAGTTTATTTATTCAACAGTAATTCTGCGCTGTGAGTATGATAAATTAAACACAGCGAATAGTAATATGAGTGTTATTATTATTTTTCCCATGATTTTTTGTTTATCATTTTTATGTTATGCAGCCATTCTGCATTAAGCCTAATGGCTGCATAATACTTAAAAGTTATTTATTTTTCTTCGTTTCTTTATTAGTTTTTACGTCAGTATTAGTCTTTTTAATCATAATTTCTTCAGTATTCTTCTTACCTTTATTTGGATTATCAAATAATGTCGGAACTGCCTTGGTTAATCCGAAGTTGTTACGGAATATAGGAACGTCAATTCCATTCACGTCCCCGTCTCCGTTAAAGTCACAACTTAAGTATCCTTGTGTTCCGAACTGAAAAATGAATATTGGTACGTCAGTAGCACCGATCTGTCCATCCTGATTAGCATCTCCTCCGTATAATACCCATACCGACCCGACTTGTTTCATATTGTTTCCGTATGCCTG
>Ga0209540_10000561_pt1 | contig 34097 bp, 67 predicted proteins | sample BarGraIncu01121A_FD_184501 | JGI IMG/M metagenome (GOLD analysis project Ga0209540, IMG submission 184501) | Arctic peat soil microbial communities from Barrow, Alaska - Barrow Graham LP Incubations 011-21A (SPAdes) (version 2) | ecosystem: Environmental > Terrestrial > Soil > Wetlands > Peat... | reverse complement strand
TGCAAACCTCCGAGATGCAAACCTCCGAGGTGCAAACCTCCAAGGTGCAAACCTCCAAGGTGCATACCTCCAAGATGCAAACCTCCGAGGTGCAGACCTCCGAGATGCAAACCTCCAAGGTGCAAACCTCCAAGGTGCAAACCTCCGAGATGCAAAAGACGCGGATTATGCTATAGCATTAACACGAATATTACCAGAGGGAGATATTATTGGTTATAAAAAATGTGTTGATGATAAAATAGTTAAACTTTTAATACCAAAAGAAGCTAAGCGATCACATGCTTTCGGTCGTAAATGTCGTGCTGAATATGCTGAGGTACTAGAAATAACCAAAGGTAGCCGTAAGTTAAAAACTGCTATCAGTAAAAACGATAATAATTTTATATATAAAGTTGGTGAAACAGTTAAGCCAGATAAGTTCGATGATAATTGGCAAGATGAATGTTCTAACGGTATTCATTTCTTTATCAGTAAAATAGAAGCTGAGAAATACTAATGATAAACGAACTCAAACCTAATGGATATATTGTAGTAGGGACTAATGCTCTAGGTCTCCATTATGGTGGAGCAGCCAGACAAGCATATATGAACTTTGGAGCATTAATAGGTCAATCAAGAGGCTGTATTGGTGGTCAATCCTACGGAATAGTTACCCTAGATGCTGATATGCAAAAAGTTTCAATCGAGGCTATAAAGAAACAACGTCGCGAACTTGAAATTATTGCACGATCTAACCCAGATAAAATATTTTACCTTACTCCTATTGGTACTGGCATTGCAGGATTTACATTCGATGAGATAGAACCTTTATTTGAAAAACTACCAGAGAATATTATCAAAGTTAATTGGAAAGTCTAAAGGATAAAACCATGGGACAAACTATAAAAGGTGCAAGAAAATCAACTAAAAAGATATTAGCTAACAATCCTAACCATTTTAAAGAGATGGGTGCTATTGGTGGCCGCAACTCAAATAATGGTGGAGTTTATAACAACCCTGAACTAGCTGCACAAATTGGTAAAATTGGCGGCAGTAAAAGCCGACGTGGACTTAAATTAGTTAAGGAAACTCGAACACATTTATACTATGTTAGTAAGACTACTGGTGAGAGAACTAAGATAAGAAAGGTAGTGTAAGATGAGTGACTTGCCTAAAAAGATTGCGGCATACCGATTATTTACTGAGGGCGATTGGCGTAATAATTTTAAGCATTTAGACGTTACTAATGTCGAGAGTTCGCTTAAATCTATCCTTAACAAACAAGAATTAGTCAAAACTTATTCACGTCTTGGTGTCCACGACGGTGCAACTTCTTATAGGAGACTTATAAGCCAAGACGAGATGATTTTTAGAATAATGGTCTTAATGGATACACAATTAGAAAGGATACGAGATGAATTGGCTACAAAGACAACTGTTTAAATTACGAACTGGGTCAGATATTGAAGTATTAAACAATGGCGAACCTGTTGATGAGGCAGTAATAAAGTTCAAAGATTTTTACATATCTGTTTTATATGCTGACGATGAAATACATTCACTCTCTTGGTCGGATAGCACTGACTATTTCAATATACCAATCCGAGATATTTTAGTAGCAAAGAAAGGCAAGTTATGAATAACACACCCCAAACCAGTAACCCTACACTAGATAAAGAAAATATTATTGTTCAAATACAGGGATTGCGAAAAGAGTTAAAGGAACTAAGTTTTAATAAAGAGTCTGTATTCGGTCCATATCCACCAGTTCTAAAACGTAGGAAGTATAAGAATATAATATTTTGGGACAATACGTTTAATAAAGAGCCATTATCTCGTAACCTACGAAAATGCTTATCCAGTGCTATTGATATGCGTGTTGAAGAAATAAATGTTCAAATAGGTAAATTACAGGAGCAACTATGACACCTACACTAGATAATGAGTTAGATAAAAAAATAAAGACTATTATTGCTAAACTGCAAAGAGGGTCATTTTATGACTCGTTAGATGACAGTAGGCGAAGACTTAATAAAGCCGAGCAATCTATTCTATCCCTATTAGAGAGCGAGGTTAAGAAAGCAAAAATAGAGCAAGACAAGCTTAGTCGTGGCGATGAGTTCCTGTGGTTTGTTCGTAAACTTAGAGAATATATGAACAATACTACGTCATATAAATATAAGGTTTTTGAGCAAAACGTAATCGCACAGCAAGAATTAAAATACAAACTATATTTTGCCACATTAGACCGTATCGACCAATTAAAAGCAAAGGAGAAATAGGGAATAAAGCAAATAAGGTATAATATTATTAAGCCTTGACGGTGTACATTAAATAAAAGTTGCTCGTTTATGTTCATTGCGAGATCACATAACGTCCGTATAACCACCCACTCGGTTATGGCAACTACCTAATTAGAACATTCACAATTAAGTATGTAATGCTGGTAGTAAGGTTCTCCATAGGTCACCACTCTTGAGTCCTGAGCCTATGGGTTAAGATTAGACCCCCTTGCTATTAGCACCTACATACTTAATTAGCACATTTAAAAGTTATACATGGATAAGGATAGCAATTTAATAAGCGGCACTAAAGAAGCAAATGCTGAAGCCCAATTGCTATCCAAAGCTAGTAGTGGATAGTTCAGCTGGTTAGAATGTGGCATTAGAAAATCTCAAAAGGATTTTTATTGGTGCTTAGGTCGTTGGTTCAAGTCCAACTCTACTACTAGACCTTACCCATGTATAACTAATATCATTTAAAAGTAAGGATTTAATATTAGTAAACAATCAAAGTTAGATAGTTTCAAATTATCATACGAGTACGATTTACAATTAAACCAAATTAAAAAAGATATAAAACTTAGGACGATCAGATGAGTGAGAAATTAACATTCACAGAATACGCTAAAATACAAGAAGAATTAGACGATCACTCCGTACCAGATCTTGACGGTATGAGAATGATTATAGCTAGCATTGAGAGGCAGATAGCTGAAAGAAATGCTAACGACCCTGTATATCAAGCTATAGAAGCCCAGAGATTACAAGATTGGGAAGATTATCTTTATACAGAAGAACACGGTGGATTTATACAAGACTTAAGGGATAAAAGAAACGGAGTGAAATGAAAAGAATATCAATCATTATACTATTTGTAATTGCCATCTCTGGCTGGTCGTTAGTAGCACTGAATACTTCACTAGCTGAAACAAGTAAGCCATTTGATCATAGTAATTGTCAGTATCCATATAGATGGAGTAATCCAGTTGACGGTTGCGATAATTCAGACCCAGCAGTACCAGAGTGCATGAAAGCCTCTATGACACAAGAAACAGAGAAACAGTGTATTGATTCCTTTGTTAAGCAACACGAGCAACCTGCACCATCACAGACTCCACAAGAGCCAGCAGTTGAGCCAATTGTAGCATCTGTTAAAATCTGCAAGTGATATAATCATAGTATACATTGATAGTTTAAATGGAGTAAAAAATGGCTAAGAGACTTAACAAAGATAAATCATTTACTAACCAAACAAAAACCTATAAAGAGGTAGCAGAGATAGTTTTAGAAGGTAAAATAAGACGAAGTAACTGGATCCAAAGATTAATCTTAAAAAGACTATCCAAAAAATAAAAACTAGTATATATTTAAATTATAGTGGTAAAACTAAACAATCAAACACCAGTATTTAAATGTAACAAATTAACCTTCATTCTAGAGGGTAAAGATATAATCATTAAAACGTCTCTCAACCAGACGTTTTTTTTGACCTCAAACTATTATTGGAAACCGGGGTTTACTAGTCACAGGTTAAAACTCATTAGATTAATGATACAAATAGGCGAGATTAGAACTTTAGATGAATTGGCAAGTTACACAAGGCCGGGGCTTATTTGGTCTACGCCTTGTATAAATTATGATATAAGGCAATGTAAGGTTAAAATACTGGTATGAGTGAAATATTAGTAATAGGTTCTAACGGATTTTTGGGCCGACATATTGTTGAAGCCTTAGAAAATGAAGGACATCAAGTTGAACGGTTTGATTTATCAGACGGTAATGACTGTACTAAACGATTTGATGCAAAGTCAGTTGATACTATTATCCACTTAGCAGGTGTAATCGGCATTCAAGATAGTTTCGACAACCCAGAGAAGTTCTTTATAAATAATACCTTATCAACTGCTCTACTTGATCGTGATAAACGGATAATATTAGCCTCAACTGCCGCTATTTATGGTGATTATAACCCATACATGATGAGCAAAAAACTAGCTGAGGAATGTCTGCCCGAAAACTCAGTAGCCTTTCGGATATTCAACCCATTTGGTACAGGCCAAAGTGAAAGCCAATTAATACCAACTTTAATGCGTGGCAATGCTACAATTTATAATAACGGTGAAATGATTCGTAACTTCATACACGTAGATGACGTCGCACAAGCCTTTGTACGAGCAGTTGAAAGCAAAGAGACTGGAACATACGACTTATGCGCTAATGAGGCACTGAGTGTACGAGAAGTGGTTAATTTAATGGGTATTACAGCTGTCAACTATGTTATGAACGAACGAGGCGAATCAGAGGCGGATATTTTAGATGGTGATAACTCACGATTAAAAAAGGCATTCGGCTGGGAACAAAATATTGACGTAAAGGAATCATTAAGGAATTGGCGGACATGGTAGGTTATTGCTATAATATAGGTATGAGCCACGACACTCTTATTAACTTTAACATTCAGCCACTTTGTCGTGGGGTGGCTGAATAATGGAGTTAATAATGGGTCTACCAAAACCAACTAATATAGAAACACTAACAATAAGTCGTATACAACATTTACTATCTAAAATAACAGTATTACAAAATGGTTGTTGGTCTTTTAATGGTGCAAAAAATCAAGATGGATACAATAGATTTAATGTAAATAAGCGTGAAGTATTTGCCCATAGAGCTTTTTATGAGTTGTTTAATGGGGAAATAGAAAAAAATATGTTATTAGACCATACTTGCCATAATAAAGAGCGTGATACTTGTGTTGGCGGTAGAAGTTGTGAACATAGGGCTTGTGTCAATCCTGCTCATTTAAAAGTTGTCACTATAAAAGAAAATCTTCATACTGGTAATAGCCATAGATTTAATCTAATAAAAACACATTGCCCACAAGGTCATGAATATAGCGTCGATAATACACAAATAAAGCGTAGAAAAAATGGTAGCGTTGGTAGAAGTTGTATGCAATGTAAACGTGATTACATGAGAGAATATAGTAAAATAAAACGGAGAATAGCAAAATGCGCATAGGTATAGGGGTTACTGAAAAGGATCGACCAGAAGTTTATGAACGAACTATGGTTGAAATACGAAAATATATGCCCGATGGTGCAAAATTAGTCATTGTCGACGACGGAAGTGCTATACCAGTACCAGATGCCACGTTTAGATTTGAACAAACCGTCGGGATAAATAACGCTAAGAATAAATGCCTTGAATTATTAGATGACTGCGATGAAATCTTCCTTTTTGATTCGGATTGTTTTCCCTTATGCTTTGATTGGTGGAAACCATACATAGAAAGTGAAGAACCGCATTTAAACTACATATTTATAAGATATATAAATGAGAGAGAAGTTGGCGATAGTCACTTATTGTACAAAGATAGTAAGATTGAAGCTTTTACACACCCAAGGGGTTGTATGCTTTACTTGAATCACAAATGCCTTGATATTGTAGGTGGAATGGAGACACGTTATAAGGCTTGGGGCGTGGAGCACTTAGATCTTTCGAACCGCATTTTTAATTCAGGACTGACCTCTTTTAGGTATATGGATGTCCCAAATAGTGATAAATTGATATTCAGCTTAGATGAACAACTCGAAGTTACGTCAACAGTCGACCTTGCAACCCGCAGAAAATACCTTAACGAAGTACGCCCAATAATGGACGCTAGCTATATGTCAAAAAAGTATTGCCCTTATAAACCAGAAGCAAAAAAGCAATTTAAGAATAACATAATCCTAACATCTTACTTTACAGGTATGGACGACACACAAGGCCGAGGCTCATTAGAGACAGACTTTAATATGCTATCAGAATTGATTAAATCAGTTGGTAATCAAAAGCTAGTGATATTACATAACTGTTTTGATGATGTCACGCCGCCTAAAAATGTTGAGTTAATTAAAGTTGAAACATATCTTAACCCATATTTTCAAAGGTGGATTAGTTACTACAAATATTTAAGAGATAACCCATGCGATGCTGTCTGGATAACTGATAGTACTGATGTTGAGATGTTACGCAACCCATTTGAAACTATTGACGATAAACACATTTATACAGGCGATGAACCAGTTAAACTACTCTGTCAGTGGATGATGAACCACCATAAGCCTGCATTCTTAACTAACTTTATACGGCAAGGTCGTAATACAGATTTACTTAATGCCGGAATACTCGGTGGTTCTTATGATAACGTCCTAGAATTTGTCCACCAAATGGTCAGAATATACAGCGATGAGCGAGCAAATGTCGGTCAAACTGATATGGGGTTATTTAATTATGTAGCACGACATGAGATGCCAAAGTTACTAGACTACGGCCGTCACATCTCGACGATTTTCAAAAGCTTTGATAAAACTAATGAGACTTCTTTATGGCGTCACAAATAGATTGTGTAATACCCTATTGCCACAGTAAGACAGATGAGCTTAGATATTGTCTTCGATCACTTAAAAACATTAATTGCCGTCGGATTTTTATATGTGGTGATGAGCCGGACTTTATATCTGATAAAGTCATATATTTACCAAGAACAGAACGAGGCAAAAACAGACAACACGATTGTGAACTAAACCTCAGACTTGCATTGCTAGACGATAGGTTAAGTGATGATTTTGTATATATGAATGATGACTTTTTTATATTTAAAGAGTGTAAAGAGCTACTAAACTATCATGCTGGCGATATTGATACCTTTATAAGTAAACGCCAAACCCCAATGCTCCAACGCCACACAAAGCACGTTATGGCTACTAGGGATTATTTATTACAAAAGGGACTAACCGATTTACTTTCGTATGAACTACACGTACCGATGATAATGAATAAACAAAAAAGGCTAGAATTAAGCAACGAGATATTACCACTACTAAGAAGAGGCAAGGTTGTTTTACCAAGAACTATCTACGGTAACACTTACTACGACGTTAGTATTATAATGAAAGATGTAAAGTTATACGCCCCAACTGATAAGATACCAGACACGACCTTTATAAGTACCCTAGACCAAGCATTCAACGGTAACGTAAAGAGTATAATAGAAAGTAAGTTTAAGGAGAAATCAGAATATGAACGCTAAAGATAAAAAACTAATCACAAAATACATAAGCCTTAATAAGCAACCAATCAAAACAGCCCAATGTAAAAATGGAGTGTGTCACATGAGCAACTTTGTAGAAGCTGGTAAGTTAATTGAGTTTATTAATAGTTTGGAGGTTAAATCATGAGTTCATCAATCCAATTTAAAGATAAAACATTTAAACTAACTGTTGATGGCATAGAGATACCTAACAAATGTATATTAGAACCTCTTGATATTAGAGTAATGGACGGAATTGTTACCGCTCATGTAGATTTTATAATTGATGACTTATTTATAGATGATGTTAATGTCAAGGCTACTATTGAAAGTTTAGATAGTTTAGGGGTTGAGTAATGGTACATGCAGGTGGTAGACCATTGAAGTTCCAGACAGAAAAAGAATTTGTTGAATATATTACTATAAACATAGACAAAATAACAAAAGACTTCTTTAATGATTCAGTAAAATCTTTAAAAATTGACCAGACAATACAATATAGAGCATTTGGAGCTAATAAACCTAGAATTGATATGGTATTAGAGACTACTAGCGGTAAAAGAATAGGTATTGAGTGTAAAAACCCTAAACAGGCATTTCATGAGACATCTAGGTCTATATCACAACTTCTGTCATATGCAATATTAGCAGATGAAGTCAATAAACCGTTTGATGTTTTAGCGTTAATAACATCTGATACCCATAATATAGGGTGTAAAATAGTTGATAAATATAATTTACCAATAAGAATATTCTATGTTGATAGAGAAGTGCATGGAGAATTAAAATCATGATTACGAAACCAGAGAAATATACAAGGAAATTTGTGCTATTAGAGTTATCTAATATGCTTAGTGCAATAAAAGAACAAGATGATTTAATAGTACTTGGTGAACTGTTTAGTGATAGAGATTACTCACCTCAAAGGTTCAGTGAATGGGAAGACAAGTTTAGTGATGATGAAGAGATTTCGGAATCTATAAAAAGAATAAAGTCTATTTTCGAAACGAGACTTAATATTGGTGGTCTAAAAGGTAAATTTAACCCAACTATGACAATATTTAATTTAAAGAATAACTATGGCTGGAAAGATAAGACCGAGCAAGAGATTAGCAACCCTGATGGTTCATTGACTCCTACGGTTAGAATAATTGATGAACGACCAAAAAAACAAGAATGATGTATTAATACCTAGCGAATATGCTAGGTTGTTTGATACTGATTGGCGTGAGGCTGCTATATATGGTGGTCGTTGCTCTCTTAAATCTGGTACTGTTGCTAGAATACTTTTAATCAGAGCATCCAATAAACGTGGCCGTTGTGGTTGCTTTCGTGAATATCAGAACTCCATTACCGATAGTTCGTATTCATTGTTAAAAGATGTTATTGAGGATTGTCACTTACCTAACTTTAGAATAACAAATGATTCTATTATCAATACTAAGACAGGTTATGACTTTATATTTAGAGGTTTACACAATAATATTCAGAGTGTTAAATCTATCGAGGGTATGACAGAGGCTTGGGTAGAAGAGGCTCAGACTATAACAGAATCTAGCCTTGAGATATTAACTCCAACAGTACGCAAAGAGGGATCGCAATTATTCTATACTTATAACCGGCTGACTGAAAAAGACGCTATTCACAAACGATTAGTTATTGATGGACGACCACATACTCTATTACTTAATCTAAACTACGATGTTGCTTTAAAGTATGGTTGGATGTCCAGATCGTTAATTGATGAGATGGAAAGTGACAGAGAAAACCGACCACAGATATTTAAACACAAATGGTTAGGTGAGCCAGCCAGTAAATCTGGTAAGGTATACACTAATTGGGAAAAGATAGAGACAGTTCCAAAAGAAGCCCAATACTTAGGCAATGGGTTAGACTTTGGCTATACTAATGACCCTACATCTATTATTAATATCTATAAGTGGAACAATTCGTATATAGTTGATGAGATATGCTACCAAAGAAAACTAAGTAATAGTTCAATTGCCGAATTGCTACAACTTAATATTGATAAATTAGGTGATGAGTTAACAGTTGGTGATAGTGCTGAGCCAAAAAGTATCCAAGAAATATCAGATCATGGTATATCAATCATTCCTTGCGTTAAAGGTAAAGACAGTATTAATAACGGTATTCAAAGGCTACAGGGTGTTAAGATTTATTACACTGCTAATTCTCACAACATAGAGGAAGAATATTACAACTATGCTTGGAAGTTTGATAGAGAAGACAAAGCCCTTAATGTTCCGATTGATGCCTATAATCATGCAATGGACGCAATAAGATACTTTATAACTTATAAAGAGGGATATAAACCTGTCGAGTATTGGGGTATACGCTAGATAACTTTATTTGATAAACTAATAATAGAACATAATTAGAACGGGGAACTACAAATTGAAACCTTTTAACGCAATAAAAAACATATTTAGAAACCTCACTGTCAACAATTTATATACTGGACGTGATTCATTAGCCACATGGAGTCCTAACCATCTACATGGCAAGCTAACATCTGATTCATACGCCACTATTCACCCAAGTGTTAGAGCAATATCTGATGAATTTATGCAGATTAAACCTTATGCGATTGATAAGACTGGTAAAACTGTCAAATCAATGGCTGTCGATGCACTATATCACCCTAATAAAATAGATAGTTCCGCTTCATTCTTTAAGAAACTAGCCGTCTCTAAACTCACACATCGTAAAACTTATCTACTTGTCTGGCGCAAAAACGGCAGTAAAGCCGTACCATTTGGTGATATCACACCTAATAACATAGCTGGTTATACATTCTTAGAACACCCAAGCGTCTCAACTGTCTTAGGAAAGACTATCTATACATTAGGCTCAAGTTCATTTACCGAAGATGAAGTGATTGTCATTCCTGGTGGCGTAAACCCTGATAACTTATATGGAGGTTATTCATCACGAGAAGCTGCCGAGCGTTGGGCTAAACTAGATGACTACATCGCTGCTTTTCAAGCTGGATTCTTTGAGAATGGTGCAATCCCTGCCGGTACATTCGTTATTACGACCGCTAAAAAAACAGACTATGAAGATACTGTTACTGAAATGCAAAAAGCTCATAGAGGAGCTGGCAAGAACGGTAACGTGGTTTATACACCTCGACCAATTGACAAGAACACAGGCAAAGAAGCCCACGCCCAGATTGAATGGATACCATTCGCACAATCTAATAAAGACATTGACTTTAAAAACTTATTCGAGCAAACTAACAAACGTACTGACATGGCATTTGGTGTCTCACAAGTTGTTAAGGGAGTAGATGACGCTTCAACTTATGCGACGGCTCAAGTATCTGAGGCTGGATTTGCTAAACGTGCAGTCCGTCCAATGGCAATTGAAATTTACACTACAATCACTCATGAGTTAAATCGAATTACTAATGGCCTAGGTTATGCAATTGTATTTGACTATGCTATCCCTGCCGTAGCTGATGCTGTCAAAGTTGAATCAGAGACTAAAGTACTCAACCAATCTATTATTACTAACATGGTTGATCTTAACGGCTACTCGTTAGAGAGTGTAGTTGATGCTTTTGAATTACCTGAAAGTTATAAAAAACTTAAGAAGGTGGAAACTGCCACCATAAAAGAGATTGATGAGGGTGATGTCGATGAAGGTGGTGAAGTAAACGCAAGCCCTGACCCTAAGCAAATTGAGACTTTTGTCAATCAACTTCATGATGGAGGTTGCGGCTGCCAAAACCCAAAAGCAGTAGTTGAGACTGTCGAATATAACGAGATTAAAAAAGCAGCTGCTAGGTTTATGCAAACTCAAGTTGATAAGGCTGTTGATGAAGTCGATGATGAAACAAAAAACGAACAAGGCGATTACGACAATAACGACCTTGAAACCTTTGTTGATGACGCTTTAATACCTATCACAGCCTTACTTATAGCCGATGGCACTATCCAATACGAAGAAGGCATACAACTAATCTTAGATGCCGGCTTAAATGCTGATATGTTAAGCGAATTTAGTTTAACCGATGCTGAAATTAACAACTACAAATCATATCTAACTAATGTAGGTAAGAGTTACGCCTCAGACACTAAAGACGCTATCCGCAAAGTCTTAGATAATGGCAACGCAAATGGTTTGAGCGCAAGCCAACTAAAAAAAGAACTAAAGACTATTCCTAATTTAGAAGAGTGGCGAACAGTTAGAATAGCAAGAACTGAAACTGTTCGAGCTGGTGGTAATGGTTCGCTATTTGCTATGGAGAATATACAAGGTGAGACAGGTTATGCAATAAACAAAATATGGAATACTTACGGTGGTAATCCTTGTGAGTTTTGTCGAGCGATGGACGGAACTGTTGTTTCAGTCAACACCCCATTCGTACCTAAAGACGGCGTTATCCAAGGCGAGGATGGCGGAGTATTGAATAATGACTTTGTTGACATGGATATAGCTCACAGTCACCCGAACTGCCAATGTGGTGCAACATGGGAGATTGTAAAATGACCCCACTTGAGCTTCATTGTAAGTTTTGCAATCGTTATCTAGGTATGGCTAATGATACTTTAATAGCAGTCATCAAATGTTCAAACAGTAAGTGCAAAAAAGATAATCAAATCAAAGTTGTTAATTCAAAATCAACTGACGAGCAATTGCGATATAAATTTAAGGAGATAGTAAATGAAAGCAATTAACACAAGATATGGTGCAAGTGTTGAGCTAACGACTAATAGTGATGACATAACCGCAGATACAGCTACTTTATATGTAGGTTTAGCTGGCGAATTACTAAAAATAACTAAAACTGTTAGCTTTGTTGCTGGTGTTGCTGATTTATCATTGTTGCCAGCCGAGACTGAAATACCGTTAGGCTCTTATAAATATCAAATAGACGTATCATTTACAGATGGACGGCTCAAAAAGTTTCCTGAGCCACTTAAATGTAACAGTGATTTACCAGATTTTATAATATCAGAATCATTAGGCGATACAGAAGTAGTTAGTTAATGTACGAAATCAACCTTATAACTAAAGATAATAATATATCTATTGTTGATAATAGGGTTGATTTAATATTAAACGAAGTATCATCAACCATTACAATAAATGGTGAGACTTTAAATAATATATCAGTTAGCGAAGTAACTAATACTATAAACTTTAACCAGACTGGCATTAAGCGAATCAGATGTTGGTTTAAGATATGGTATAGGAACGTTGATAGACGTGTTTGTTGATAATGTCTCACGTTCTTTGCAAACAGCTACAGGCTCAAGGTATAGATTAGTTAATTATCGTGGTGGTCGTGCATCTAGCGGTGAAGTATTAACACTAGGTGATGATTGGCAAGTATCGCTTGTTGATTCCACTCCTGACGCTAGGTCTAAATGGAACTCAGGAACTTCGACAGATAGCTGGATAAGAGACATTAAGACTTTCAAATACACAGTTGAAGATTTAAACAAAAACCCACTTGAAAACGCCAGAGTTATTATTAAAAATAGTGTTGGCACAGAGTTATTTAATGACTTGACTGATGCTAGTGGAGTGGTTGAAACAGAAGCCTACTATAGAGAAACAACTTATGATACGGCTGGAGTGCAAACAATTACTAGATATGACCCATTTGTTATTACTATTACTAAGGCTGGTTATGAAAGTTATTACCTAGCAAAAGACATTACAGCTAGAGTTGACGAAGTAATACCTTTGAAGCAATTAAAATCAGAGCTTAATATGAGTAATTATTTGTGATAGACACAATAGCACTTTAATTGATAAACTGAATATAGAACATAAATAGAACAAAGTTCATAAGAACGTTATATGAATGTTTGTAAACTTTAAGAAAAGGAAAAGCATGAATAAATTCTGGCAATTGACAAATTCGGTTGATAGTTCTGATTCAACGCTTATACTTGATGGCCCTATTTCTTCTGAGTCATGGTGGGGAGATGAGGTTACGCCTCAACTATTCCGTGATGAACTTAAGAAAATATCAAGCAAAAACCTAATAGTATCTATTAATAGTACTGGTGGTGATGTTTGGGCGGGTATTTCAATCTATAACGCTTTGAGAGAACTAGATGCGAATGTCACAGTTAGAGTTGACGGGCTTGCAGCATCAATAGCGTCAGTTATTGCAATGGCAGGAGACAAGATTATTATGTCTCCAGGAAGTACTATGATGGTTCATCGTGCCTCAATGCTAGCAATAGGCAACGCTAAAGACCTTGAGAAAGCCATCGAGATGCTTGATACAGTAGAGGAAGGTATTATTGGAATCTACTCAGAGCGTACAGGCCAGACAAAGGAAGCTGTAAAACAAATGCTAGAAGCTGAAACGTGGATGTCACCAGAGAAAGCGGTTGAACTTGGTTTTGCTGATGAAGCAACCAAGATCAAAGAAGCCGACTCTGCACCAGCCAACATTTTCAGTGGAAACTTTGCATTTAGCATGTCAGCTACAAAAGAATCTATGAAAAGCTATCTATCAAAGGTTGCCAACTCGGAAGAGGAAGCTATCGTTATAGAGCCTAAAGTAGAAGAAGTTCCTGAAGTACCAGAGGTTAACCCCGAAGTTATTGAGGAAACTGTCGAAGAAATTAAACCTAATGAGGTCGATAAGACCGAGGAAACAAAAGAAATGGACAAAGAATTAGCAATGGCTACTATTATAGAGCCAAAAGACCAAGCTATCGTTACACCAAAAGCAACTGTTGACTACCTAAAGACTGATATGTCGATGGAAGATTTTGCAGAAGTACTACGTGCTAATGCTGGCAAAACTACCAAAGATGTAAAAGATTCATGGAAAGACATGCTTGTAAAGAACGGTCTTACTGACCCTACTTACTTTGCATTGCCTGAGCCACTTATTACTCAAATCGAAGATGCTGTTAAAACTAGCGGTATTTACAATCTCTTAAACCACACAGGTCTTGATGTATTCAAGGTTGTCTGGGATGACACAGATTCTAATACTGATACTAGCCGAGCAGGTGGACACGTTAAAGCTGATACTAAAGACGAGCAAGTTCTTGACTTTGATGACCGAACTATCCGCGCTCAATACATTTACAAATATCTTGTACTTGATAAAGAGACTATTCGTGAAAACCGTTCAACTGGTGCATTAGTACGATTCGTATTGAATGAATTACCTATCCGTATTATTCGTGAAATCGAACGAGCAGTTGTTATTGGTGATGGCCGTATTGTTGGTAACAAACGACACATTACTAAGTTCACACCTATTAAAGATGACGTTGTTGCTGTTAATGATTTTGGTGCTACTTATACACCTGCACTTTCTGAAAGCAAATACGAGTCTCTTATCAAGGCTATGGACTTGCTAGAAGCTGAAGGCCCTATATACCTAGTCGCTAAAAAAGGCTATTTAACAGACTTAATGCTTGAAGTTGGTGTCAACGGTGGCTACATTTTTGCCCCTGGAACTGATGTCGCTAGAGCTATGGGATTTGCTGGCAAATTTGAGCCAACATGGTTTAACGACGCTACAGACCCAGACTTTGATGCTTACCTAGTTGTATTTAGTGGTTACAAAACAGTTGGCGACAACTCAATTGAATCATTTACTAACTTTAAGCTTGAAACAAACGAAAATGAATACCTACAAGAAATTTACAAGGGTGGCGCATTGTCAATCCGTAAAGCCGCAGTTGGTATCGTTACAACAGACGTAGTAAGCTAATTTAAGGAGGGTACGAGATGACACAAGAACAAGTTGCAAAGTTACTTAATCGTACTCTCACCTCCTCGGAGGTAACCAACTTTGATATGTACCTTAACATCGCAATCGAACGCCTAGAGCAACTAGTTTGCTTTAGCCTATGCGATAACGGTGGCAGTCGTACCTATGACACCCGACATAATTATCGTAGTTTATATGTTGACCCATTCACAGCAATCACCAGCGTAACAGTTGATGATGTAGTGACTACGGAATACACACTTAAACAGAATAATAATTATAACGGTTCATGGTACAACATCATTGAGTTTGACGACAAAATGCACGGCGATAAAGTAGTTGTTGATGCTGTATGGGGCTTTGACTGCATACCTTACGATATACAAATGCTAATTGCTAAGTTATTTGGTTACATCTTAATTGAACAGACGGCTGACAACCAAGTTAAATCTAAAAAGATTGAAGACTTTTCTGTAACGTATAAAGATAGCACGACATATGACGAGTTTATTAACGCTAACCAAGCGACGATTAATAAATACAGTCAATGTAATGTAGGTAGAATAGATAGCGGGCGGGTTCACCATGTTCGAACTATTTACTAACGCACCTTATACGTTTTTACAGCTAGGAACTAACTTTGATGGTAATTATATTGTCAAAGAGTTCTCGGCCGAGGGAATAGTTAAACTTCGTGATGGTATGGTTCAGGCTGATAATATGGAAGCATATAACTCAACCTCAACTATCCATGTAAAGCCGTCTGAGCCGTTTCTAGCCGTTGTTCAGGGTAATATGGTTGGTCATGGTATTCGTGCAATTGATAACACTGGCGAGCCTGTAGAGTACAGGATTGACGGTCAAGTTGAGGGCATGGATTTCGATACTGGAAAACTAGAGTTTTACAAAGTAACACTTAAAAAAGAAAGTATTGTCTCATGGCCGTCAGATTTACCTCTCGAATAAAGCAGTGGACAACTGAAACAGAACAAAAGATTGATATTGCGGTGCTAGAACTTGCCACAGATATTGACCGAGTAGCTAAGATAAACGCCCCAAAAGCCAGTCGTGCATTAGTAAATAGTGCAGTGATTGAAAAAAAAGGCAGTGGACACTACTCTGTGAGATTTGGCGGTGGTAATGTACCATATGCACTACGCAGGCACTTTGAAAATAAGAAAAACCCTAGCACGTTGAAATACCTTGAAAGAGCAGGCAACGATAATGCTAGGAACATAAAACGATACCTCAAAGGATTATAATGATTACAGAACACTTACTTCAATACTTACTAGAACATGGATTTGGCACTGCATTAGATGTCGATTTATTTTCAGAGGTCTTGCCAGTTGGTAAAACTGGTATCGCTATATATTCAAGAGGTGGTGACTCACAAACACAAAACAGGCTATCAAGTTATAGGTTTGATATTTACTCTCGTGCTACTTCTAACTCAGTTGGTAAGGACACACTAGAAAAGATTAAACTTCATTTTCAAGATAACTATGACAATATTTGTGCATTGCCAATCGTACCAAACATAAGCAATAGACAATACAAAAATTGCCGCTTAACCACAATGGATAACATAGAGAATCTAGGAATAGATGAAAATGATCGTGTTGTCTTTAGGTTAGGTGCAACAATGTATTACGATAAAGAATAAGGAGAAATAAAATGGCAACAATGAGCGGACGAGCCGATGTCTCGATGAACAATACCACTATACCAGCTTCGCTGTTAAGTGTTATTAACATTGAACTAACAGACGGCACAATTGAGCGTTCAACACTTGGCGGAAAGTTTACAGAGCCTAGCGGTCTTTTAGACACAGCTATGGCAAAGTTTACTATTTTCCTACCAAGTATTGATTACCTAAAAAACATCTTCCCCGGACGATACAATGCACCAACAGCACCACAACTTACAGGTAATATAGTGTACAACGCTGACACATGCCAAGCTACCGATGCTGGCCCTGTAAATATTCACTTTGTGTGTGATGACAATGATAATGACGATATATACTTTTACGATGCACAAGCATTGTTCAGTTTCACAAGTGAGATTAACCCAACTGATCCACTTAGTGTTGAAGTCACGTTGTACCCACAACCAGATGTTGATGGCAATGTATGGAGGTTAGGCAGTGGAAATTTGACACAAGAATCAATTTATGACAGCGTTACTGAGACAACCGTACCAGTAACTAGCTAATTCAAACAGCTTAGAATTATAACCTCATTCGTGGGGTTATTTTTTATAGTCATTTGCTATAATATAATTAGAACATAAATAGAACTAGGAGTACTATGAGCGACATAATAAAAATCAACCTTACCAAAGAAAAAACACGCAAAAAAGTATTAATCGGTGATGTCGTTTGTTTAGTTAGAAAAATGGGTAACGGTGAGACTTTAGACTATAATCAATATCTAAATGAACTTGAGGAATTATCCAACCTAGAAAAAAAGCAAATATTAAATAGCGAGCAACTAAAAAAGCTATCATTTCTATCTACTGAGTTACTGAAAATTAGAAGCCGTCGAGTGATTAGCGACGGCACACCAGAATCTGATGAGTATGTTAAGTCACTAACTGATACTGAGATGAACTTAATAGTTGATAAAGCCTACAATGAGCAAGTCAGTTAATTTAGAAGATTTAATGTCGCCAGAGGACTTGAAAAAAGTTTCTGATTTTAGAGCTACCAAAGAAGAAATATCAAATATTATAACGAAACAATGGGCGCAATTATCTGAATTTGGAGTTCATTTTGGCTGGGATGCTATTATGTCAGTCTTAAACGATGACATTACAATAGATCAAATGAATATGCTAATATTAGGCGCTCGTAAAGTCCACAGTACTAAAGTATACGATAATGCTAAAGCTCAGTTAGCGGTAGTTTCTGGTAGGTTTTATGATCAAATGAAACCGTATATTGATGATATGAATGGAGTAAAATAATGGAGAATGTTGGATCAATTGAATATGACGCTAAAATTAATTCTAGTCAACTGAGTAAAGACTCCGCAGAAGTAGACGCTATAGCTAAAAGAACTGGCGATTCACTCGATAAAGGTATAACAGGCGGTACAGATAAGGCTAATGCTGCATTTGCTAACTTTAAACAAGTAGCAACAGTCGCTCTTGTTGCTGCTGGAGCTGCTGTCGTAGCTTTTGGTGTTTCATCTGTTCAAGCTTATGAAGAAGCACAAGCTGCTCAATCACAAACTGAGGCAGTGTTAAAATCTACAGCTGGTGCTGCTGGTGTAACTGCAAGACAAGTAACCGATTTAGCAACAGCATTTGAGAGTGTAACCCCTTATGCTGATGAGGTCATTCAATCGGCAGAGAATATGTTATTAACGTTTACTAATATTGGCAAAGATGTATTTCCACAAACTACTCAAGCTGTACTGGATATGTCAACCGCAATGGGAACTGATTTAAAATCTACCGCTATCCAAGTTGGTAAAGCCTTACAAGACCCTGTACTTGGAGCAACTGCCTTGCAACGTGTTGGTGTACGATTAACTGAGAGCCAAAAAGATTTAATTAAATCATTAGTTGAAGTTGGTGATACGGCTGGCGCACAATCAATCATCTTAAAAGAATTACAAACCGAGTTTGGCGGTTCAGCAACGGCAGCTGGTAGTACATTTGCAGGACAATTAACAATCCTAAAAAATAGGCTTGGTAATGTTCAAGAGGGTATTGGTCAAGCAATTGCACAAGGCATTATGCCTTGGGTGACATCATCATTAAACTGGTTTGATAGCATAGGTGGAGTTAATGGTGCGATGGCAGCTCTTAATGGTACGGTTACAACTGCATCAAATACATTTATGACATATCTACCTGCTATATCAGGATTAGCAACTGCAATGGTAGCCTATAACACTATAGTTGGTGTAGCAGCTATATCACAAGGTGCTTTAAACGCCGTTATGGCGTTAAACCCTTATGTAGCTGGTACTGCCGCTATAATTGGTCTATCAGTGGCTTTTGCTACATTAGTTGCATCAAGTGATTTATCTAAGAGCGCAGCTGAAAGATTAACAACTGCAAAAGATAATCTTAAAATTGCAATGGATAATGTTACAGGAACTGCAATAACAGAACATCAAGCAAATCTAAATGCTATTATTGCAGAAGAAACCAAAGCTGCAGCTATTCAACACGCAACAGATATGCTTAATCAATACGGTAAGGATAGCCCTCAATATATTAAAGCTCAAGCAGAAGCTAATGTGGCTACCGACACAGCTACAACAAAACAGGGTTTGCTAAAAGACGCAATAAAAGCTAGCAAAGACGCAATAACAGAAGTTCCAAAAGTAGAAGCGGTAGTTAAGGAACTTAAAAAGATTGAAGATGCTGGTTATAACGGTGCTGCAGCATGGCGTAAACAAAACGAAGATTTTGGAGTGCTCAAAACTAATCTTAATAACTTTAACGGTAGCACTTTTAGCTATAACATAAGTGGTAAAAATACTGGTGATTCAATCCCACATAAAGCTGCTGGTGGAGCAGTTTCATCAAACACACCTTACTTCGTAGGTGATAACCCAGACGGTTCACTCAACAGCACATCAGAATTATTTGTGCCTCGTACATCTGGTACGATTGTTAATAGTAAAGATTTACAAGGTATGATTGGTGGCAGTAGTAAAGTGGTGAACAACAATATAAGCCTTAATTTATCAGGCATCATGACCGCCTCACCAGCTGACGAACGAGCCTTAGCTAAAAGATTAATTGACCGCCTAAACGAACAACTAAGAGCCAACGGCAAAACGGAGCTAGCAATATGATAGAATTAATTTTAACCGACAGCACGACAACTTTAACTTTGCCAATCCTAGAAGTTCCACTAACTGAAATACCAATTGAAAAATCAACCGACGTTGAGAATTTACTAGGCGATGTAAAGACTTACTTCGTGACTCAAAAACGACAATGGGTTCATACTTGGTCATACCTATCACAATCTAACTACGACGCTCTCAGGGCGTTCTACGATAGACAACTTACTTTGTTTGAATATCCACTACTAACAATTGATTACTACACAATCACAAACGTACCTGTTAGGATGACTATCAACCAAAAAGACATATACAATAATTGTGGTGGTGTTAAAGACGTTCAAGTAACATTTAGAGAGACGGCACAATTGCCGCAAGGTAGTTAATGCAACTAACTACTACAGAGTTTGACACACTGAGAGACGGTAATGTTACGCCTATTAGTTGGGCTTATCGTATGTCATTTGATAAAGCGTATGATGATAATGTTAGCTTTTTTACTTTAGATAGTTCTGTTTTAGATGGTATCGACGTACTCGCACCAGATAATAACGACCCGATACAACAGTGGGATAAATACACTTATGCGCCTTATACAGACAGAGTAATATATATGGAGTGGTCGCGTGAACTAGAGTTTCCATTTTCAGTATCGTCAGCAATGGCAGATATACAACTCGAAAACACCGACAATTACTTTACGCCAAACTCAGGTTCACTAATTGACCAGTACATCTTACCAAAGCGACCTATTAGATTACTAGCAGGCTTTAACGGCCTTAACATACCGCAATTTGTTGGGATAACCGAGAAGTCACCAGTGATTGAAGATCATAAAACTGCGACCTTTCACGCTCTTGATTTCTTGTCTGAACTTTACACTATGCCTATTACCGAGACAATCTCAATGCAGGACGCTACAACTGATGAGGTATTAGTTGAGATATTTACGCAATTTGGTATGTTACCGTCACAATATACGCTTGATACTGGAATAAATGTCATACCTTTCGTATTTTTCGACCCAGATACTAACGCTGGTGGCATATTTAGAGACCTCATGGAAGCTGAAATGGGTAACTTATGGCTTGATGAGACTGGACAGATTAGATTTAACAACCGTTATAACACTGTTAATGCCGCCGTTTATACTTTTGACAAGACAAATGTACTAGATATTAGAGGTAATGGCGATACTAACATTATAAACGCGGTAAAGATTAACGCTGATATACGTGAGTTGCAAGTTTTTCAACCTGTTTATACACTGACAACAGGCGGTACAGCGTTTATAATCGAGCCTAATAGTTCAAAAGTATTCAATATAAGTTTAACTGACCCTTGCACAACTGTCACCACGCCAACTTTAGGGCTTTCGTCAGTCACTTCGTGGTTTACAGCTTTAAAGACATCAGATAGTACTGCCTCAACTGCAACAATCACAGGCGTATCACTCAAGACTAACTCCTACACAATATTCTTCTCTAACCCTAACGTTTTTCAAGTTACAATTGACGCAATGGAAGTATGGGGAACACCTGCTAAAGTTATTGATAAAGGTATAAGGTATAAAGAAATTAATCAACCAAGTATTGATAAGTATGGCGAGCAAGTACTTGTCATAGACAATAATTTTATTCAGTCGACTAGTCAATGTGATTCTTTAGCTATACCTATATTGCAATCATATAGTATATACGCTGGACAACTAGAATTAGAAGTCCACGTCAACCCTGCCTTGCAGCTTAATGACATACTTTATATAGACGTTGATGATTATGTAGGTGAGTATAGATTAATTAGAATACAAAACAGATTAGGCGATAATAATTTTACGCAAAAACTAACGGTCGTTGATACGGAAATATTTAACTTCTTCCAATTGGATAGTTCATTATTAGACGGCCCAGATGTGTTAGGTATTTAAGGGGGAACATGGCAGAAATATATTCAACAGGGCAACAATCAGTCAACGCAATTGGTGGTGGACTTAGATTCGAACAAGATAATAACCGAATAATAGGGCGTGATGAGAATAACATTCCTAACTTAATCATTGTAAGCAATCCTGGTGAAGTACCATTAATTGAAATAGCTAAAGTTGGTTTTGATGTTTTAACTACGACTGATGATAATAAAATAATGACTTCTAAATATCCTAACTTGTTTTGCTACAGTGGACCTGAAACTGTTGTAGTTAATTATACGGCTAGTAGTGGCTCGGCAACGGCTAATATGGCAACGTTGATACCGTTTACAGACGTACCATCAACGCCTAGCGTAAGGGCTAATTTAATACACGTAGATGACGGCTGGGCTGGTAACATACGCTATGCAGTGCCTTATACAGAATACACATCAGCTGGAGCAGTAATATTTTATGCTTTACCTTTTATTGCAGCAGGTCCTACATATTGGGCTGTCGGTGTAAAAGTTATAATCCCAACCACATCATCATATTATGCTGGCAATCATAAATTTGAGTTCGTAACTAGGGCGACAAACATATGATTTAAAGCCTAGACCAACATTAAACCTAATTGTTATACTAATAAAAGGAGAACACAATGAGAGTAGAACCAATATTAAACAAACCAGCACTATACTCGCCAATACCAAGCGACGTAATTGACGTCATGGCAATGCGAGACGGATATAGGTACAAAGATATTTATTCACGTGCCTTAATATCTAACGCCAAAACTAAAATGTACAGGTACGCTAAAAACTATGTTTGTGATGACCTTGATTATTCTTTGATTATCGCAACACATGAAAGCGACACTAATAAGATTGAACTTTATCTCGATAACGTTGCGAAAGATGTCACACACGAACAAGTTATAAACTTTAACGACCAAGGTTCTTTCAAATACCTTGAGACACTTTATAAGGAAATAATCTAATGGCTTTACCTAACCCATCAATGGTTTTTACGCCTTTCGACCAATTACCAGCGTCTGATTTAAATAAGATTGTTTCTAATGTTGAGGCTTTAGCGGCTGGAACTGGACTTAATGATGGGGTAGTAACAAATGATAAAATTGGATTGACAACATATACAGATGCAAATGGCTGGTTAGTTTTTAACTATGGTGGTTATAACATATGGAGAAAAACTGTAACTAATGCTGGCCTAGCAGCGTTTGGTGTAATTGGCGGCAGTAATTGGTCACAAGCAGTTGCTATTTTATCATTGCCAGTTGGTGTAACAAATTGGTCAAAACTTGGTCAAAATTGTCACGTAGATAGACTTAACGCAACTGGGTCAGACTATTTGTATCTTCTTAATGTAGGTATAGCTATAGAAGCAGGTGGAACAGGCACGAAGCCAGTTATTGCAAAAAACCCAACAGCCTCAACAATAACTAATACAAATCTTAATATAGCGGTTCATATAGAAGTATGGCTAAAATAGTATGACAACAAAATACAAAGTCAGATTATGATTATGGACGATAATATCGAAACCCCAACAACAATCAAAGAAGTAGGTATCCACGTAGCCTATATGCGTAGAGACATTTGTGAGGTCAAAGATATTATCAAATCTTTACCAACAGCTTTTGTACCTATAAAAGAGCATCAAGAACTTACTCATAGAGTTGAAAACATTGAAAGTTATAACGACAAGATTAAAAATAGAATAGTAGCCTTTACAGTAATTGGTATAGTCTTAATGGTTTTAGCTCAATACGGTTTAGATAAATATTTTAGTTAAGGAGGCATATGTTTAAGCAAAAAATAACTCCAAATCCAAATGTGATATACAGTCACTATGACAATTCTACTAACAAATCATATATGGTGAATTGTTGGCCAGGATGGTGTTTAGAATTTGTTAGTAAATCTTTTGGGGCTAAGCCTGTATATAGAACTGCTATCGATTCGTTTAACGCAAGTCCATATAAACATACTAATTACCTATTTCCGCCTAACTGCGATGTGCCTGTTTGGTTTACCCTCGCATATGAGCCAGCTGGACACGTAGCATTGCGTATGAGCGACGGTAGCGTATATTCTGCAAGTGCATCAAACTCAAACACGGCAGTCCATCACAGCTCATTAGACGCTCTTATTAAGTATTATTCGCAAGCTAACCCATTAACATTTTTAGGTTGGACTGAGGACGTAGAGGGAACTAAAGTAATAGAGGAGAAATCAATGGTAGAAGACACGACGTATGATTATGACATACTATCACAAACATTTAAAAACATGACTGGTAGGTCACTGTCAAAGAGTGAGTTTAAATATCAAATCGGTAGAAGCTGGCAAGATGTTCTAGTCACTTTTTACAGTGGTAACGAGGCTGCTGTTTGGTTTAATAAGGCAGCAAACTCAAACAAAGAAGCAAAAAAATTAACTAACGGCTTATATATAGTCGGATAAATAAGGAGATAACATGCTTTACACAATAATTTTAATTTTGGTCATTCTTTGGCTACTAGGATTTGCATTCAGCATTGGTAATGGTCTAATTCACATTTTAATTGTGATTGCCTTAGTAATATTTGTAGTCGACTTAATTAATAAAAGACGCTAAATAGTATTGAAAAAATAGAATAGGAGTCTATAATGGAAAATATGAAAAGTTTTGGCCATATTTTATTGAACGTTTTAGTCACATTTGGTCAAGCAGGTTTTGCAGCTTGGGCGATGACAAACTTTAGCCTAGATAAGGCTGTAATCGGTGGTGTAATCGGTGCAGCATTATCAGTTGTATTTAATACAATAGTTAAGCCATTCTTAATTAGCAACGGCTATCTAAAGGGCTGACGATGGTCAGTAAACAAGAAGATGAGGCTACATGGGAACGTGTGGCCTCTTTTTGTAGTTCGATACGAAGTTCTGACGATACTATAGAAAAATGGGTAAAACTAAGAGAGAGGGAGACGATGGAACAATATAAACAACAGCAAGAAGAAGTTTATGCCCCAGAGGCAGAAATATCACAGTTATCAAATGACGAATTTAGTGAGTTTGTCGATGATGTAGCACAAGACGATGAACTTTATAGTTCTTATTACGACATGATTGAACATGAAATAGAAAGGCGAGAGGGTTTATTAAGATGAGTGAAAAACTAACAAATACCGAGCGTGTCCATCACAATACGATTGATACGCTAGATACTGAAACGTTTCTAGCGTTCTATTCCGAAAATGAAGATAAATGTAACGCCGAAGGATATGTCACAGACTATGATTTAATGATGGAGCAAGAATATACAGACCGTTTAGAAGATATTGTTGAATATTACATTAGCCTTGAGGAATAAGCCGTGGCAAAGCATGGTAAAAGACGTAGAAAGCCAACTCACTACGACACGTTCTCGTGCCTCCCAGCAGCCCCAAAAGATAAATATGGCATAAGTCTAGCATTTGAGGAGCTAGACCTGCCAGAGACTCATTTAGAGGGCAAATACTATAATGAAACGAACCACCATTATGCCTTTACCAAATCAACAATGAGTTCGCTAGCAATTTATACAACATTCCGTAACCTTGATGCTATTCAAGCACAACAACCAGCCGATGTTCACGACTACTTTCATCGTAAGTACGGTCCACCAGAATTATTAAAACCTGTTCAAGCCCTAGACGAGATAATGAGGCAATATGCGATAGGCGGACTGATACGAATAGGTAGTGCTAGACACCCTGAATATAAAGAGATACAAGAAAGTAAAATTATACAGCTGAAGCAAGAGTATAACGCAATTTCACATATGCTATAATATCGGTAAGAGATAAAAATATCTCCCATAACCGCAAAGTCATATAGATAGGAGAATCATATATGTCATTAGATGTTCACGATAAGATTGTGGAACAATTAGAACCAATATGCGAAAAATTAGGTTGGAATAGTCTGTATCTAGACGAATACACTATGGCAGCGGCTGTTAAGGCTTCTGTTATATTCCAAGCAACAGGATACGATTATGGTGATAGAATCCCCAATGTATATAAATTACAGGATACAATAAATGAGCTATTTATAGTTATAGGCAAAGACATCATAAAAAACCTTGGTGATGTCTACGATAACTCACAGTGGTCTACTGGAATGTTTACAGCTTATGCAATATTTAACTACGACGCAGAACAGTGGGACTTTGAAATAAAGTTTGACTTGATAGAATTTTCAGAGCATAGAATAAAAGAATAATAATATAATCACTTTGCGGTGATGTAAATGATATAATTACTTTGCCCGAATGAGCAGTAGATAAAACAAGAAGCCACAGTACTTGCTGTGGCGTTTTATTTGTTTAGACTAGTACTTATTCAAATTCGTAGCTAAAACTCAACAGGCGATGAGTTAGACACTAATTAGCAGCATTTCTAAGCTTCTCCTGTTGTTTGATTTGGTAAATAGTTGCATGTTTGTTACTTATCGCTCTAATTATCTTTTTACCTTCTTCATCGTGTTTGCGCTGGCGATCAAGTGACCATTTACGATCTTCGCTGTTTCTATGCTCCTCGAATGTGTACTTCTTTTTAGGCTTATTATATTTATTGTATTCTTCGTCAGTCATGTGATTATTATAACTTAGTTACTATTTTTTGGTACTATAAATTATCCCTTCTTTTTAACTGTAGAACAGCGGGGAGTAAATATTTAAGCTATACCTGATTAGGTTGCTTAGTTAGTTACATCAGACAATGCTTTTATTATTAACTCCCCTTTTATTGGTTGTTATTAATTATATTATCTTATTAAAGGCATGTGAGAGACGATAGATTTTATTATTATATTTCTATATTAAATGATGCTTGTTTGTTAAATCTATCATAATCGAATGTTGGGTCATGTTCAGCTAGTATATCTGCGATATTAGCAGTTAACCACTCTAATGTACGAGTAGCACTAAGATTAAAATCATCAATACTACCAAAATTTAAAGACATTTCTTCACTAACTGTTTCATCTTCGTAGGCTTTAGTAATTAAACCAACTCTTTTTATCTCGTAAGCTATATCTTCTATGACACTCTTGCTTATATGTTTAGCCATATGTGTTCTCCTTTGAGATTATGCTCTATCGTCTCTCAACTACCTTTAATTGATGCAAATTATTAATGTACGCTGTGTTTTACTTTCATCAGTATAAAGCAAGCTTTACGATAGCCTAAAACGTTGAGTCTATTTTGTAAACTGTTTTAAAGTTACGTTTACTGGCATAGATCAGCGACTCCCCATAACTATTGCATAAGATTATTAAGTACGTTATAATTAAGATACTTTAATACGTTAATCGAAGAAGCCTCGCAAGAGGTTTTTTTCTTAACTACTTATACTACTGATTTAAGTACTTTAATACGTCAATCAGTTAGCTATAATTATAAGCTTTACTAACATTATTTGCAACAAGAAAAATCCCAAATAAAAATAACGCCTTGTAGTGTAACTGTGTGGAGTGGAGGGTAATCAACACAAATACGGCGTTATTATTACTAGTTAAATTAACTATATAGGGGGTATAAGGTGCTTATAATTAAACAATACCATTACTGATAATACTTATTTATAATACCCTCAATATAACATAGGTTTAATTAAAATGGTATAGGTTACTTATCACTACATGTACCTCCCATTATAGGGGGATATATCAAAATAACAGTAGTAATTACATAGGGGATAAACAAAAAGAAACTCTTTCGAGTCTCAATCTGTGATAGTTAGCCTAGTAGAAAAGTGAATTGACTAAAGCCCGTAGGCGAGAGTAAAAAACTAACCATCTATCTGTATTATACTAAAACTATATTAAAGTTACAATTAGTATTGATTTTAGCGTAAGCGTGTGGTAAGATAGACACATAAACCAAAGTAGAAAAGAGGATTATATGACAATAACTATTAAACAAATTAAGAGCGAGTACTATTTAGGTACAGTTAATGGAATAGATTACACAATCTATCCGCAGGTATAATATGGAAGATATTACCAAAGAACTTAGTAAAATACTTGTAAAAAGTTTAGTCACTCAAGCTATGTTATCTTTTGCAATAGCAAGGTTAGAAAGTACTAATACAGAGACAGATGCAATTGCTGAAGAATATACCAATAAAATATTAGAGGAATTAAAATAATGAATATCAGATTATTAAAAGAGAATGAAATTGAAGTACGTATTGGTACTATAAACGAGAAAGGTGCTACATTACTTTTGTATAAAGACGCTCGTGTTGATATGAATATACTTGATGAGTCTGAACTAAAATGGAAAAGAAGTCACGAACTTATAAACGGTAATCTGTTTTGCACTATCTCAATATGGGATGATGAGATTAAAGAATGGATAAGCCGACAAGATGTTGGTGTAGAGAGTCAAGCTGAAAAAGAAAAAGGTCAAGCCTCGGACGCTTTCAAACGTGCAGGGTTTAATTTTGGCATAGGGCGTGAGCTTTATACAGCCCCATTTACTTGGATTAGTGCTGATAAGTATAGCTCATATAAGAACCCTAAAACTGGTAAATTAGGCACATATGATAAATTCAGTGTTACTAAAATTGGATATAATGAGAATAAAGAGATTAACGAGTTAGAGATAATTAACTTAAAGAGCGGCAATATAGTTTTCGCGCTAGGCAAATATATTGCGCCAGAGCCAAAGAAACCTACCGTAAAAGCTTATAAGCCAGCACAGAACGACGTAGACACTATTAAGAGACTTGGTAAAGAATTAGGCTATGAAGATCGTATTGTAAACGCTAAAATTGATACTATAACTGATGGCCAACAAGCAATAGATATGATAGCAAAATTAACTGAACTAGTGTTCAATAAGGATATGTAATAATGGCTAACTTATACGAAATAAAAGAACAACTATTAAACTGTATAGACCAAGAGACAGGCGAAATAATCGACACTGACAAGTTTGACGAATTGCAAATGGAACGTGACCAGAAGCTTGAGAGCGTGGCATTGTGGTATAAAAACCTGTTATCGGAAGCTGACCAGTACAAGAATGAAAAAGATGCGTTTGCATTAAAAGAAAAGCAAGCTAAGACTAAAGCCGAAAGTTTAAAGAATTATCTTGATACTTCATTACATGGCAGTAAATTTGGAACGATTAAAGTAAATATTACTTACCGTAAAAGTACCAGCGTCGAAGTAATAGATATGGATACGTTGCCAGATGAGTATAAAAAATCTGTTACTACTGTTACAGCCGACAAGGTTAGCCTTGGTAAAGCACTAAAAGTTGGCGAAATTATTGACGGTGTCATGCTAATTGAAAATCAGAATATACAGATTAAATAAAATTAAAGAACAGTTAAGTTAGGAGATTGTAATGGAAACATTTTATCAAACAATACAGATAGTTTTTGGAATATTATTACCAATAATTATAGTTATTAGTGCAATTTGCGTAGTGATTATAGCAAAATCTATACCATCTTTATTAGAAATTAAACTTGAGGAGCTAAAAAAGAAGCCACCTTATGACAATGTAGAGATCGAAACCCACGTAATAGATAATTGTATATCAGTTAGATTTATTAAAAACGATACTGTAATTTGGCAAGATAATAATGTAAAAGTTGGCGGTGACACAAACTAAAAAACAACTAACAGCTAAGTTAGATAAACTATGTATAGACAAATAACTAATAACGATCCTATGAAGTCAGCCGAATGCCCTAAGTGCCATTCTAAAAGATTGATGTTAAAAAGTGGAAAACTAACCTGTACTAATTGCGACCATGTGATTGGAAAAACATTTAACAAATACGGAGCTAAAAAAAGCACATATAACGGCTATAACTATGATAGTAAATTTGAAAGCCAAGTAGCTCAAGATTTAGACTTAAGATTAAAAGCAGGCAATATAAAAGATGTTCAAAAGCAAGTAAAAATTGACTTGCAGGCGTATGGCAAACACATAACTAATTACTTTATAGATTTTATTATTACCCATAATGACGGTCATTTAGAATACTATGAGGCAAAAGGTTATGAAACAGATGTTTGGAAAATGAAGTGGAAAATGTTAGAAGCTAAAGTGAACCAAGAGAGTAGTATAGACACATTAACAGTGGTAAAGCAAAAATCTTATCGCAATTTTAGCAAATAGTATTGACTATCGCTTACGCTTATGCTAGTATAGAGACAGATCAACAAATAGTAGAAAAGAAATTGATCGACCAAAGCGAAGATAAAATAGTGCAGAGCGAATCACTAACACAATAAGCTCAATCGCAACGGTTTAACATTAACAATTAAACGTAGTAGTGCTGGTAGTAAATGAATCAGCTGGATAGATATTGCGATTTGAAAGCTAACTGATGGGGCAATCGTCGGGCTTGCTACTAGCACCATACGCTTAATAAACTAACCTATAAGGAGTAACAATATGAGATACGGATATAAAGTTATTTACGAGACTAATGATAATTATAGGACCAAGATTATAAAAACTAAAAAGGCTGTAAAAGACTGGACGATAGCCGTTAAAGAACTCGGTGGAAGCATATTGACTGTTAAAAAAGTGATAATAGAACTATGAATATACCATCAAAATATGACCAAGATATGGATATGCTACTAACAGCTAATAGTTATCGTGATAAAAATAGGCGTGAATATGTTAAAGTGGTTGCAAAATGTAGCTGTGGTCGTGGTGGATGGAATATCCATCTACAGCAAATGGTTATATCAGACGATTCCATAAAATATCTAGGAGAACATTTAAATGACTAGCTTAAAAGGTATACCAGTAGAAAATATAAATATTGGTACTGTTAAACTAAAACGATATCCTAATGGTCATGTATTTTGGTATAAGAATTGACAGAACACTATATAAAACTATTAAAAGAGTGTTAGAAACGGAGTTGTAATGAGTTATAACATAATAGAAAATCTATCAAAGAAAATAGCATTGATGAACGTAATATCATACTGTGAAATTGAAATAACTAAATTAGAAGCCGAGGCCAGAATGGAGGAATCTAAAGATGATAAAACAACTTGAAGATATGGAAGATAGAAATGATAACAGCGGATTATATGAAACAGGTATTGATGATAATGGTTGCTTTGATGAGGCACAATCTCAGGCTGAACTAGATGAGTGGATAAATACACCAGAAGCTCAGTTATCTAGCTTTACCACTCAACAACTAAACCATGAAATATACAGGCGTTTGCTTGAGCCATACGACCAATCACTAAAAGATATGCGATTTATACTTGATAGTATTATTGCAGGTCAGTCAAAGCCGTTTTAATTATGGCTAGACCTAAACAAAACAACGCTAATATAGCCCACCTACGAGAACTTTATAACATAATGGGTAATGTAGTGGATTACTTGCCTATCGTGGCTTACACGATGCGTGAGTGTGGTTGTACGTACTCTGAAATAGCAGAAGTGTTTGACATTAAACGACAACAAGCAGAATATTTTGTTAATAATATAAGAAAGGCGTTAGGGCAGTTATGACAGCAGACACAAACACAGACACAATAATGGGTTTTATACTCGGAGTATTACTTACTTTGATAGTGGTATTAGCATGAAGTTACTATCAATTTTAGGCTGGGCAGCATTGATGACAGTAACAATAGGCGTAGCATTTATAGCATTTTTTTATATATTTGTAGAGCTAATTGTTTTTATTATTTAAAGGGGGATTATGAAAATACCAATATTTGTATGGAGCGAACTGAAAGATTTTAGTGCAGTTTATTGTACAGACCATACCGCAGAGATTAGGAACTCAGGAGGCAAAACTTACATCGTTACGGTAATTAACAAACCTAATAACTCACTAGAGGAGACTTAAATAATGCAATATAAAGTTTTGCGTCCACTCATTAACGCCCCAGTAGGAACGATACTAAAATTTAGTGGTAAAGGTTCACTATATAATTGTGTACAAGGACATATTATTATTGATAGTAAAATACAAGATGCTATCAACCAACATTTCATCGAACCCTACACCCCAGAGCCTAAGCATTGGCGAGCAGAAGTTGGTAACCCATATTATTGGATTGATAGTCATAAAGTAATTATTTACACGATAGATAATAATACCGTACACGACTCACTTAGATATGACCAAAACAATTATTACCGTACTGAAGCCACTGCTGAGCTAGTAGCTAAAGCCCAAAAGCTAATGTTTGAATGGTTGCATGATACAGAATCTAGTAAAATTAAGCATGTTACCGTTTGTGGACTGACACTTAACCTATTAGAAGCTATGGACGAAGCTAGAAAAGCAGTTTTACGGGACGATAAGGAGTAAGTTGTGAACACACCATTAAGTAATGACCAAGAAATTAGTAAAGAATTAACGAATTTTATTTATGCACATTTACCTATGGATTTATGGAATGAAGCACGGAAACTTGTTATGCAAAACCAAGCACTACGAGAGATTGAAGCTAGGATAGAAGAAATTAAATATTTATATGATGACCAAAAAATACGTGGTTATATCGCACTAAATTCAGATGATGCTAATCGTCGCATTTCAGAGTTACAATCTCAAAAAGCTAAGTTAGAGGAGAAGTAAATGAGTAAATATAAAACTCAATGGGGATTATATTATATAGGCAAAGCTAGGGATTTTGGGTTTAGTTTATTCTTTGACACTTTTAGTGAAGCTGTAGAATACAAAAATTGTAAAGCTCCTTGGACTGGCTCATGCTTTATAGTTGAACAAACTTATGAATTGGAGGATTAATAAATGATAATACCAACTAAACTTATAAAAGCAGAATGGCCACCCGATGCTGGCTTGAAACCAGGCAACAAAAGGTTTGACGAACTATTTGAGAGTATTAAACAAAATGGCATACTTGAGCCACTAACTATAAATCTTAAATGGGTAGCTATTGACGGTAATCACCGATTGGCAGCTGCACGGCTATTAGGTATAGAACAAGTTGATGTTCAAATATGGACAGGAACGGAGATGTTACTGTAATGGATAAAGAACTAGATAAATTAGTCACAGAAATAATGCAAAGTGGTTTTGACAGTGCTATATATGGCTCACCATTTGAGACTGATGAGGAAAACGAAAAACAAAGGAATTATTGGTACGATACTTACCATGAACAAGCCAAGCAACAACTAATCACTCTAATATCAAAGACTGTTAATGAAGTCATAGACACTACACCTGGGTATATTATTGATGGTCATGTGCATATAAAACTGACAGATTTGAAAGATACCATATCAGAACTATTAAATAAGAAAGAAGAAAAATAATGGACATAGAACTAATACATAATGATGAAATGGTATGCCCTTACTGTAAAACTGAACAATCAGATTCATGGGAATATCTAATGAATAATAACGAAGATGGCACTGCTGAATGCGGTAATTGTGATAAAGAGTTTAATTGGCATGCTGACCATACTACTACTTATGACACATCCAAACTAGCCGACGAAGGCATAATAACGAAAGGTAATAAATAATGTGCGAACATCTAATATTATTTAATGAAACAGATATTAAGCGCATGAAAGAGCAATCGGACGCTGAACGACCTTATGAGAGCGATCCTGTGATGCTTGAAGAGTATCTACTAGCCGTTAAAAACGGTGAAGTACAATACGACCAACAGTTTGTGGATTATTTAGACGGCTGGTCACCTGACCCTCGTGATTAGGCTTGACATTAGCGTAAGCGTTCGGTATAATTAGAGTATCAATAACTAGTAGAAAAGGAATTGAATATGGAAACTATAACATTAACCACAGACAAGTACGAATCAATAGCAGAAGACGATCAAATTGAAGTAACTTTAAACAATATAGACTTTGAAGAGATTGTACCTCAATTTAAAGCCGAAGAAATGATACGAGCAATATCAGACCACTATGATTTCTCAACTATATTTGACATTGTCATGATAATGAAAGATGAAGATGATGAGTAAAAAATTAGAAGTAAAAATCAAGATTGTACATTGGATAAATGGTTCAGTTTTGTGGGAATCTAATAAGGATACTATTAAAGAAGCTATCCAAGATGCATACCTCCAAGGTGCAGACCTCCGAGGTGCAAACCTCCGAGATGCATACCTCCGAGATGCAAACCTCCGAGATGCAAACCTCCGAGATGCAAACCTCCGAGGTGCAAACCTCCAAGGTGCAAACCTCCAAGGTGCATACCTCCAAGATGCAAACCTCCGAGGTGCAGACCTCCGAGATGCAAACCTCCAAGGTGCAAA
>Ga0209540_10000560_pt1 | contig 34156 bp, 25 predicted proteins | sample BarGraIncu01121A_FD_184501 | JGI IMG/M metagenome (GOLD analysis project Ga0209540, IMG submission 184501) | Arctic peat soil microbial communities from Barrow, Alaska - Barrow Graham LP Incubations 011-21A (SPAdes) (version 2) | ecosystem: Environmental > Terrestrial > Soil > Wetlands > Peat... | reverse complement strand
CCAAAACTCTTGTACTGGCTCAAATATATATTTTTCAATCCAGTCAATTCATTTAAAACCCGTGAAGCCGCATCGTCCAAATTTTCATCATTTAAAATAATACTTCCCGGAAGTTTTTTATCATTATACAATTCGTTTTGCTCGTTAATGCTGCGTTCTATTAACAACACTTTCAGCTTTTCACCGTCAAAACCGAACACAACACAATCGACTGAAACGTGGGGATTATATAAAGTTGAGTTTGGCATAATTCATACTGGTTGATTCTTGTTGCAAAAATAGATACTTTATTTGAGATATTGTGTTTTTAATATTATGTTATAAAACACAATTTCAATACATTGAATTATGTATTTTGTACAATAACAAAAATTTTATACTGTATATTATACAATAAGTATTGATTTAGAGAGATTTGAAAATTATGTCCTTTACTTTTTGTAATTATAAATTCTTTTAAGTGAATTCTAAAACCAGAATAAATAGTAGCAGTTGAACTCGAGTTTAATTATTGATTTCATGTATATGATATTTTGTATGATTTCTCGTACAAAACAAAAAAAAACGGACAACTCTTTAGGAGTCATCCGTTTTTATATCTAAAAAGATTATTTATATCTTAGTATCTTTTCTTATATCCAGAACCTGAACTAGAGCCACCACTACTTCTGCGATCGCTACCTCCTGACGGACGGCTGCTTCTATCGCTAAGTTCACGATTACGCCATGGTTTATCGCCTCCTGAAGTTGCAGGACGACTACTAGTACCACGGTCACCACCACGTTCGCCGCCACGATATCCGCCACCAGAACCTCCACGTGAAGAACCACCACCGCTTGCACCAGTGCGCGGACGATAATCAGATTTGCGATCATCAAAGTTTTTGCTGCCTTTGGCTTCCGATACTTCTACTTCAGTTTGATCAGCAAATGCTTTCACAACTTGGTCGAGTTGGTCGGCAAATACATCAAAGAAAGTAAATTTGTTGGTTACTTCAATGGCTCCGATATTGATAGATTTATCACCTGTAACATCATTAATAATCCCAAGTAAACGTTTAGCGTCAATGCCTTCGCGTTCGCCTAAGTTCATTTTCAAACGAACACGTCCACCCGATTTATTACCACGTTCACCTCTGTCTCCTCTGTCAGATCGCTCGCCACGCTCACCGCGTTCGCTACGTTCAGGCAAATTCAAATCTTCTGTATTTTTATAATAGCTTAAGAAACGATTAAATTCCAATGATACGAAACGTTTCAGAAGTTCCTCTTTGCTAAGGTATTCCAATTGTTTCATAATTTGTGGCATATAAGTTTCAATTTGTTCTTCGCTCACTTCCACATTTTCCATGCGGTCAATTAAAAAGAACAATTGTTTTTTACATACTTCCAAACCATTAGGAATTTGTTGTTGTTCAAAGCTTTTATGGAGCATACGCTCAATATCTTTGATTTTAAATCTTTCTTTGGAATGGATTATCGATACTGCAACACCTTTTTTGTTTGCACGACCGGTACGTCCGCTTCGGTGAGTGTAAATTTCCACATCATCGGGCAAGTTATAATTGATAACATGTGTCAGGTCGCTTACATCCAATCCACGGGCAGCCACATCAGTAGCAACTAACAATTGGATGTTTCGGTTACGGAATTTTTGCATTACCGTATCGCGCTGAGCCTGCGATAAGTCACCGTGAAGAGCATCAGCATTATAACCGTCGTGCATCAATTTATCAGCAACTTCTTTGGTTTCCATACGGGTACGGCAAAATACAATACCATAAATATCAGGATTCAAATCCACAATACGTTTCAGTACTAAATAACGTTGCTTGGCTTGCGACACATAATAGATATGTTCTACATTTTCGGCACCTGCATTTTTTGTACCAACCGTAATTTCTTCGTAATTTTTCATGTACCGCTTTGCGATATTGGCAATTTCTTTGGGCATGGTTGCCGAGAAAAGCATAGTGCGTCGGGTATCGGGAGTGCGTTCGAGTATGGTTTCAATATCTTCTTTGAATCCCATGTTCAGCATTTCGTCAGCTTCATCAAGTACCAGAAAGTCAACGGCACCCAATTCAATTTTTCCTCGTTCGATCAAGTCAATCAAACGACCTGGTGTAGCCACAATAATTTGTGGAGCAGTGTCTAACTGACGGAGTTGTGTGCGAATATCTTCACCTCCATACACCGGAACAACGCGCATTCCACGCATGTTTTTGGAGTAACCTTTTAAGTCGTTCGCAATTTGGATACACAATTCGCGTGTTGGAGATAATACCAATGCTTGCACTTGTTTACGCTGAGCATCAATCATGTTTAATACGGGCAGCCCAAAAGCTGCAGTTTTACCGGTTCCTGTTTGTGCTAGCGCCACTAAATCGGCGGTTTGTTCCAGCATAAATGGAATGGTTTTTTCCTGTACGGGCATAGGACTTTCGTAGCCGAGTTCTTCGATTGCCGACAGAATCTCTTCTTTCAAATTTAATTCTCTAAATGTCATTTTGTTTTTTTTAGTACACGTCTAGAGTAGTAATCCGGCGATAAACTCCTAATTTAAAAATAAAAATTAGTTAGTTTGTAATTTAATAGATTGTTAAAAACCAAAAATCAGTTCTACAATAATTAAAAATCAATAAGGATTTCATTTAGTTTTTTAAACGTGTACCCTCAGATTAGCGTACTGCCAAAGGTTAAGGCAGTGTAATTCGGACATTTACTCACAACGTATAGTTGTTTTTAATTCGGGCACAAAGGTAGTAAAAAGTTATGAGTTAATAGTTATTCCTTGCAAGAAAGTTTTTAATTTAATGGATAAGATTAAAAATAAGAATTGATGTAATAAAACAAAGAAAAGAAAAAAGTTGCAATTTAGCAGTAATTATCTTCCTTAACTATCATAATACAATTTTGAACTTGAAATATTTATTCAATTGATTTTATTTCATGTAATTCATTGTTAAAAAGTCATCGTTGCATTTTCCAAAAAAAAGAGCTAAATTTGCAGTCGAAAACAATTAAAAGCTGCTATACAACTTCAAACTATTATATTTTTATGAAATCAATGACTCAAAGCCCTTTGCAAATTGCACGGGCAAGCTATCAACCTAAATTGCCAGCTGCTCTTAAAGGCAATGTAGTGCTTAAAGAAGGTGCGGCTACCAAATCGATTGCCGACCAAAGTGATATCAAAAACTTATTTCCTAACACTTACGGAATGCCGTTGGTAACTTTCGAAACCGGTGCAAAAAAAGAATATCCTACTGTTGGAGTAGGTGTTATCCTGTCGGGTGGACAAGCTCCGGGTGGACATAATGTAATTTCAGGTTTATTCGATGGATTGAAAGCCTTAAATCCAAACAATAAATTGTACGGTTTCCTGGGCGGTCCAAGTGGATTGGTTGATCATGAATACATTGAAATTACCGGTGAGATTGTTGATGAATTTCGTAATACCGGTGGTTTCGATATTATCGGCTCGGGTCGTACTAAATTGGAAGAAGAATGGCAGTACGAAAAAGGCGCTGAAATTTGCAAAAAACTGGGTGTTAACGCTATTGTAGTTATTGGTGGTGACGACTCAAATACCAATGCATGTGTATTGGCAGAATATTATCTTCAAAAAAAATCGGGCATTCAGGTTATTGGTTGCCCTAAAACAATTGACGGTGACTTAAAAAACGATATGATTGAAACATCATTTGGTTTTGATACCGCATGTAAAGTATATTCCGAATTGATCGGTAACATTCAACGTGATGCCAACTCAGCAAAAAAATACTGGCACTTTATTCGTTTGATGGGTCGTTCGGCGTCTCATATTACATTGGAATGTGCTTTGCAAAGTCAACCAAATATTTGCATTGTTTCGGAAGAAGTAGAAGCTAAAAATATGACTTTAAACGATGTAGTTGAAGACATTGTGAAAGTAATTGTATACCGAGCTACTCACGGATTGAACTTTGGAACTATTTTGATTCCCGAAGGATTAATTGAGTTTATTCCGGCCATGAAAATTCTGATTACTGAACTCAACGAGATGTTAGCTCAAAACGAAGATTTCATTGCTTTAAATACTGACGACGAAAAACGCGAATACGTAAAAGGAATGTTGTCGCCCGATAGTTGTCAGGTTTACCGCAGTTTGCCTAAAGGAATTGCTAAACAATTGACCCTTGACCGCGACCCACACGGAAATGTCCAAGTATCACTTATTGAAACTGAAAAACTGCTTATTGAAATGGTGGCTAAACGTCTGGCTCAACTCAAAGCAAATGGCAAATACAAAGGCAAATTCTCTGCTATTAACCACTTCTTTGGATACGAAGGTCGTTGTGCAATTCCATCTAACTTTGATGCTGACTATACCTATTCTTTAGGCTATACAGCTTCATTATTAATATCGGAAGGCAAAACAGGTTATATGTCATCGGTACGTAATCTGACTGCTCCAGCAGATGAATGGCTCGCAGGTGGTGTGCCTATTACAACAATGATGAACATGGAACGTCGTCACGGAGCAATGAAACCTGTAATTCAAAAAGCCTTGGTTCGTTTAGACGGAGCTCCTTTCAAATACTTTAATGAAGTACGTGAATTATGGGCAAATGATAAAACTACCTATATTTATCCGGGTCCAATTCAATATTATGGACCTACCGAAATTTGTGACCAACCAACAAGAACGTTGCAATTGGAACAAGGAAAATAAAAACATCACGTAAACCTTCCAAAGGAAAGGAATAATCAATCAATACGGACTTGCTGAAAGGTAAGTCCGTCTTTTTAATATCATAATACAGAAATATAAAAAAGAGAATAGCATTTTTCATTTGAAAAAACTATTTTTGCATTTAAGTAAATTAAATAGTCAATTCGTATTTATGTTAATACTACTTTCCCCTGCCAAAATACAAAACTTCATGCCACAACAGTTTGTGACTGAATTTACACAACCCGAATTTTTGAAAGAGGCAGAAAGATTGGTGCATGAAATCAGGCAACTATCGGTTTTTGATTTGTCTAAATTATTAAGCATCAATGCTAATTTAGCTAATCTGAATGCCGATCGCTATTTTAATTGGCATATGCCTTTTACCATGGAAAATGCTAAACAAGCCGTGTTGGTTTTCAATGGAGAAGTATTTCACGGATTGGATGCGAAGCGTTTTTCATCTGATGATTTTGACTATTTACAATCTCATCTGCGAATTCTTTCCGGTTTGTATGGTATACTGCGTCCATTGGATATGATACAACCTTATCGCCTGGAAATTAGCACAAAGTTACAAATTGAAAATGTAAAAAATTTATATGCATTTTGGGGCGAGCAACTTTCTCAATCAGTCAACAAAACATTAATAAAATCCGGTGAACCGAAAGTTCTTTTGAATCTGGCATCGGGCGAGTATTTCAAATCTATCAATCGCAAATTACTGAAAGCAAAAGTAATTGATTTTGATTTTTTGGAAAATAAAAACGAGGAGTACAAATCGGTGGTAATGTACACCAAAAAAGCACGCGGTTTGATGGCACGTTACGTGATAAAAAACCGCATTGATAAAATAGAAGACTTAAAAGGTTTTGCTGCTGAAGGATATTGGTTTAGTCCGAGACTTTCATCTAATGAAAAATTTGTGTTTACAAGAGGATGATGACCCCCAATCCCAAAATGAGGGCTTCAACACACAGTATGTAAACAAATTGCATAATAAGACGGAACACGGAACTTTTCAAATTTCAAACTTTTACTCCCCTTTAGAGGTAGTGGGTCCATTTTTTGCCTTAAATGCCAATGCATACAATTTCATTTGTTTAATCATGGCCAGTAAACCGTTGGAACGGGTTGGAGAAAGATGTTCACGCAAACCGATTTTTTCGATAAAATATAGATTTGTATTGATAATTTCATCTGGTGTATGTGCTGTAAGCACTTGTATCAGCAGTGATACAATTCCCTTTACCAAGACGGCATCACTCTCACCACTGTACATTATTAAACCATCCTTCATTTCTGCATTTAACCACACGCGACTTTGGCAACCTTCGATAATATTTTGAGGTTTTTTATGTTGTTCATCTAAGGGTTCGAGTGAGTTTCCTAAGTCAATAAGTAGGGAGTATTTATCCATCCAATCATCAAACATGCTGAATTCTTCAATAATATTGTCTTGTAATTCGTTGATAGTCATATTATAATTTGTAGTATGTAGTTAGTAGTTGGTAGAAAGAAGAAAGTATATTATCATTAGTATATTAGCTTAACATTATCACCACCCTTTTTAGAGCAGTAATAAATACGTCAATTTCTTCTTTAGTATTGTAAAATGCGAACGAAGCGCGAACGGTTCCGGGAATTCCGAGCGAATCAATCAGTGGTTGAGCACAGTGATGTCCGGTACGTACTGCAATACCTAATTTATCGAGCAACATGCCGATATCATAAGGATGAATACTTCTAACCAAAAATGATATCACAGCACTTTTTTCTTTGGCCGTACCTATAATGCGCATACCTTCAATTTCCATTAAACGTTGGGTACAGTAAGTCAACAGTTCATGTTCGTGAGCTGCTATTATATCTAATCCAATATTTTGTACATATCGCAATGCTTCAGCCAAAGCCGTTGAACCAATATAATCGGGTGTTCCGGCTTCAAATTTGAAAGGTAATTCGTTATAAATTGTTTTTTCGAAAGTTACAGATGAAATCATTTCACCTCCACCTTGATAAGGAGGAATTTGGTTCAACCATTTTTCTTTACCATAAAGTACACCGATACCGGTTGGTCCATAAATTTTATGTCCTGAAAATACGTAGAAATCGGCATCCAATTCCACTACGTTTACCGGAATATGCGGAACAGCTTGTGCACCGTCTACCAATACAGGAATGTTTTGTTCGTGAGCCAAACGGATAATCTCAGCAACCGGATTCACTGTTCCCAAAACATTGGATACATGTGCAATTGAAACTATACGAGTGCGATTGTTGAATAATTCGCAGTAAGCTTTAATATCCAGTTCTCCATGTTCATTCATAGGGATAACGCGTAATTTCAATCCTTTTCGCTCACATAACATTTGCCAGGGAACAATATTAGAATGATGCTCCATGACCGAAACAATTATTTCGTCACCTTCCTTACAAAATGCTTCACCAAATGAAGTTGCAACAAGATTTATGGCTTCGGTAGTTCCACGGGTGAAAATAATCTCTTCTCGTTTGGTAGTATGTAGAAATTCTGCTACAGTTGTACGGGCAGCTTCATGTGCTTCTGTAGCTTTTTGGCTCAGAAAATGTACACCCCGATGAATATTGGCGTTGTAATGATAATATCCTTGTTCGATTTTCTCAACTACACAACGCGGTTTTTGCGTAGTGGCACCATTATCGAAATAAATCAAGTCTTTGTTATATATTTTTTCGGATAAAATGGGAAAATCAGCCCGTATATCTATTAGTTCTTGTTTGTCCATTCTTAAAAAACTATTTGTTCGTCTTTTTGTTCGGCAAAAGTACGGATATTTTGAAAAGTAAACAAATAAAGGACTAAACAAGTAGACAAGTTAACGAGTTATAAGTTTCGCGATCTAATATCATATGGTTTAAATTCCGTCGTTTTTCATTAAAAACATATCAACAATTGAACGTTTCAACTATTAAACAAAAAAACTAATAAACAATTCTACAATTTTTAACCGCTCAACCGATAGCAATTGTGAAAAAAGGATGTACTTTTGTACGACTTTTCCCAAAAACTGCTTTTCAGCTAACTACGTGTACAATCATGAATAAAACTGTTCTTGCCAAATTTGCTCCGCACATTGCTGCTATCCTGCTATTTATCTGTATTTCATTTATGTATTTCACTCCTATTTTAGAAGGAAAACAACTAATTGGTCATGATACCCAAAGTTGGATGTGTGATGCCAAAGAAACCATTGATTTTAATGCAACACACGACAATGTAACTTTGTGGACCAACTCTCTTTTTGGCGGGATGCCCACTTATCAAATTTCGATGACACAACCATACAATGTCATTCAGTATGTTGAAACAGTTTTACATATTTTTCCAAATCCTGTCTTCAACTTGTTGTTGTATTTGATTGGTTTTTACATCTTATTGTTGTCTTTTAGAGTAAATCCCTGGTTGGCCATAGTCGGGGCTATCGCGTTTGCATTTGCATCCTACAATTTTATAATCATAGTTGCCGGTCATAATTCCAAAGCCATTACCATTGCCTATATGGCGCCGCTCATTGGTAGCGTGTTTATGGCTTTTCGTTGGAAACCGTTGCTAGGCAGTTTACTTACAGCATTTTTTCTTAGTCTGGCAATTCGCGCTAATCACGTTCAAATTTTATATTACACGCTTATTATTATTGTTTTTCTGGCTGTGGTGGAACTTATTTACAGCATTAAAAACAAAGAAATTACATCTTTTTTAAAAACTGCTGGTATGTTGGTGGCTGCAGCTGTTGTGGCTATAGGAATGAATGCCACAACTTTGCTTACCACCAATGAATATGCCAAATACACTATGCGTGGTGAATCCAACGGGCTTACAGTAGACACACAAAACTCTCAACATGGTCTGAATAAGGATTATATTACCCAATGGAGTTACGGCGTAGATGAAACCATGACCTTGCTTATTCCAAATTTTAAAGGTGGAGCAAGTGCCAGCACCTTAAATGCCGACAGCGAAACCGGTAAAAAACTGGCAAGTTTAGGCGTACCGAATGTTGACAGTATGCTGAAAGAAATGCAATTACCACTTTATTGGGGAACACAACCCGGTACTTCGGGTCCGGTTTATATCGGTGCTATTATTTGTTTTTTATTCGTACTGGGATTTTTCCTCGTTGATAAACGTACAAAATGGTGGTTGTTGCCAATGATAGCACTGACTTTGATGCTATCGTGGGGTAAAAATTTTATGTGGCTTACTGATATTTTTGTTGATTATATTCCAATGTACAACAAGTTCCGTACTGTTTCTATGACTTTGGTAGCAACTGGTTTCGGTATGACTTTGATGGCAATATTAGCTTTGAAAGAAGTTTTCAATGAAAAGACCGATAAGCAAAAATTAATTCGTTATGTAGCCATTAGTGCTGGGATTGTTGGTGGAATTGCATTGCTTTTTGCCGCTATTCCTTCATTATCGGGTAATTTTATTTCCGAAGGCGATGCACAATTCAAGGGCGATTATAGCTTTTTAAAAGAAACCCTGCCGCTCGACCGTGCAGCTATGTTGCGTTCCGATGCTTTGCGTTCGCTTATGTTTGTTATTATGGCTGCAGGTTTAATATGGTTATATGCCAAAAACTTATTGAAAAAAAATGTGGCTTATGTCTTTTTTGCCGTGTTATTATTAGCTGATTTAGCTCCTGTTGCCAAACGCTATTTGAACGATTCAAATTTCCAACGCAAACGCAAAATCGAAAATCTAATAAAACCCAGTATTGCCGATAATATTGTTTTGCAGGACAAATCACAATACCGCGTATTGGATGCAACAGTTAATATCTTCAATGACGCAACACCGTCTTATTTCCACAAAAACATCGGTGGTTACCATGCTGCCAAATTGCGTCGTTATCAGGAATTAATTAACATGCAAATAGAGAAAGAAATGGGGCAATTGTTTGCCACATTTGGTCGTGCCACTACTCCCAAAAAAATCAATAAGACTCTGGATTCACTTGGCGTACTGAATATGCTAAACATGAAATATCTGATTTACAACAAAGAAGCTGCTCCGATTGTCAATCCTTATGCAAACGGAAATGTCTGGTTTGTTCGCAATATCCGTGTAGCAGCTGATGCCAACGAAGAAATGCGTTTGGTTGGTGAGATCAATACGAAAACGGAAATGGTAGTAGATAAATCATTTGCGGCTCAATTGCCAACCAAACTAACACCTGACAGTACTGCCCGCATTTCATTAGCAAGTTATCAACCAAATCATTTGGTTTACAATTTTAGTTCTGCAACCGATCAGGTAGCTGTATTCTCCGAAATATATTACGATAAAGGTTGGAATGCCTATATCAATGGAAATATAGTGCCTTATGTTCGTGCCAATTATTTGTTACGAGCCATGCCACTAAAAGCAGGAACGTACGATATTGAATTCCGGTTCGAACCAAAATCCTACAGTATTGGTAATACTATAACACTGATTTCTTCTATTTTATTGATAATATGTATAATCGGTTTTGTTTTTTGGCAATGGAAAAAGTCAAAAAACAAAATTGCTAACGCTTGAAAAAACGAATAAATTGAATGAATATGTCAAAAGAAAAAATGAGAGTACGCAAACCTGGTTTTTGGAATATGCACCTTACATCTACCATTAGTATGTCTCTCGTGTTGTTTCTGGTAGGATTAGTCTGTTTGTTGCTTTTTGTGGCTCGTGATGTGAGCACCTATGTAAAAGAGAATATTAACTTATCTATAGTACTCGATGACAATATTGCGAAACATGATGAGGAACGTTTGCAAACTTATTTATTAGGAGCACCCTATGCTAAGTCGGTTGAATATATTTCGAAAAAAGATGCTTTGAAAGACCATATTGCTAATCTGGGTGAAAATCCTCAGGACTTTCTGGGTTATAATCCCTTGATGGCATCCATTGAGGTGAAGCTGAATGCAGCCTATGCAAACAACGACAGTGTAAATGTAATAGAATCGAAACTGAAATCATTTGTCAACATCAAACGTATAGTTTATCAGAAAGATATGGTGAGTCTGGTAAATGAGAATGTACGAAAAATGAGTTTAATTCTAATGGGTTTGGCAGCCGTTTTACTTTTTGTTTCAATAGCACTTATAAACAATACCATTCGCTTGTCACTTTATTCTAATCGTTTTCTTATAAACACCATGAAATTAGTGGGGGCAACACCCTGGTTTATACGGCGGCCTTATATTTTAAGCAGTATGCTCAATGGGTTGGTGGCATCGGTAATCTCAATTTTATTATTAATTGGCGTAGTTTGGTTTGTTCAATACGAATTTGGCATGATAAACACAATGATTCAACCAATGACTGCTGTTGTGGTGTGCACCATCGTTATACTGTTAGGTGCATTACTAACCGCCATTTCCTCCTATTTTGCTGTGGGTAGATATTTGCGGATGAATACGAATGATATGTATTTTATTTAAAAATAAGATTTTAGAATCAAGATACAAGACATTAGATACAAAATTTAGGATTTAAAATAAAAACAATTCAACAATATAAAAATTTATGGAAAACAACACCCGTTTTACATTGGGCAAAATCAATCTGATATTGATTGCCGTAGGCTTCGCCATTATTGTTTTGGGCTTTGTATTAATGACAGGTTCAACAACAGGTACAGAATTTAATCCCGATATTTTCAGTACGCGCCGCATTCAGGTTGCACCAGTAGTATCGTTTTTCGGTTTTATCTTTATCATTTTTGCCATTTTGTACAAACCAAAAGCAAAATAGTTGATTGGTTAATTAGTTGATTTGGGTTTATACATTATGTACCGCATTTTTAATTAGATAAAATGAATATTATACAAACTATTATTATTTCTATTGTAGAGGGACTAACCGAGTTTTTACCAGTATCGTCAACAGGACACATGATAATTGCCGAAAAGCTTTTGGGGGTGGAAAGTACCGAATTTGTAAAAGCATTTACTGTTAATATTCAGTTTGGAGCTATCTTGTCGGTGGTAGTGCTTTATTGGAAACGCTTTTTCCAAACATGGGATTTTTATTGGAAATTATTGATAGCAGTAATTCCTGCGTTGGTATTGGGTTTTTTGTTAAGCGAACGAATTGACAAATTACTGGATGATGTTTTAGTTGTAGCAGTTATGTTGGTGTTAGGCGGCATATTGATGTTGTTTGTTGACAAATGGTTCAATAAACCGGAAGAAAACCAAACTATGGACTGGAAACGGTCGTTGAAAATCGGTTTCTTCCAATGTATTGCCATGATTCCGGGTGTTTCACGCTCAATGGCTACAATAGTTGGTGGAATGACCACTAAACTTTCACGTAAAAATGCAGCAGAGTTTTCATTTTTTCTGGCTGTACCAACAATGGCTGCAGCTTCGGGTTATAAATTACTTAAATTAGTAACCGACCCCGCCGGTGTTTCAATGTTATCTGAAAATTTGCTTACTTTATTGATTGGTAATTTTGTGTCTTTTTTAGTAGCGATGGCAGCTATCAAGTTTTTCATCGGATTTCTCACCAAACATGGTTTCAAAGCCTTTGGTTATTACCGTATTGTAGTAGGTGTTGTAATTTTGGTGCTGTTATATTTGGGAGTTGATTTAAGCACTATCTAATGGATTATGTAGCAGGAGAAGTGCTGTTCGTGGCGAAGCCTTTAAATTGGACTTCGTTCAATCTGGTGAGTAAAGTGCGGTGGAAGTTGCAAAAAACTCTGAAGATAAAAAAATTAAAGGTAGGTCATGCCGGAACGCTTGATCCTCTGGCAACCGGTGTTATGATTATTTGCACCGGAAAATCAACAAAGCTCATCGAAAGTTTTCAATATCAGACAAAAGAATATATAGCTACTCTGGAGTTGGGAGCTACAACACCATCTTTCGATTTAGAATTAGCGGTTGATGCCACCTACCCTACCGAACATATTACCCGGCAATTGGTTGATGAAGTGATTCCACGCTTTCTGGGCGAAATTTGGCAGGTACCACCGGCTTATTCAGCTGTAAAAGTGGAAGGTAAACGTGCTTACGATTATGCCCGTGAAGGAAAGGAAGTTGAACTTAAATCCAAATTGTTGGTTATAGATGAGATTGAGGTTTTGGATTTTTCACTTCCGGTTCTAAAAATTCGCGTAGTATGTAGTAAAGGAACTTATATCAGGGCTTTAGCCAGGGATATCGGTTTGGCATTAGGAAGCGGTGCACATTTAATCGCATTGGAACGTACACGCATTGGCGAAGTCCGGCTCGAAGATTGCTGGCAAATCGACGATCTGAGTTCACATATAGAAGAAGAAATAATAAAACAACAATAAGCCTCCCTAATCCATCCTAAAGATGGGAATAATCCCCTACAGGGGATGGAGGGGCTATTAATACACAAGAATATGAAGTTATCTAAGTTTAAATTCAAGTTACCTGATGAGCTAATTGCTCAACATCCGGCCAATCATCGTGACGAATCACGTTTATTGGTATTACATCGCAAAACTGGAGAAATTGAACACCGAGTATTTAAAGATGTACTTGAATACTTCAACGAAAGCGATTTGTTCGTTTTTAACGACACAAAGGTTTTTCCTGCTCGTTTGTATGGTAACAAAGAAAAAACAGGAGCTCAGATCGAAGTTTTTTTGCTTCGTGAATTAAACCACGAAATGCGCCTTTGGGATGTACTTGTAGAACCTGCACGTAAAATCCGTATTGGCAATAAACTTTACTTTGGTGAAGATGATTCCATTGTGGCTGAGGTGATTGATAACACCACTTCACGTGGACGTACCTTGCGTTTTTTGTTCGATGGAACGCATGAAGAATTTAAAAAAGGCCTTTTCTCTTTAGGTGAAACACCACTGCCCCGTAATATTACTCGTCCGGTTGAACCCGAAGATGCAGAACGCTTTCAAACTATTTTTGCGAAACACGAAGGAGCTGTTTCGGCTCCTGCTGCCGGTATGCACTTCAGTCGCGAATTGATGAAACGCATGGAAATAAAAGGTATTGAAACAGCATTTGTAACTTCGCACATGAGTTTGGGTAATTTCCGCGAAATAGATGTGGAAGACCTTACCAAACATAAAATGGACTCGGAACAGATGTCTGTTACCGTAGAAACTGCCAATATAGTGAACCAGGCTCACGACGAAGGTAAAAATATCTGCGCTGTAGGTGTAACGGTTATGCGTGCATTGGAAACTGTAGCCGGTACCGAAGGTAAAATCAAACCTTACGATGGATGGACCAATAAATTCATTTTTCCTCCTTACGATTTTACAGTTGCCAATTCACTGATTACCAATTTTCATCTACCCTACTCTACCTTGATTATGCTTACCGCTGCTTTTGGCGATTACGATCAGGTTATGAAAACCTACGAAGTAGCCATTAAAGAAGGTTATAAATTTGGTGTCTATGGCGATGCAATGTTGATTCTCTAAAGAAAATATCTAAGTGCTTTTTAGCAGCTGGTGATAACAACCAACTATTTTCTGTTAAACCTTAGCTGAAATGACAGATTAAAATATCCTATTAAGCTTAAATTCCGTGGTTTATATAACAATTCTCCCAGTCTGTAATCTGTTTTCAGAATTAAATCCAGCTTGTTTAATCCAAACGATAGGCCTGCTCCTACTGAGGGTAATATTGTAAGCGGTGTTGTTGTTTTATCTGCCGGTCCTTCGACATAGGAACTGGAAGGCGGAACAGATTCAGTGTAAGAGTAAAAACCAAATAAGGCTTTTTGATGTGTCCATATTTTATAATCGAAACGAACACCGGTTTCTCCGAATAGTTTTAGTTTGTTTTTATCGGAAATAAATCTAATTCTGATTAACAAAGGTATCGATGCTGAACAGCTGGATATGGATAAGTCCTGATAACTATACCAACGGTCAAGTCGGATGTAATTTGTGTAAATATTGGTAGAGTTAAGTTCAATTCCATAAACCCAGCTCACGCGCTTGTTATCCGGACCTGAATGATAGGCCGTAAGACTGAAACCGTAAGCATTACCATCAGCGAGGAATAATCCGGTTCGATTTACGGAAAGACCAAATTCATTCGGTAAATAAAAAGATTTTTTTTGAGCAACTGATAAAAACGGTAGCTGAATGAATATTAATATCAGTATAAGTCTAATAAGTGTTCTCATTTGGTTGACAATTTTAAATTTATTAATCAACTCTAATTATCTCTATTTCTGATTTGTTCTTATTATCGGTATGAATGTGTAGTTGGTTGGAAATTTATCTGTTTATTGTTTTGCAAAGATAGTGAGTTATTTTTAAATTCAGCTTAAAATAGCCTGGGATTTATTCATTCAATCCCTTTGGTTACCAGTGTACTTATAGGTAAAAGCGAATCATCTGCTTCCTATTATATTTCTACATGCAAGCTAAAAACTTTTATTAAACTCTGACCATTTACCATGCATCATTCATCCTGTTACATTTAGCACTTACAGTTCCTTTGAATAAAAAAGCCCTGTACAAATTAATTTGTACAGGGCTTTTCAGTTATTCTTTTTAATCAATTATTCATTTGGTGTAACTTCATCCGTTACCGGCATTTCGTCAACACCTTCTTCTGCAGGTACAACAATGGAATCAACTGAAGTGGTATCGCGTGGCAAATAGGTATGACAGGAGTAATTACGTGAGATTTTTTCTTTGGGTTTAGTCAGGAACTTTCCACGGTATTGTTTCAGACTTTCGTCTTTCAATACTTTTTCCATAAACATACCGAATATGGGTAAGGCAGTGCGACTTCCCTGTCCAAATTCTCCGGTACGGAAGTGAACACTGCGCTGTTCGCCACCCACCCAGGCACCGCCTACTAACTTAGGCGAAACACCCACAAACCATGCATCCGAATGATTGGACGATGTTCCTGTTTTTCCACCAAAATCTGTATTATAACGGAAGATATCCCAACTCCACAAGGCCTGAGAGGTTCCACCGGGTTCGGTCATACCGCCTTTCAGCAATTCGGTCATCAGCCAGGCATCTTCGTACGGAATTACGCGTTTTTGTTCAATATTGGGTTGGTAAATAACTTTACCTTCGTTATCTTCTATGCGTGTAACCATTACCGGATCGTGATAAACTCCTTCATTTATAATAGTGCCATATGAGTTCACCAACTCCAGCAACGAAACATCCGACGACCCTAAACAGGTGGATGGCTTATCTTCGAGTGGCGTACGAATTCCCAATAAGTGAGCGTATTTTATTATCTCAGGAATACCCACTTTTTGCGCAACCTGAACGGCTATAGTATTGATGGATTGCGCAAATGCATTTTTCAACGAAACAGCATAACCAACACTATAGCCGTTTGCATTACGCGGGTTCCATGTTTTTTCGGTGTTTCCTTCTTTATATGTCCAGGTAACTGCTTTATCGGTCATCATATCGCAGGGCGACATGCCGTTCATCATGGCAGCCGTGTATACAAATAGTTTAAAGGTAGATCCCGGCTGACGTTTAGCCTGCGCCACTTTATCGTATTGCCAGTATTTGAAATCGATATCGCCGACCCACGCTTTCACATTCCCTGTATTTGGTTCCATGGCCACAAAACTACTGTGCATAAAGCGGTTCATATAACGGATAGAATCCATTACACTCAACATCATTTCTTTTTCGCCCTTTTCATAATCGAATACCTTGGTCAAATGAGGCAGATTCAAATACTTATCAATAGAATCGGTATTGTTATCGAATCTGCTTTTTAATTGAGCATAGGATTTTGTTTTCTTAGCTATGTCTTCTATAAAATTCACTATATCATGGTGCTTTTCGTCCTGCCATGGATTCTGTCCGCGCCAATGTTCATTGAACCTACGTTGAACGCTACGCATTTGCTTATTTACTGCTTCCTCCGCGTATTTTTGCATGCGTGAATCGATGGTTACGTATATTTTCAATCCATCGGAGTAAATGTCATAACCATTTTCGTTTTCCCAATCCTGCAGGTATTTATCCAGATAAGCACGGAAATGAAGTGCATCACCATCCATAAATTGTTCTTCGTAGAAATTCAGTCTAATGGGAATTTTCTTCAACGAATCACATTCGTGACGAGTAATGACTTTATGATTAAACAAAATCTCGAGTACCACATCCCGCCTTTCTTTGGAGCGTTTTGGGTGCGCTATGGGACTGTAAGATGTGGTTGCTTTTAATAAGCCTACCAGAGTAGCCGATTGTTCGTAGTTCAGTTTGGCGGGTGTGGTATTAAAAAAGGTTTTGGCAGCAGTATGTATTCCAAAGGCATTGCTCCCGAAGTCCACCGTGTTGAAATACATGGTGAGTATCTCTTTTTTGCTGTAGAACATTTCAATTTTAACGGCGGTAGTCCATTCTTTGGTTTTCATAATCACCAGCTTCACACCCGGTATATAGCCAAATAAACCTGTGGAATAAAGGTTCCGCGTTTTGTACATATTCTTAACCAATTGCTGTGTAATGGTACTTGCACCACGACTTTTGCCTTTGGCCATATCTTTAATAGCGGCAAACACACCTTCAATATCTATACCAAAATGTTTATAAAAACGTTCGTCTTCGGTATTGATTAAGGTTTTAATAAGCTTTGGAGAAATTTCTTCGTAAGTTACGGGTGTGCGGTTTTCACGAAAGTATTTTCCAAGCACTTTACCGTCGGATGTATAAATAATAGATGCTTCACTTTGACTTGGATTGCTGATACTGGCTAATCCCGGAGATTTGCCGAATAACCATAAAAAGTTGATATCTACCAAAAACAGAAAGATAAAGAACAGCACGATAGAGGTTAGAAAAGCATTCCCCAGTTTTTTATACCAAACAAGTCCACGAAAGCGAACATATCGGGCTTTACGCCAGTTGATGAATTTATTCAACCATACTTTGATAAATACCCATAAAATTGGAAGTTGAGCCATGAACTTCCCCCACCAGACCTTAATTAACTCCCTTACTACAGGTAGTTGATCAATGAACTTTTTCTTCATAATATTATTCCGAATTTTGACGCAAAGTTACAGTAAAAGATGGAATTTCCCAGCGTTTTGTTGTATTACAACAGGAATCTTTTTTCAAGTTCCAGTGTTGGAAACATGCACGAACTACGTTTACCAAAAATCCGGTATCTGTGTTTAGCAATAAACCGATAAATTGAATCGCGTATCCTTTTGGGTATCAATCTAAAGAAAAAAACGATTTTCCAAATTCCTCCCAGATCTTTTAGAATTTCTAATACTGCGGACGATTCACTGAAATATTGTTTGTCCCTTATATAAATCACTGTTTCCATTACATCAACAGGCAATCCTATCGTTTCTAACCGACTTTGTCCTGCTTCAGATTGCAAAGATGCAAACCGGAATTTTAATTTTTCGTCTCTTTTGATAAGAAACCGGACCCATCCATTACATAGATTACAGACACCATCGAAAAGGATTATAGCTTGTTGGGGCATTTTTTTGTATAAAACAATAAAACGGGATAAGCATACATATTGTTGTATAAACCCGAAATAATTCACAAAAAAACCCGACTTACAATGTAAATCGGGATTGCTCTAAAGTCTTGGCTCTTGGTTTCTGGTTGTTTGTCTTAGCCTTTGCCTTTGCCTCTTTTTTTAAATTCCAAATTCCGCTTTAATATCGCTCACCTTGTCAGTTTTTTCCCAGGTAAAGAGTTCAACAGTACAGGTAAATTCCTTGCTGTTACCATCTTTAAATGTTTTATTTACAGTTACCGGTGTGCGTCCCATGTGACCATAAGAAGCAGTTTCTTTGTAGATAGGGTTACGAAGTTTCAAACGTTCTTCAATGGCTTTTGGACGCATATCAAACAGTTTTTCAATCTTAGTGGCAATATCGCCATCGTTCAGTTTCACCTGAGCAGTTCCGTAAGTATTCACGTATAAGTTCATCGGTTTTGCAACACCAATTGCATAAGCTACCTGTACCAAAATTTCTTTTGCTAAGCCTGCTGCCACAATGTTTTTGGCAATATGACGTGCTGCATAAGCTGCCGAACGGTCTACTTTCGAAGGATCTTTACCCGAGAAAGCTCCACCACCGTGTGCACCTTTTCCACCGTAAGTATCTACTATAATCTTACGTCCTGTCAGTCCGGTATCACCGTGAGGTCCGCCAATAACGAATTTTCCTGTTGGATTTACATGCAAAACATAATCGTCTTTAATCAGTTGGGCAAATTGTTCATCCAATGCTTTTACACGTGGAATCAAAATTTCTTTCACATCTTTGCGGATGATAGCCAACATTTCGTCGTCGTCTTTAGCAGTTGGTTTTGCATTGTGTACGGGGTGTACCATATCATCATGTTGTGTTGAAACAACGATAGTATGAACTTTTACAGGCTGGTTGTTGTCATCGTACTCGATAGTAACCTGTGATTTAGAATCAGGGCGCAGGTAAGTCATTACTTTTCCTTCCTTACGAATAGCTGCAAGTTCTTCCACCAAAGCATGTGACAAATCAAGTGCAACAGGCATCAGATTTTTTGTTTCGTTACAGGCGTAACCAAACATCATTCCCTGGTCACCCGCACCTTGTTCCATAGGTTCTGCGCGTTCAACTCCCTGATTAATATCCGACGATTGTTCGTGAATGGACGAGAAAATACCACAAGCATCACCACTAAACATATATTCGCCTTTAGTATAGCCTATTTCATTAATTACCTCGCGTGCCACCGATTGAACATCGACATAAGCTGAGGTTTTTACTTCACCTGCCAAAACTACCTGACCTGTGGTTACCAATGTTTCGCAAGCTACTTTTGAGTTTGCATCTTGTGCCAAAAAGTTGTCCAATAAGGCATCTGAAATCTGATCGGCTACTTTGTCTGGATGACCTTCCGAAACCGATTCGGATGAAAATAAATATCCCATAATGTTTTGATTTACAATTTTACAAATTACAATTTATAAATGCTCGTAGAGTAATGAATAAGATGTAACTGCAAAATTAATTTACAATTGAATGATTACGATTACTCAGTGGAGTAAACATAAAAACGGGAAGAATGTTCGGAGGACTTTACGAGATGCAGAAAATGCGGGTTGCGATTTAGCATTTTTTTCTGTGGTTGCAAGCAGTCCAAATCTCTCCACATTTATTACGCTACAAAAGTACGGAAATTATTTTGAATAACAAAATATCCGGGTTGCAAGAATTAGTATTTTCTTGATAATATGGTATTGTCCTCACACTATAACATACAAAGCTGAAGTTTAATTATCATTGCTGGTTATAGTTATGAAATTTATGAAGAGAATATTAAACAATTCAAACTTCAACTTCTAGCCGATTTTCCAACACCCAAAACACATCAAAATCCCGACATTGCATCGCAATTACCAAAGACGGTAAACAATGCAAACATATGACTACAAATGTTTCTGGACTATGTGTTCAACACAAAAAAATAATTTTTCATTGCATTGAATCTACAAAAAACTTGTAATATACTCTGTGTTTAAATAAGTTAGAGTTTCACTACTGTTAAAGACCTGTCTCCCTTTTACAAAATGGTTAAATACAAAAAATATATTCTTATAAAAGTACACAAATTGCACTTTGTATATATATTTGTTGTTTCAAATAATGATTGCTGGATCTTAAATAAATTGACTATAGTAAACTTTTCAGGAGAACAATCTGTTATCTAATAACTTTTATTTCATTTTAATCTTATATTTTCAAGATTCTTTGTAATATAATCATCTTCCTTAAATTAAAAAATAACAAATTTAATACAATGAAAGATATGAAAAAAACAAAACTACTTTCAACAATTGTGTCAATCTGGATCTTTTTCGTTCCAATGCTCCATGCAGCATCTTTAAAGGTTGACTCTATCGGTGTTATTAAAGGATGTACAAATTCGAAAGCTATTAACTACAACCATTTAGCCAATAAAGATGATGGTTCATGCGTTTATAAAGATTCATTAGAGTATGTTTTGGGTTGTATGAATCAACAAGCCAAAAACTACAATCCATTAGCAACAAGAGACAACGGCACTTGCATTTTTAACGACCCGATTAATATTGTTTGGGGTTGTATGAATCCGAAAGCTAAGAACTTTAATCCATTAGCTACAAAAGATAATGGAACTTGCATTTTAGATGACACAATAAAAGTTATTTGGGGTTGTATGAATCCGCTTGCGAGAAACTACAATCCGTTTGCAAATAAGCCTGATGGTTCATGTATTTTTGGTGATTCTACAACTGTTATTTGGGGATGCACCAATAAGTTGGCTAAAAATTACAATCCATTAGCAACAAAGGATAACGGTACTTGCTTTTTTGGTGACACAGTAAAAGTTATTTATGGCTGTATGAATCAAAAAGCGCTCAATTATAACCCTTTGGCACAAATTGATAATGGTTCTTGCATTTTTAACGACTCCACTGCAATTGTTTGGGGTTGTATGAATCCGCTAGCTAAAAACTACAATCCAAAAGCAAATAAACCTGATGGAACTTGTATTTTTGGTGATTCTGCTCAAATCGTATGGGGATGTACAAATCCAAATGCTAAGAATTACAATTCTATGGCAACCAAAGACAATGGCTCATGCTATTTTGGGGACACTATCAAAATAATATTGGGTTGTACAAATCCTACCGCTATCAATTTCAATAAATACGCTAATAAGGAAAATGGAATTTGTATTTTTCGCGATTCTACTCAAGTAGTTTATGGTTGTTTGAAACCTTCTGCCAGAAACTATAATCCATTGGCTAACAAAGAAGATGGATCTTGTATTTTTGGCGATTCTACACTTATTATTTGGGGTTGCATGAATACAACAGCTGCCAATTACAATTCAAAAGCTGTAAAAGATAATGGTACCTGCGTTTTTGGAAATACTAACCTTATTGTCTATGGTTGTACAAATAAAACAGCAAAAAATTACAATCCACTAGCTACCAAAGAGGACGGAACTTGTATTTATGGCGATACTACTAAAATCATCTGGGGCTGTATGAATCGTATGGCTAAAAACTATAATCCGTATGCCAACAAAGATAATGGTACATGTATTTTTGGTGACTCCACTCAAATTTTATGGGGTTGCACTAATCCTTTGGCAAAGAACTATAACCCATTAGCTACCAAAGAAAACGGATCATGTATTTTTGGTGATGCTACCAATGTGGTGTATGGTTGTACTAAACCAGAGGCTGCAAATTACAATCCATTAGCTACCAAAGAAAATGGTTCTTGTATTTATAAAGATTCGCTTAATGTGATTGTGCTGGGATGTACGAATCCTATGGCTAAGAACTACAATCAGAAAGCAACTAAAGAGAACGGAACTTGTATCTTCTATACTGATTCAACAAAAATTATATTTGGTTGTACAAATCCAAGTGCTAAAAACTTCAACCGATTAGCAACCAACGATAATGGTAGTTGTGAATTCAGCGATGCCACCAAAACTATTTTTGGTTGCACCAAACCAATTGCTAAAAACTACAATCCGTATGCAACTGTTGAAAACGGTTCATGTATTTACAACGATACTATTAAATTACCTATATATGGCTGTACCAATAAACTTGCGATCAATTATAATCCTGCTGCATCTATCAACAATGGAAATTGCCAGTTCGATTCAATAAAATTGGTTTTAGGATGTACCGATAAAAGAGCTAAAAACTTCAACGAATTAGCCAGAGTAAATAATGGTACTTGTATATATGATTCTATTGCTGTAGTCTATGGATGTACCGATCAATCTGCCAATAACTATAATCCGTATGCAAAGATCGACAATAAAAATTGTACTTATCAAACATTGATCCCGGGTTGCACAGATTCATTGGCATTAAACTTTAATCATTATGCAAATGTCAAAGATGGCTCATGTAAATATCTCGAAAAGATTTGGGGTTGTACGGACAAGGCTGCACTCAATTTCAATCCTCAAGCTACACGTGACGATGGAAATTGCATGTATGTAAAAATTATATTTGGTTGTATGGATAAGACGGCCTATAATTTCAATCCTTTGGCCACACACGATAACAAGTCTTGTATATTCCCGGAAATGGTATCAATGGGTTGTACTAATCGTCATGCACTCAACTTCAATCCTTTTGCCAATAAAGACAATGGAACTTGTATATTTGAAACAGTTACCGACACCGTCAAAGGTTGTAAGGATAAAACTGCATTGAATTACAATCCAATTGCTACAATGAGCAATAACAAATGTGTTTATACAGGTGTAACCATATTAGGTTGTATGTCTCCGATGGCATTGAACTACAACAAAAAGGCCACACAAGATGATGAAAGTTGTATCTTTGCTCGTCCTATAAATATTGTAACTACAATAATCAATCCTGATTCAATTGTTGCCGACACATTGGGTAACATTGTGGAAGGTTCTTGTGCTTTTGATTTCACTATACCGATTGACACTGTCTACATTATTAGTTCAAAGAAAATTTCAATCAATGAAATAGAAGTGGAATGGGGTATCAAACAAGGCACAAATGTTTTCACTATAAAATCAATTTATAAGCTGGAAAATCAAGGTACAGCATTGCTTTATCTATCATTAGTATGTAATAACGGAGGCACTTTACCACTACCAAGTGGTGTCAAATTTGCGAAATCATTAACAAACAGCGGAACGGTGAATGGTGTAACAGTATCGTCGTATTTTCAGGCACCTTCGTCTCCAACTGTTATTTCGACTCAAAGAGAAGAAAATGGTGTGAACTTATACCCAATTCCTGTGAAAGATCAACTCTATGTAACTTTCGAAAATGGAGTAACCGAAAATCTACAATTGAATGTAATTTCGGTGGACGGAAGAACAGTTAGTTCTACAAATGTGTCGGCAATAACCGGATATAACAAATTCGAGATAAACACGACCAATTTACAAAAAGGAATTTATATCCTGACTGTAAATAGAAACGGACTTATTTTTCATTCATGTAAACTTTCTAAGAACTAATTATTGATACGCAAAATCTGAAAATAAATCCCGGCTGCATTTTGGGCAGTCGGGATTTATAATAATTTATAAATAACTAGTCAACGCCTCAACACTTTATAGATAAAATAATAAATATCAAAAGTTTAATTATGAAAAGAAACTATTATACAGTTTTTATTTGTGGATTGTTTTTGCTTTGTATGCAAAATGCAAATGCACAACGAGACACGTTACTTTTATTCACTAAGCCTGACTGTTCCAATTGCCTCTCAGTAAAACAAGTATTTCGTCAAAGTGGTATTAGTTTTATCGAGAAGAGCCTTGAAGACAATGAAAATGCAAAAAAAATGCTTCAACGACTTTCGGCAATGGGTTATAAAGATAAAATTTATTTGCCGGTAATATTTTTGAAAAATAAGTTATATCATCCCGCATACAGCACCAATACAGGTTTGGTACCTTTAGCTCTACCTGATGTAGTCGACAGTATTAAAAAAAAATATATGCGTGGTGAGTTACATTTAGTTGAATCTAATCAAATTAGTTCTTCGGTGGCTTCCAATTCTTCAACAAACGACTCAGACTGCGAAGTAAAAACCGCCCCAATATATCTGATTTGTGCAAATTACAGTACTGAAAAAGAGGCTTTAGAAGCAATGAACAAACTAATTTCGAATGGTTATTCATATGCTGGAATTGCTTTTTCTCAGAAACAATATCGAGTGTACAATAAATTCTTTTTCGACCGGAATACCGCAAATATAGAACTTATACAAGCCAAAAAGATTTTCAACGATGCCTATTTGTTTGAAATGCCATAAAACTTTTTCTTTCAAATTTTAATAACCAACTTTGTATCTTATAGAAACTATACTTTAGAAATTTAAATTCATAGCTTCATTCCAAAATTTCATTAACTTAGCGGTTGTCTTTCCTTAACAGTCACCAAAAGTTTCGGCGATTAATAACTATAAATATACTTAGTTGGATATGATATTTCATTTTACTCTATTATTATCTTTATTAACCGTTAGTATTTTTGCTCAACTCACTTAAAGTATCTTACAAATTCAAGGTTAAGTTTCTTCGAGTATATATTCATCTCAATCAGTCAAAACAACAGAAAATAATTCCTAACTTACCTGATAATCTGTAGAAAACCACAGAAAAGACACTTTGGGTGTATTGTTAGTTGTGGTCTTCAATGCCAACCTGCATTTCCAAAAGCCAAAACACCATAATAAAAACCCAACTTTACAACGTAAATACAAAAGAAGGTAAGTAAGGCAAACTTATGACAACAAATATTTTGGGTAAATATGCTCAACACTTAAATCATAAACTTAAACAGAGAATAGAGTTGCAGAATTACAAAAGTTAACATTAATAAGAAGCTACAAAAACAAAAAAATGAATAGTTTGTAATTTTCCTAAAGCTTCTTCTAATTATCTATGCAATACTTTATCAATCCCAAATTCATTCTTAAAATTTAGTGTGTTTAAAAGGTTTTTTGTATCTTTGCAGGCTATTAAAAAAAAACTTGTTGCTAGTTTAAGCTTGTTTATTCATTTTGTATTTAACAGAACAATATAATTGGTGATTAAGTTGTTTTAATTAATAAGATTAGATTTACATTAGATACATTTTTTATAAATTATTAGTTGGTGAAAGAATTTAAAATTGCTGTGATAGGCTTAGGTTATGTAGGTTTACCACTAGCCATTGAGTTTGGAAAAAAATATAAAGTACTGGGATTTGATATCAATAAATCACGGGTTGAAGAATTGCAACAAGGTATTGATCATACCTTGGAGGCTGATTTAGATAGTCTGCTCGAAGCCACGAGCCTTCGAAAATTTAAACCGAACCTCGGGCTTTCATTTTCTTATAATGAGGAAGATTTAAAAGATTGTAATACCTATATCGTTACAGTTCCAACGCCTATCAATCAGTTCAACATGCCCGATTTACGACCTTTAATTGGAGCTTCGGAAATGTTGGGTCGAGTCATTAGCCTTGGTGATATAACTATATTTGAATCGACCACTTACCCGGGTTGTACCGAAGAAGATTGTGTTCCTGTAATTGAAATGATATCGGGATTAATTTTTAACAAAGATTTTTTTGCAGGGTATAGCCCGGAACGAATAAATCCGGGTGATAAAATAAATACGCTCACAAAAATCAAAAAAGTAACTTCAGGATCAACACCAGAAATTGCAAACCGTGTCGACCTTCTGTATGCCTCAATTATTATAGCAGGTACACATAAAGCACCAAGTATTAAGGTGGCGGAAGCTTCCAAAATTATAGAAAACGCCCAAAGAGATTTGAATATCTCTTTTGTTAACGAATTAGCACTTATTTTTGACAAGGTAGGCATTGATACGAATGATGTAATTGATGCTGCCGGAACAAAATGGAATTTTCTTAAATACCGTCCTGGATTAGTTGGAGGACATTGTATCAGCGTGGATCCATATTATTTGGCCAGTAAAGCTGAATCTTTGGGTTATGTACCACAGGTAATACTTTCTGGTCGTCACGTAAATAACAGCATAGCTCCATTTATTGCCAATAAGGTTTTAAAATTGATGATTCAGAAAATTCATACAATAAAAGGTTCAAGTGTGTTAATTTTAGGAGTTACATTTAAGGAAAACTGCCCGGACATACGTAATACAAAGGTTATTGATATTTATAATGAATTATGCGATTTTGGACTTAAGGTAGAAATTTATGATCCTTGGGCATCATTTGAAGAAGTAAAACACGAATATGGAATTGAAATTATCCATAAATTAGATAATTCAAAACGATATGAAGCTATTGTACTAACTGTTGCACATGATGAGTTCAAAACAATAAATTTTGAGAAATACCATAATGAAGGAACTGTTGTATTTGATGCCAAGGCCTTAGTAGATAGAAGATATGTTGATGGTAGACTTTAATAAAATGACGATTAGTAAGTTATAGACTGTTGTTTAATAATAAACTGTTGAAAATCTCGTTAATCTCTTTTATTAGTTGTTTGGTATTTTAAACTTTTTATATCCATCACGTTATCTTATTTCTGGCAAGAAAATTATTTTAAAATATTTGAGAACTAACAGACAAAAGATTGTATTTGTAATTTTTAAAAAAATATTTAGAAAGTGTACTATGAATAAAATTAAACTCGTCCTACTTTCCCTTTTAATGTTTAGTGGTTTAGCGGCTCAGGATTTGAGCAAACTGACACCTGATCAACTGGAAATGTATAAAAAATACATGGCTGGAAAGAACAATAATGCTCAAACAGGTTCCTATTCCAATTCTTCAATGGACAATTCTGTAGAGGTAAGAACAGTTGATGAAACTGATTCATTAAAAAACTCAAAATATACAAATTCGCAATATAATAATTCGCAATATCCAAATTCACAATATCCGAACCCTCAATATCCAAATTCACAATATCTGAACCCTCAATATCCAAATTCACAATATCTGAACCCTCAATATCCAAATTCACAATATCTGAACCCTCAATATCCAAATTATTTTACAGAGAATGTTCCACTATATGTTTTCGGAACTTATCTCTTTAATAAACATAATTTAACATTTGAGCCAAAATTAAATATTCCAACACCTCAGAATTACATTTTAGGTACCTATGATGAATTAATTATTGTAGTATCCGGGTTGTATGATGCAAATTACAAAATTAAGGTTACACCCGAAGGAATGATTAATATACCCAATATTGGTCCTGTAAAAGTAGGAGGAAAGACTATTGAAAATGCAACTATATTGATAAAAAATAAAGTATCTAAAATATATCAGGGAGTATCTACTGGCGAAACAAAAATCAATATTTCACTTGGAAGTATTAGAAGTATTAGAGTCACAGTAGTAGGGGAAGCAACCCGCCCGGGAACTTATACTCTACCATCATTAGCAACAGCATATAACGCACTATATGCTTGTGGAGGTCCAAATGAAACAGGAACTATGCGTAATATAAAAGTAATTCGAGCAGGAAAAATTATTGCAAAATTAGATGTTTATCAGTTTTTGGTTGATGGGTTGTTAAAAGAGAATATAGTATTACAAGATGAAGATATAATAAAAATAGATCCCTATAAAATACGTGCAACTGTAAATGGAGCAGTTAAACATATTGGAATTTTTGAAGGACAGCAAGGTGAAACACTTCAAGATTTAATCCGTTATGCAGGTGGATATGCAGAATATGCTTATCAAGATAAAATAACTGCTTATAGAATCAATGGAAAAGATAAAACGATTGTCGATGTAACCGGAGATCAAACTCAGAATTTTCTGTTAAATTCAGGTGATTCTATTGTTGTATCTTATACACTAAATAAATATGATAACAGAATTGATTTGAGGGGATCTGTATTTCGTCCGGGTGCTTATGCACTTGAAAATGGTTTAACGGTTAAACAGCTGATAGAAAAGGCAGATGGAGTGAAAGAGGATGCATATATGAATATGGCCTATATTACGAGAAAAAAAGAAAATCAAATTCCGGAAATTATTGGATTTAATTTAGGGGAAGTTTTAAAAGGAACAGCGCCTGACATTTTACTGCAAAAAGATGACCAAGTTGAAATTCGTAGTTTGTTTGATTTTCGTGAAAAGGAATCTGTAACTATACTAGGGGAAGTCAAACAACCGGGAAAATATATTTTGATTGATAATTTGTCTTTAAAAGATTTGATATACAAAGCTAAGGGTTTTACGGATATGGCCGCAACTGATTCTGTCGAACTTGTACGGGTTATTAGAGATCAAAAAACCTTGTATAATACAAATAAAAAATCTACTGTTCAAAAAATTGCGGTTGACAAAGACTTAAATTTTAAAAATGGACAAGGAGATGTTTTACTTGAAAATGGTGATCAGGTTATTGTACGTAGTATCTCAGGATATGAAGGAATTCGTTTGGTGCGTATTGAAGGTGAAATATTACATCCTGGAAGTTATAATATACGAAATAAAGCCGAACGTATTTCGGATATTGTAAAAAGATCAGGTGGTTTTTCCAAGTATGCATATCCTCGTGGCGCATTTCTTATTCGACAAGAAAAGACAAGTGGGACAGAACAGAAACTAAACAGGATTATGGAAGAGAATTCTAAAAATCAGTTGGAAAATTCTTCAAATAAAGCATTTGACGCAAATATGCTAAAAGCTGCCGGTGCTACTACAGTGCAAGGCTATACAGCCATGGATTCTATTCAAAAAAAATTATCTGGTTCAGATGTTGTTGAAAAAATATATAATTCTGAAGGTATTGTAGCACTTAATTTGGAAGAAATTATTAATCAACCTGGTGGAAAATACGATTTTAAACTGGAAGAAGGGGATGTGATTTTTGTTCCACGCGAACGACAAACTGTAAGAGTTGTGGGTCAGGTATTGTTTCCAACAATTGTCGGTTATGAAAAATCTATGGGTTTAAAAGAATATATAAGTAATTCCGGCGGTTTCTCAATCAATGCAAATAGAAGCAAAGTTTTTGTTTTATATGCAAATGGAGCTGCTAAAAGTACGAAATCTTTTTTATGGTTTAAATTCTATCCGCAAGTACAGCCAGGTGCAAGGATAATTGTACCGGAAAAACCAATAGAAATTAGAAATAAAATGTCAACAATTGAAACTGTTTCTGTTCTGAGTTCAATAATGACAGTTGCTACTCTAATGTATGGAGTTCTAAAAAAATAAGTATGACAAACGAACCAAAAAAATATGTCAATAAAAGTGAAACTTCTTTACCTGAATTGGTACAGCATGTTGGAGATCTGTATGTATATTTAATAAAAAAAAAATTACTGATTATGGTGTTTATTCTGATTGGGAGTCTGATTGGTTTGACTGCTTCGTTTATTGTTAAACCCAAATATACAGCACATCTCTCATTTGCTTTAGTTGAAAAGAGTTCTAGTGGAGGTCTTGCCGATTTAGCTTCTTCATTCGGATTGAGTGGATTAATTGGCGGAGGTGGCAATGGAGCTTTTAGTGGCGATAATTTACTAGAAATTATAAAATCTCGTTATGCAATTGAGCAAACTCTACTTACACCTGTAAATTATAAAGGGAAAATAGAAAATTTAGTGGAAGTTTATATCAACTTTTCAAATTTACGTAAAGAATGGACGAATAATAAAAGACATCCTGAATTACAAAATCTTTGTTTTCCAGTCGGTCAGAAACGGGATTCTTTTTCTCGTGCACAGGATAGCGTTCTATTCAAGATTTATAATACTATTGATAAAACAAAATCTCTTTCAATTGTTCGTAAAGATAAAAAAACGAGTATCGTTAATGTTGATTTTACAAGTAAAGATGAATTGTTTTCACATTTTTTTGTTGAAAAGTTAATGGATGAAACGTATCGGTTTTATAAACAAACACGGACTGCACAAAGCAGAGCAAACGTAAATATGATGCAACATACAGCTGATTCAATAAAAAATCTATATGAGGCGGCATTATATAAAGGAGCTGGTTATTCGCAGGTAAATATTAATCCAGCTTTACAGTATGCTGCAGTACCTCGCATAAAGCAGGAAAATAATGCACAGATGTATGGAACGGTGTATGCAGAAGTATTAAAAAATCTTGAAACTCTTAAGCTTGATTTGGCTAGAGAAACACCAATAGTCCAGATCATCGATACACCCAGATTGCCATTATTAAAAGAAAAAATAGGAAAAGTAAAAGGAATTGCTATAGGAGGATTTATAGGAGGATTTATAATTATTTCATTTTTGTTGAGCGTTCTATACATTAAAAATTTATTTAAAGACAGTAAATGACTTTTTCTTCGATATATTAATAAATACTGGATGTTAGCAAACATGCAAAATCAAAGCAATATGAACAGTGAACCCCAAAATGTAATTGAACGATATGAGAGGAGAAAAGAGAAAAGTATTGTTAATGAACATTCTAATAATTTTTATTTTAATCATTTTGCACAGTCGGAAAGAGAACTAAAATATATTGAAATAATCAATAGTAGATTTGACTCTCTCGATACAATTAAGATTTTGAAAATCGGTGCTGGAACCGGAATAAATTTATTTTTATTTAAAAAAATGGGATTCAAATGGGAGAATATATATATGCAAATGAGTTGTTATTGGATAGATTTAAATTGTTAAAAGAAACATTTCAGAATATTAATACTTACAAAGGTGATGCATGTGAAATTGATGAAGATTTTAATGATTCATTTGATATTGTTTTTCAATCTACTGTATTTACGTCAATTTTAGATTCGAATTTCAAAGAAAGATTAGCAAATAAATGTGGTGTATGCTAAAGTCAGGTGGAATAATTTTATGGTATGATTTTGTATTTGACAATCTACAAAACAATGATGTAAGGGGTATAAAAAAAAGAGAGATTATTAAGCTGTTTAAAGATTCAAAAAAGAAAACATTTAATAAAAAGACTTTAGCCCCTCCAATTGGCAGAAAAGTTAGGAAATTATATCCATTATTTAATATTTTTCCCCTTTTTAAGGCCACATATAATTGCTGTAATTGAAAAAGAGTAATGAAAGTTTGCATATAAATCAGTGTGTTTTGTAAGTTATCCGATTCTGTATTTTGTGAAAGATAGTTGTTTTAGAGTAGATTTGAGAATCATTTCTTGATAATAAGTGTTTCGGTTCTAACGGTTCAACAAAAGTTATAGCCAAAATTGTTAGTGGGGCAATTCAAGCATTCCACCCCGAATAAAATTTAGTGTAAGCAAACTGATAGTAGTGTGTAATACTTTTAAGGCAAGAAGTATCAATCGTTATTTCCAAAAAAAAATCACACAAATTTAAATATCATTTATTGAACTAAAAGGTAAAATTTATTTTAATGATTCTTCTTACAACTATTTTTTCATTAATACTTCTTTTTCTAATAAGAAAAAGAAGTATTCTTGAACCTGCAAAGATCTTCTCTTTATATTGGTTAATTCAACTTATACTTATTCCTATATTTTTTTTTAATGTATATGATTTTCAAGGATTAGCATTTTTATATATCCTTGTTAGTATTGTTATAATGTTATATACGTCAACTATTGGTAAAGCTATTGCAACTAGCTCTGGAATTACAAACAATAGAATTGAATTTGATGATAAACGATCTAAATTAATATTAGTATTAGTTATCATTTTAGCATTTGTTTACCCGTTTTATCAATTAGCTCATTATGGTTTTAGCATTCAGGATTTTTTAAATATTAATCAACTTCTTGAAATGAATAATACAATAGCAGCTGACCGCTATTCTGGAGCTGAAGAATTTACAATTTTAGATCAACTATTATTAGTTTTTGTATATTTAGCTCCACTTTATGCAGGATATATTTCTACATTTTTTGAAAAGAAAAAACAAATATTTTTTTACATTGCTTTTCTTCCTGCTTTGATTGTAGCTCTATCACAGTCAATGAAAGCGGGATTTATTGCCAGTGTATTTTTATGGCTAACAGGAAAAATCGTAGCAATGTATTCAGCTGATAAGCAATTACCAAAATTAAATACTAAAATAATCGTAATCTCAATCTTAATTATTCTGGTATTTCTTGGATTGTTGTTTTTCTCGATGTTACTTAGAACAAACGAAATTAATTCCGATACAATAAGTTTTATTTCATATAGATTTGTCAATTATGGATTTGGGCATCTTGTTGCCTTTGATGATTGGATTTTAACCGGGTGGAATTCTTATTATCCTTTTGAATTAAAAACCTTTTATGGCATTTCAAATTATTTAGGTTTAGCAAGTAGAGAGCAAGGAGTATTTACTGAATTTTTTTCATATGGAAATGGCAATGTAAGTGGCGAAATGGTTACAAATGTATATACTGCTTTTAGATTTTTAATTGAAGACTTTGGATTTTTTGGCAGTTTTATCTTTTTTTGTTTTTTGGGATTATTCTCTGGTTTTTCATTTATGAAGATTAAAAATAATCCTAATACCATAGCCTGGGAAGTTATTCATTCAGCTTTTCTATTCTTTATTTTTTATTCTTTTGCAACTTCTGTTTGGGCATATACAAGTTACATCGTTGTTTTTTTTCTTTTTTATCTTATCTTGAAGTTATCTTATAAACCTTTACAATCAGAATGAATATTGATTTTACAATTATCAAAACCAAAATAGGTAAAGATGTATTGGTTACATTTTTTTCACAAATGGTGATTATGTTGACATTTTTTGTTGTAAATAAGATATTGAGTAATAGTTTGGGAGTGGAAGGATATGGACAATATAGTATAATCAAGAAAAACAGTGCCGTAATTGCTATGGTTATGCTTGGTGGTATGGGTATCGCCTTACCGCGTTTTTTTTCTTTTTACAGGGCAAAACAAAATGTAACTAAAGCAAACACAATTTTTATAGGATCGTTACTAATTGTTTTGGCACTAAGTTTTTTTATTTTTATTATGTTTTCAGTTTTTAATCATGAATCCGAAACGATTATTACTGGTGTAAGTCATAACAGCAAATTATTTTATACTACACTTTTGTATTCATTTTCAATTTGTATCAGTAGTTTTCTTTTTTCATTTTACAGAGGTATAGGAAATTTTGTAAAATACAATGTATCGCAAATTATTATTCAGGTGTTGATATTGATTAGTTGCTTTTACGAGCAAAAACACCTTGTTAATTTGTTGATTATCTGGAGTATTTCAACCTTAATTTTTACGTTTTTAGCTTTTACAAAAGATACCAGAAATATATTTTCCCTATTTTTTAAGACCAAGAGATTTACAATTATACAAACATCTTTAAAAGAATTAGTTCCTTATGGTCTAACTCGTTTAGTAGGCGACTTTGTATTGTTTTCGTTTTATGCTTTACCTTTAATTTTCTCAAATTCAAAGTTTGGTATTCGTGAAACTGCATTTTTTTCAGTTGGTATTATGATTTCGAATATGATAACACCCTTTTTTGGCTTTCTAGGTACGGTACTCTTACCTTATGTGAGCGAAAATGTGGCAAACGAAAATCATAATCAAATAAAAAAAGCAGTAAACAATTTAATGATTATCTACACCTTAATTTCTTTTATTATTTGTAATACAGTCTTTTATTTTATGGATTTCTTTATAAAGCTACTTTTCAATAGTGAGTATTTGGGGGCTTCTAACATGATTTCAATAATTATTTGGTCAGTTTTGCCTCAGGCAGTATATTTGTTGCTTCGCAATCCGTTGGATGCAATAAGTAAAATTCCGTATAATGCTATTAACTTAATATTTAGTTTTTCACTCATGCTTTTAATGTTTTATAAGTCAACAACAATCATTGAGTTAGGTTATTCATTTCTTATTTCAAATTTTGTATTAGCCGTACTTTCTGTATTGTCATGGTATTTGTTCTATTATCGGATAGC
>Ga0209540_10000559_pt1 | contig 34213 bp, 33 predicted proteins | sample BarGraIncu01121A_FD_184501 | JGI IMG/M metagenome (GOLD analysis project Ga0209540, IMG submission 184501) | Arctic peat soil microbial communities from Barrow, Alaska - Barrow Graham LP Incubations 011-21A (SPAdes) (version 2) | ecosystem: Environmental > Terrestrial > Soil > Wetlands > Peat... | reverse complement strand
CGGCGCGCAGCCTCCGCGCAAGTTCGGTCAGGTTGCAGTCGCAGAGGCTGTCGCCGTTGACGGCGAGGACGACGTCGCCCTCGACGAGCGGCGCGGCCAGCGCGAGCGCCCCGGCCGTGCCGAGCGCCTCGGGCTCACGCGAGTACACGGCCTCGACACCGAACGCCGAGCCGTCGCCCACGTGCGCGACGACCGCTTCGTGCAGGCGGCCGGTGCACAGAACCACGCGGCGAACGCCGTGGCGATGCAGTTGCCACAGGAGATGGTCGATGAACGGACGTCCCGCGACCGGCTGCAGGCACTTCGGCACGTCGTCGGCGATGTCGCCCAGGCGCGTCGCGAGCCCGCCGGCCAGAAGCAGCGCCTCTCGAACGACGACACTCACGACAGCGCATCCTCCACGAGGCCGCAGAAGACGTGCGCGATGAGGATATGGGCCTCCTGGATCCGTGGCGTGGACTTCACCGGCACGGTCAGACAGACGTCGCACAGGGCGGCCAGCGCGCCGCCGTCGCGCCCGGTCAAGCCGATCACCGACATGCCGGCTTCGCGTGCGGCCTCGACGGCCCGCAGCACGTTGGGGCTGTCACCCGAGGTCGTGATCGCGAGCAGCACGTCGCCCGCGCGTCCGTGTGCGCGCACCTGCCGTGCGAAGACCTCGTCGAAACCGTAGTCGTTGCCGATGGCGGTGACCGCAGACGAGTTCGCGTTGAGAGCGATCGCCGGGAACGGAGTGCGCTCCTTCAGGTAGCGACCCACGAACTCGGCCGCGATGTGCTGGGCGTCCGCGGCCGAACCTCCGTTGCCGCACACGAGGAGCTGTCCGCCGGTCGCGAACGCGTCGGCGACAAGCCCCGCTGCCCGTCCGAGGTCAGCGGCCATGGAGGCGACCGCGTCGATGGTCTCCCGGTGCCCGGCGAGCGCCGAGTCCCAGGCCAGCTCCGCTGCCTGCTTCGTCACACGGTCCATGCGCGCATCCCCTCGTCGACGAAGGTGAAGTTCACGAGCTCGGCGCCCTCGGAACGCAGCGCTTCGGAGACGGCGAAGCGCTTGGCCGGGTCGGCCAAGAAGAACATGAATCCGCCACCGCCGGCGCCGGAGACCTTACCCCCGAGCGCGCCGGCCGCCTTGGCGGAGCGGTAGACGTCGTCGATTCGCGGGTTGGTGATGCCGTCGGCCATGCGCTTCTTGGCCTCCCAGCCCTCGTCCAGCAGTCCACCGAATGAAGGGATGTCGCCCAGGAGCAGCGCGCGCTTCATCTCGCTCGCGAGCTCCTTGATGCGGCTCATCGCAGCGACCGTCGACGCGACGCCGCTGCGGTAGTTGCCGACCTGCTGCTCGATGATGCGACTCGAGAAGTGCTGGCCGCCCACGTAGGCGAAGATCAGACCGTACTCGAGCTCGTAGAGCGTCTCGGGGCGTAGGCGCAGCGGGTTGACCACCGTGCTGTCGCGCCCGAATTCGATGAAGTTGAAGCCGCCGAAGGCCGTCGCGTACTGGTCCTGGCGGCCACCTTTGATGCCGGCGTCCACGCGCTCGACCCGGAAGGCGAGTTCAGCCAGCTGGTAGGGATCTAGTGTCACCCGCAGGTGGGTTGCGAGCGCGCCCGCGAGCGCGACGCAGATCGCGGACGAGGACCCGAGGCCGGAGCCCGGAGGTGCGTCGTTGTGCAGGCGGATGCGCACCCCGCCGGTAAGGCCGTGATCGGCGCGGAAGCGGTCGATGACCGCCTTGGCCAGGTCGAGCTGCCCATCGTAGACGAACTCCTCGTCGAGCGCATACGCGATCGACACGTCATAGTCGATGCTCTCGACCACGATCAGGTCATCGGCAGGCTCGATGGTTGCATACGCGTAGCGATCGATGGTGGCTGACAGCACCGCGCCGCCGCGCTCGTCGCAGTACGGCGACACATCGGTGCCGCCGCCGCCGAAGCTGATGCGCAGAGGCGAACGAGAGCGAATGGTCATCGAGGAGGTCTCCTGACGGGTGCTGGATCTTTCGTCGCCTATTCTCGCACGCGGACGGCGGCGCCGGGCCTCTCGAGCAGTTCGCGATAGGCCACGACCGTCTGAGCGGCGGTGCGCTGCCAGGTGAAGAGCGCTGCGCGCTCGCGGCCCGCCTTCACGAGCGAGGCCCGCAGTCCATCGTCGTCCAGCAGGCGCAGGATCGCGGCCGCAGCGGCCGTCACCTCTCCCGCCGGGAACATCAGCGCCGACTCGCCCACGACCTCGGGCAGCGACGTGGCGTCCGAGCACACCACGGGCGTGTCCGACGCCATCGCTTCGAGCGGGGGGAGGCCGAAGCCCTCGTAGCGCGACGGGAACACGAACGCTTCGGCGCCCGCGTACAGCGCGCGCAGCGTCGGATCGTCGACGCGGCCGGTGAACTGCACGCGCCGCGCCGCGGGGGTGTCCCCCAGCACGGAACCCGCGTAGCCCGGCTCGTCGCGCCCGACCAGCAGTAGGCGCAGGTCGGGGTGCCTCACGTTGATCTGCGCGAACGCCCGCAGCAAGGTGGGAAGGTCCTTGTGAGGCTTCGTGTTGCCCATCGACAGCAGGTAGGCGCCGCCCTTTGCGAGTGCGGCGGGCAGGGGCGACACGGCACCGTCGGCGAAGTCGTCGGCGGCGTGGAGCACGACGCGCACGCGTGCCTTCGCGCGCGGGAAGTACGACTGTATGTCGTTCGCCGTCGCCTGCGAGTTGGCGAGGATGACCCCGGCCACTGAGGCGGCACGGGCGTTCCACCAGCGGTACGCCGTGCGTCTCACGATCGATGGCATGACCTCGGGGATACGGAGCGGAGTGAGGTCGTGGATCGTGACCGCGAGCGGGTGCCTGACGGGGATGGGCGTCGGGACGTGCAGGCAGTGCACCAGGTCGGGTCGCGCGGCCTCCGCGATGCGGCCCAGTTCCAGGCCACCCGTCGGGTAGAACGCGTGGGAGCGGGCGGTGAGCGTCTCAGCGTCGGGCACCGGCGCCGCGGAGCCCACCTCGACGACCTGCACGATCTCGATGTCCGACATTCGGGCGAGCTCGCGCGCGAGCCCCGTCGAATAGCGGCCGATCCCAGTCCAGCTCGCCATGCGGCAGTCGAGAAGGACGCGCACCTACGACCGCCCCCCTCGAAGCGACCTCGCAGCGACACCAACGCGCGCGAACGCCGCCAGACCCCACAGCCGGTAGAGGCTGCAGTAGCGGTAGAAGCTCTCGCGGTACGTCTGCGAAGTGCGGTCCGGGCCGCCGCCCGACTTGCCGAGGTGGTGGACGCAGACGGCCGACGGCTCGACCGCGATGTCCCACCCGTGGTCGCGCATACGGTGGCACCACTCGACGTCCTCGAAGTAGAGGAAGAAGCCCTCGTCCATCGCACCGACGTCCTCGATGGCGGCTCGGCGCACGAGCATGCAGGCGCCGGTGACCCAGTCAGGAGCGATGTCGGCGGCTCGTTCGGTGCGTGCGACACCGCTGCCGCCGCGCGCCTTGTCGAGCCAGCGCCCAACGTGCAGCGTCAGGGTGGAGAGCAGCGTCGGGAACGCGCCGAACGAGCCGCGCTGCACGCTTCCGTCCGGGTCGAAGACGCGCGGGGCGATGATGCCGGCGCGTCGATCCACCTCCGCGCGGGCGACGAGGCGATGGAGGGAGTAGTCCCCGAGTTCGGCGTCGGGGTTGAGCAACAGGACGTAGGCGCCGGATGTGGCGGCGATGCCCACGTTGTTCGACGCGGAGAAGCCCCGATTGGGAACCGGGATGACACGGACGCCCGGATGGTCGCCCTTCAGGGCCCGCACGGACCCGTCCGTGGTCTCCGCATCGACGACGACGACGCGTCCGGGGCCGACCTGACCCGTCACACTGTCGACGGCCGCCCGCAGGTACCCGTCGGCGTTGTGCGCGACGATCACGACGTCGACGTCGGGCACGTATGCGGGCCCGAGGTCGCTCATCGTACGGTGGGCACGAACCGCGCGAGCGCGTCGCGCCAGTCGGGCATCGTCACACCCGCGGCGGCGGCCTTCGAGCAATCCAGTACGGAGTTCGCGGGGCGCGCCGCCTTGCTCGGGAAGGTCGCCGCCGGGACCGGAACGACCTTCACACGCTCCAGACCCGCCAGGCGCAGGATCTCCCGCGCCATCTCGTCGCGGATGCACGAGCCGCTTCCCGCGAGGTGATAGATGCCGCGGGCACGCGCGTCGAGCAGGTCGAGGATGCCGGCGGCTAGGTCGAGCGTGTAGGTCGGCGAGCCGACCTCGTCATTGACGACGGTAACCGCGATGCTACCGGCGGCCTTCTCGAGGATCTTGGTTGGGAAGTTCGCGCCGTATGGGCCGAAGACCCACGCGGTACGCACGATCAGCGCTGTCGGGTTCGCGGCGAGCACCACGCGCTCCCCCGCCAGTTTCGACACCCCATAGACGGAGAGCGGGTTCGGCTTGTCGTCCTCGGTGTAGGCGCCCTTCTTGGTGCCGTCGAAGACGAAGTCCGTCGAGACGTGCACGAACGGCAGCCCCGCGCGCGCGGCCGCGTGCGCGAGCAGACGCGCGCCCGTGCGGTTCACCAGGAAGGCCTTGTCGGGGTCATCCTCGGCGGCCTCCACGTTGGTGTAGGCCGCGGCATTGACCAGCGCTCCGTCGGGATGCAGCGCCGCGAACGAGGTCACCACGCGCGAGACCTCCTGCACGGACGTGATGTCGAACTCCGACTCGACGGGAGCGAAGAACGACCGGTCCCGCTGCGAGCAGACGGCCTGCAGGGCGTGGCCGAGCATCCCGTTGGCGCCCGCTATCAGCAACGGTCCCGGCACGCTAGGTTCGCTCCTCGTACCAGCGCTTGCGCCAGTCCGCGAACTCCTCCGTCTGATGCTTGATCTTGTTCCACCACCACGCGTTGTCCCGATACCAGCGGATCGTGTCGCGCAGGCCCTGTTCGAACTCGACCTGCGGCGTCCAACCCATCGCCGCGAGCCTGCCGCAGTCCAGCGCGTAACGGCGGTCGTGGCCCGGGCGGTCCGAGACCCATTTGATGATGCCGTCGGTCAGGCCCAGCTCGTCGATGATGATCGAGGTGATCTCGCGGTTGGTGCGCTCGTTGCCGCCGCCAACGTTGTAGACCTCGCCGGGCTCGCCGTGCAGCAGCACGAACTCGATCCCGTCACAGTGGTCGTCGACGTGCAGCCAGTCGCGGACATTCATGCCATCGCCGTAGAGCGGCAGCTGCCCGCCCTCGAGCGCGTTGGTCACGAACAGCGGGATGAGCTTCTCGGGGTACTGGTACGGGCCGTAGGTGTTCGATCCGCGCGTGATCATCACCGGCACGCCATAGGTGGTGTGGTAGGCGAGCACCTGGAGGTCGCCGCCGGCCTTGGAGGCCGAGTATGGGCTCGAAGGCTTGATCAGGTCGGTCTCGCAGAACGCGCCCTCATCGATCGAGCCATACACCTCGTCGGTCGAGACCTGCACCATGCGCTTGATGCCCAGCGCGCGCACCGTCTCGAGCAGCGTGTGCGTGCCCAGGATGTCGGTGTGCAGGAAGGCCTCGGGCTCGGCGATCGAGCGGTCGACGTGCGTCTCGGCCGCGAAGTTGACGATGGCGTCGACGCCCTGCGCGGCGGCCTCCACAGCAGCGCGGTCGCAGATGTCGCCGCGCACGAAAGTGTAGCGCGGGTCATCCGCGACGGCCTTCAGGTTGTCGAGGTTGCCGGCGTAGGTGAGCTTGTCGAAGCAGACGATCTCCCAATCGTCGTGCTTGGCGAGCATGCGCCGAACGAAATCACTGCCGATGAACCCGGCGCCACCGCTTACGAGAAGCTTCATCCGTTCTTCACGCTCCAGTGGTAGCCGATCGAAGCGTCGTCGAAGGGAAGACGGAACTCGTCGGGCTCGTTGTAGTCATACAGCTCGGTCGGGATGTTGATGATGGAAGCGGGCTCGGTGCCCACCGGAGTGAAGCCGTGGTAGACACCGTTGGGGATGACGATCATGCGCTGGCGTTGCCAGCCGATGACGAACTCGTTGGTCTCGCCCTTGGTCGGTGAGCCCTCGCGCGTGTCGTGCAGCACGACCTTCGCCATGCCGCCGACGCACACGAAGTGGTCGATCTGCTTCTTGTGGTAGTGCCATGCCTTCACCACTCCGGGGTAGACCATCGTGATGTAGACCTGCCCGAACTTCTGGAAGTCGGGGTCGTCGCTGCGGAACATCTCCATCAGCAGGCCGCGCTCGTCAGGCATCACCTTGAGATCTTTGACCTTCACGCCATCGATCATGACTTCTCCTCGAGGATCGAGCGGACGTAGTCGTAGTAGTCCGATGATGTCCCCTTAAGGCACGCGGCGAGCGCGGAGCGATCGATGAAACCCATGCGGAACGCGATCTCCTCGAGGCACGCGATCTTGAGCCCCTGCCGCTTCTCGATCGTCTGCACGAACGTGCCGGCCTCAACCAGCGAGTCGGGCGTACCGGTGTCGAGCCAAGCGGTCCCACGGCTCATGAGGCGCACCTTCAGGCTGCCGTCCGCGAGGTAGAGGTTGTTGAGCGTGGTGATCTCAAGTTCACCGCGCGCGGAGGGCTCTACCTGCTTCGCAAACTCGCAGACGCGGGCGTCGTAGAAGTACAGGCCCGTGACCGCGTAGTTCGACCGGGGATTCCTGGGCTTCTCCTCGATGGAGAGCACCATCCCCGCATCGTCGAACTCGACGACGCCGTAGCGCTCCGGATCGCGCACTTGGTAGCCAAAGACCACGGCACCGCCTGCGGAGGCAGCGTCGTGGGCGCTGCGCAACATCTCCGCCATACCGCCACCGTAGAAGATGTTGTCACCCAGGACGAGGCACGCCGGGCCCCCGTCAAGAAACTCCTCGCCGATGAGGAATGCCTGCGCGAGCCCCTCGGGCTTCGGCTGGACCGCATAGGTGATCTCGACACCCCACTGAGAACCGTCGCCGAGCAGCCGCTCAAACGCCGCAATGTCCGTAGGCGTCGAGATGACGAGGATCTCCCGGATGCCGGCAAGCATGAGGACCGACAGCGGGTAGTACACCATCGGCTTGTCGTATATGGGTAGCAGCTGCTTCGATGTGCTGCGAGTGATCGGGTGAAGCCGCGTGCCTGAACCGCCCGCGAGGATGATGCCTTTCACGACTGCGATGCCCCCTGGGTCCGATGCCGCTGGTAGCGCATGACGGTGATGTGACATAGCTGACCCTGCGCCGGAGAGGATACGGGCTCCCAAGCGGTCTCCACCTTTCGCCATTGTGAGAGAATCATACCAGCTGAGGGCACGCTTCATCGGAGGAACCCCGTCGCGCAAGTGCACCGCCAAGCGTGCTCAGACCATCAAACAAGAATCGAGGGGGCGAGTGGCCCATCAACGCCATTGTGCATCGGCTCTTGCCGGCGTCAACGTCATCTGTCATGCGACAGCCAGCTCGGGCTTGGCCGTGGCTGCCCGCAACACCCTCAGAACATTGGAGAATGCAGGCATTCCCGTCGCCGTACTCGACGTGGACACACGTGATAGCAGGTCAGGACGTGACGTGAGTTGTGCGGACCGGATTGGTGATGATGCCCCCCACTCGGTCAACCTCTTCCACCTCAATCCCCCCGAGATCGTGAGACTGATACAAGCTGGACCGAAGTGGTTGGACTTGAAAGGGAAGATCAACGCATGTGTCCCCTTCTGGGAACTACCCCGGACGCCCGGTAGCTGGACTGCGGTCCTGCAGGCCATGGACCTTGTGCTTGCGCCGACCCGCTTCGTTCTCGAGGCAGTCGGGACGGGGGCACCGAGGGCCTTGCTGCGCCACTACCCGCAGGCCGCGTATCTGCCTGAGGGCCTTCGACCCAACAGGTCAGAGCTGAGAATACCGGAGGGACCATGCGTGTTCCTGCTCTCGTTCGATCTGACGAGCGACGTGGAGCGCAAGAACCCCTACGCGGTACTGGACGCCTTCAAGGCTATGGGGCTCACAGCTGGGGAGGCTCGACTCGTCGTCAAGCTAGGCAACACCGACTACTCGCGCAGCACGCGAGCGGCTGCCGGCAGGCTCCGGCGCCGTGTTGAGAGCAATCCGGGCGTCCTCCTGGTTGACGAGCATCTCTCGTACCGAGACATGCTGACTCTCACCGCTAGCTGTGACGTGCTAGTCACCCTCCATCGCTCGGAAGGATTGGGTCTGAATCTGCTAGAAGCGATGTCGCTGGGCAAACCGGTCGTCACCACGGGTTGGTCGGGCAACATGGACTTCACCAACGAGAGGAACTCCTGTCTTGTTCCCTTCAGCCTGGTACCAGTCGTCTCGTCGCATCCCGCGTACCGGCCGGGAGCGATTGGAGGAGAGCAGAAGTGGGCCGAACCCGATGTGGCGGCCGCGACGGCATTCATGAGGCAGCTTGCAACCGACAAGAATCTGCGCCTCACTCTCGGGGACCACGCGCAACGGGACATGGAGCGACTACGCAATGACCCCGCACGTTGGGAGCCAATCACCGACCTGATCTCGGAATCCACCGGAATCGTCAACTCGGATGAGCATGCGGTTCGTGCCGCTCAACTCCGAGCTCTAGGTAGCGTCCCAATTGCCACCCGCATACGAAGAACGGCAGTCGCGACGTTGCGCGCGCTGGGCGTGACGAGGTAGATTGCAGGCGCCCACCAAGTCGCACGGCCGCCTGCTACTGTATTCGGCGCCGATGCGCTAGCAGGGCCGAGGTAGCTCGTCCAGCCCGACAGCCCACTCGTGGTAGATCGGCAGCGCCGCCGGGCCAAGATGCACCAAGTCCTCGGTCAGCTCGGGGGCAATGAAGCCGGTCTCATCGGCAACACGGCAGTAGATGTCGAGGAATTCAATACTGCTCGTGCGGCACCACGCCGCAAGACGCTTGTTAAACTCGCTGACAATCCACGCTCGAGTGGGCTCGTCGGCGTAGAAGGGGAAGCCGTACAGGTTGTCCTCGCGCGCTGTGGCTGGAACACTGTGAACGACCACTCGATAACCCCGCTTGGCAAGTGATGCCACGACGTTGCCGTAGCGCTCGATCGTCTCGTCGATGATCCGCTCCATCGGCACTTGGCGGGCGTTCTTCATGTACTGGTTGTACACATGGATTCGACAATCGATCTCGCCCACGATGAGCAACACGATGTCGCGCTGCTTGTTCACTCGCCGAAGCGCCTTCTCGAGCTTGTCCCGCGAACCAGTAGTGCTCCCCCATCTGGATAGACCAAACGCGGTAGCCCCGCCAAGCCACGTGGTCACGAAAGGTGATACGCCCTGCAGCACGAAGGTGTGGCTGTCGCCGATGGCGTGAATGACGGGCCGTCTCGTGCACCTTCGAGCCAGGGTGATTGTGAAGTTGCGGCGTGAGACGTAGGTCTTGTTGTGCCACACCCGACGCGCCTTCGTCACTACAAGCTTGATACCGCCGCTCCGAAGTGCCTCTGCGACTCTTGCTAGAACATCACGCCGATGCGTGCCGTTCACGGTCGCGCCCCTCCACGCTGCTCGAGCACTGCCCAGACTCGCTCGCAGGACCTGCCGTCGAGAGGACCGAGTTGGGGTTCCGCAGCCCTGCGTGCAGCGTCCGGCGATAGCACAGTTGGGCTGGCCAGTTGCTCTAGAACGACTTGACTCAGATGCTCGCCAGACCGGGCGACGGTGACCGCGGGGTGCATGTCCCACAGCGGGAGCAGTTGGTCTCGAACGGCCTCGGCCTCGGGTCCCCAACCCGCGTAGACGGTAGGGGTACATGAGGCGATCGACTCGTACATCGCGGTACTCTGAAAACCCACGACGACATCTGCCACGCTAAGCAAGGTCTTGGTGTCCGCGGTGTTGCGGACGATGACCACACCCGTGTCGATTCTGGCCCCTAGCTTCGCAAGCAACTCCCGGTAGCCGCCAATCGGCTGCTGCGGATGTGGTTTGACTGCAAGAATCGCGTCAGCCCGGACGCATGCCCCAATCAAGGCCTTCTCGGTAGCCGTACGCTGACTCTCCCACATGTCGACCTCGTCCGGAGCGTATGCCGACAGCATGTAGCTCAGGAACAGCACGACCTTCTTGCCGGACGGATAGCCGAGACTCGCCTTCAACGCTGTCTTGTCGACGGGCTTGGCGTAGAAATCGAAGCGCGGCTGTCCAGTGATCGTCATCCTCTCGGGGGGCGTGCCTGCTGTGACCCAGAACTGCCTCTGTAGCTCGCTGTTGACCGTCATGTGGTCTGCGGTGAAGGGCAGGTAGCGGCCGGTCGCCTTCGCGAACGCATCGAGCGTCCACGGCGACATGCCGGTCTCCTTCTGCACGACGACAGTGGGAATCCCCCACTTGCGGAGCAGTCTGATCGGCTCGCGCAGGTAGAAGATGCTGTCCGATGGAACCACGAAGAGGTCGAGCGGGAAGTCCTCTGTAAGCCGAGCGAGCATCCGGCGCACGAGGAGCGAGTAGACGAATCGCTGTAGCGGGGTGGAGTACATCGCGTAGCCCGGGACATCCTCGAACACGCGGCAGCCGAAGCAGCGCGACGCTCGGCTGTGGAACTCCGACGCTTGAACGACGCGCAGCTTGTGACCGGGGTTGGACTCATGCAGCGCGTCAAGGTCCTGCTCGAAGAAGTGATTGACGGCGAGGATGTTCAAGGAGGACTCCCGGTCGATTGACGCCGAGCACGACTTCGCGATCGCGGGTGCTTGAGGCTAGCCCTCGAGCAGATCCCATGTTACGGCCGTGCCCTTGGACGCCGCACGTGCTACGTGCTTCCCGATGACTTCATCGTAGTGCTTCGGCGCCAGACCGAGGCCCGGCCGGACGATCCGCACGTTGTCGGCGGTCAGCAACGCTCCCGCCTCGACATCCGACGAGATGTAGATCGACTGCCTGAACTGCAGCGAAGCTCCCTCGGCGGGCGTGGGCCCGTAGCTCACGCCACCCAGGGCCCGCCATGCGCGCTCCGTATCGTGAACGAGTGCGGTCAGCTCCTCGGGCTCCATTGAGAACTCCGAATCGACGCCGCCATCCGCGCGCGCCAGCGTGAAGTGCTTCTCGATAGCGACCGCACCCAGTGCGACCGAGGCCACCGACACCGCCGTCCCCATTGTGTGGTCCGAGAGCCCGACCAGACAGCCGAACCGCTCGCGCATGTCCGGAATGCTTGCTAGATTGCTGTCCTCGGGTGCGGCCGGATACGTGCTCGTGCACTTTAGCAGGATGAGGTCGATGCAGCCGGCAGAGCGGGCCGCCTCGGCCAACTCGGCTAACTCCGCTTCGGTGGCCATGCCCGTGGATACGATGAGCGGCTTGCCCGTGGAGGCCGCTTTGCGGATGAGCGGCAGATGCGTGTTCTCGAACGAGGCGATCTTGTAGCAGGGCGAATCGAGCGTCTCGAGGAAGTCGACCGCAGTGCCGTCAAAGGGTGTGGAGAAGGCGATGAGCCCGCGGTCGCGTGCCCGGGCGAAGATCGCCTCATGCCACTCCCACGGCGTATGCGCCTCGTCGTAGAGTGAATGGAGGCTGCGGCCGAACCACAGGCTGTTGGGGTCATCGATGATGAACTCCCCCGCCTCGACGTCGAGTGTCAGAGTGTTTGCGGTATAGGTCTGAATCTTGATTGCATGTGCTCCGGCGTCGGCCGCGGCGTCAACGATCTCGAGCGCGCGTTCGAGTGAGTGGTTGTGGTTGCCCGACATCTCGGCGATCACGAAGGGCGCCTGGTCTGGCCCGACCAGACGGCCGCCGATATCGATGGCGTCCATCGCGATCACACCCGTGTTTCGATGCCGTTGCCGGCGAGGAACCGCTTGGCCTCGAGAGGCGTACGCTCCGTGTAGTGGAAGATGCTCGCGGCGGCCAGCGCGGACGCGCGGCCCTCAACTAGTGCCGCGAGCATGTCCTCGTAGGTGCCAGCCCCGCCTGAAGCGATGACGGGCACTGACACCGCCGCAGCCACCGCGGCCAGCACCGGAAGGTCGTACCCGGTCATGCTGCCGTCCCGCTCGATTGGCGTCAGAAGGATTTCGCCGGCACCGAGACGCTGCATCTCGACGGCATGCGCGACGGGGTCGATACCAGTGGGCTTGGTGCCGGCATGCGTGTAGACCTCGCGCGTGCCGTCCTCGTGCGTGCGGTAGTCGACGCTGGCCACAACACACTGCGAGCCGAAGCGCCGAGCGACCTCGGTGACGATCTCCGGAGTCTCGATGGCTGCGGAGTTGATCGCGACTTTGTCGGCGCCCACGCGCAGCAGATTCTTCACGTCGTCGATGCTCTTCACGCCGCCGCCGATAGTAAGCGGCATGAAGCACTCATCGGCAAAGTCGTCGACGAGGTCGAAGTCGGGATGGCGACCTTCGGCGGTTGCGGTGATGTCGAGGAAGACCAGTTCGTCCACGCCGCGCATGTTGTAGACCTTCACGGCCTGCATAAGACCGCCGACACGGCGCCAGCTATCGAACCCGACGCCTTTGACCAGGCCCAGATCCTTGTAGAGCAGCGTCGGCATGATCCTGACCTTGAGCACGAGTACTCCTAGAGTGCGAGGAAGTTGGAGAGCAGCTTGAAGCCGACCTTCTGGCTCTTCTCGGGGTGAAACTGAGCGCCGTATACGTTGCCGTGGTGGACGACCGACGTGAGGTCGGTGCCATACGGTGTCGTCGCGAGAACGTCAGCCGCATCCGAGCAGACCATGTGGAAACTGTGAACGAAGTAGAAGTCGCGACCGGGATCGATGCCCTCGAACAGCGGCGATTCGCGCGTCGGCCACACGTTGTTCCACCCGACGTGCGGCACTCGGAGGCTGCGTTCCTCCGGCTCGATCGGCACGATCTCTGCGTCGATCCAACCGAGGCCCTTGTGCTCCCCGCCCTCGAAGCCGGTCGTGGCCAATAGCTGCATGCCGAGACACACGCCGAGCGTGGGAATCCCCACTTCGAGCACCTGCTCGTTGAGCGCTTCCTCCCAGCCGCCCTCTCGCAGGTTCGCCATCGCGTCGCCGAACGCGCCTACTCCCGGCAGGATGATGTGTGTCCCCTCGCACAGATCGCGCGGGTCGTCGGTGCGCAGCGCGGTGTGACCGACCTCCTCGATCGCTCGCACGACCGAGTCGAGGTTGCCCATGCCGTAGTCGACAACGACGGCTGTGCTCATGGTCTGCGGCTAGCCCTTCGGCGGGTTGTCGTAGTTGATCTTGGTGAGGTTGCCGCTACGGTCCTTTACCAGGTTGCCGCGGGCATCACACACGAAGAGACGCTTGGTCGTGAAACGGTCGCAGATCTTCACGAACTCCTCGCGCGTCATGTTCATCGGCTCGAGGATCTCCTCGAGCGAGAGCCCCAGGTACGAGTTGGGGAACTTGCCGTCGTGGAGTCTGACCAGGTCGAGTGCCTCATCGCGCGTGATGCGCCCACGGCGTGCGTGCAGGCATGCGATGTCGGTCGCGCGACCGAAGCCGTACTTGAGGTACTTGAAGTAGTCGTGGATGCCGGTCTGGTGGTTGTCGAGGTTCTCGTAGTCGACGACCGAGCCCTCGACCGTGGTCGCGCTCGTGGTGAACCCGTGAGCCTGGGCGATGAGCGCATTGTGGTAGCCGTCCCACGGCACGTAGTAGCCCAGGAAGAGTCCCGTGACGCCGACGCGCTCGAGCTCCTCATCCGTAGGATAGGTGTACTGGATGAGGTGCCTAGCCCCGATGCCCTCCTGCCCAATCAGGTCGGACACACGCAGGCCGAGCAGACCGCCGAACTCCTCGAGCCAGCGGCGCGTGAGCGTGTGGTCGTGAGCGGCCGCGGCCGGCCCGCCGTACTCGTTCTGCGAGTTCTCGCCCCAGACGATCAGCGGAATCCCCATCTGGACAGCGATGCGCACCGGCACGGTGAAGATGGCGACATGCTCCGGCCACGAGATGTCGCCGACCCGCTCGAGTGCAAGCTTGTTGATGTGGCGGCGCACCATAGGGTTGGTCGAGACCTCGACGTAGTCCACGCCGAGCTTCTTGATGTTCTCGATGTTCTTGCGGCCGATTTCAGAGAGGTGGTCCGTCGTGGCCGTCACGCAAAGCGGGTTAAGGCCAAGCTTGAGCACGGTGAGCACCTGGAAGGTGGAGTCCTTGCCGCCGCTGACCGGGACGATGCAGTCGTAGTCCGACCCGTCGCGCTTGCGGAACGGCTCGAGCGTGCGGTCGAGTTCCTCTCGGCGAGCGTCCCAGTCGACTTCCGCGCGGTTCTCGTAGGAGCGGCAGGCGTTGCACACGCCCTCTTCGTCGATATACAGGTCCGGCTTGGTCTCGGGCATCACGCAACGAGTGCAATATCTGATCTCGAGTTCCATGCAGGCTCCTTCGCGCGACAGGCTTGGTCTAGGTAGTGGTCAATTCAGCTATTCTAGCGCCTGCGATTGCCTCTGTCCCAAGGACTCCTGACCCTGCAACGGACGCACCGGAACTGTGAGCGCGGCCCTGGTCCCTGAGCGTTGGGAGATCCCAATACGACGCAGATGGCTAAGGCACGACCGTGTCCCACGAGCATGGCGTGCGCAAATGGCGGCGTGAGCGCGTGCGAGTGCACGGGGTCTTCCGCCCTGATCACGTAGTCGTCGTACTCAAGACCAGGGTCTTCCATGAGCTGACGGTATGATCTCGGGTAGCGGTGAAGATCCCAGTCATAGGAAGGTCCGTGAAACTCGAAATGCAGGTGGAAGCGGGTCCCATCCCACTGGCCTTCGCCCGAACGGTCATTTGCGGCTACTGCGTTCGGACAACGAGCGCGTCCGGGTGCGGCACGAATCCGAGTGAATCCGACTGGCCCAATGCGACAAGGATCTCCGCCGGTACCTTCAGCGTCTGGTCGGCGTGCTGCACGAGAATCGCCATGGTCTGCCTCCGTGTGAGATGCTCGTTCCGACGTTCATGATGCTGTGACTTCGCGGGGTCAGACACCGCGTGACAGCGCAGCACTACCGAATGAAGGCCCTCTCCAGCCTGACGGCATCGTGCCCCGCAACTTGCGTACGGCCCACCTCAGCGAATCCGGCAGTGGCGAACACCGTCAGCGATGCTGGATTTGAAGGCCGAACGAACGCAACCACCGCAAGAATCTCGGGGTGTTGCTCGTAGAGTTGCAGAAGCCCACTCTCAAGCAGGGGGAGCCCCAGCCCGTTCAATCGGACACGGTCGGCGAGCGCGATGCCGACCGTCGCCCAGAGGCCGGCAATGTCGAAACGCACCTGCCCCACGACACCTTGGTCGTCGCGCGCGAGGAGCAGCATCGTGTTGGGATCGGCCAGCCGGGCCGCGAACCAGCGCTCGTGATCCTCTCGGCTGATTGGCTCCGAGCTGAAGGAGGCTCCTCGGACGACCGGGTCGTTTGCGAGGTCGAGAACCGCATCGGAGTCCGCAGCGGTCGCGCTCGCCAAGTTCATGGCTGCGACCTTGGCGGAGGCGAGGCAGCGCGCGGCGATTCGAGAAGCACCAAAGCCGTCAACCATGGCACGTCCGGCCGCGGCCGCTTCAGCTCGCGCGTCCCGATCACTTAGGCGCGCGACCTCGGCGACTACGCGCTCCGCGATGCACGGCGCGTCCCAGTCGCCCGCGAGAGCGAGGAATCCGGTCCGGGCCCAGCCTTCGGCGTTCTTTCGCTGGTTGTCGACGACGACCACGCCCACGGTCGGCAAGCCCGCGGCCGCAAGCTCGTAGAGCGTCTGTCCGGTCGAGCCCACGGCAAGATCGGCGTGCATCATAGCCTCGGCCATCTCAGCGGCGGTGCGGTCTCCACAGACCAAGTCGACCTGCGGCACGCCTGCGGCCGCTAGAGACGCAGCCGCGGGCGGACCCAGGCCACGAATGTCACTTCCGCCAAACACTACCAGGACGCGCTCAAGGCGCCCCGTGTCGTGCCGGGGCAGATAGCGAAACGCTGAGCGCAGGGGGTGGTACGACGGCCCCAGAAGATACAGACTACCGGGTCGGCGTGCATACGGCATGGTCTCGGCGGTCATGCCCGAGTTCAAGACGATTCCCACCGGGTAGTCGAGCCGAACCTCATCGTCGACCCACAGCGCGGTTCGAACGGCAGACTGAACGGCGTCGTACACCCGCATCGGAGCTTCGTACGAGTCCACGACCGCAATCGTCGCACCTGCAACCGCTGTCTTAGGGTGCTCGAGCCAGTCGTCGCACATGGCTCGCCTGCCTTCGATTAGAGCATCTGGCAGGGCGGGGAGGCCTTGCACCACCAGTCGTGGGGCGGCCCCGGCATCATCGAGCGCGTCGTAGATCGCCGCACACCGGCCGAGATGCCCGAACCCGATTCCCGCTCCCGCCTCGGTGAGGATGACGACCTCGGGCGACGGCGCGGTCATCGGCCCAGCGGTTCGCTCGTTAGCCGCAGTCCCGGGTGCTCGCGGAAGAACTCGAACAAGCCCGCCGTGTCAAAACGAGACCCGAGATACTCGAATACGCGCGAGAGCACTTCGTAGTCGTCGCGAGTGTCAAGCGTAACGCGTAGGTCCGGATCCGTGAACTTCGCAGGCGCGACGAGGTTGGCTATACGGAAGCGCTCAGGGTGTCCGAGGTAGACATAGGTGAGCACGTGCTCACGGTCCGGCTTCTCGGCGGCCTCGGCGTCGATGATCCGCAGGACGGAGGCCTCCACGACTTCAACGTCGAGGCCTTTGGGGTAGCTGCGCGGGCGCACATTGGAGGTGTAGTCAGCTCCCTCGGCTGCCTGCAAGGCGACCGCCGCGTCGATGATGGCAGGGTCGACGCAGGGGCAGTCGGCTGTGATGCGCACAACCCTGTCCAACGCAAATGCGTCGATTGCGCCCACAAAGCGCCCCACGACGTCCTCAAGCGCGCCGCGGTAGCACGCCACACCGAGCGCCTCGGCAGCAACGGCGATAGGATCGTCATCGGCCTCATCGCTGGTCGCGAGGATGACCTCATCAAGCGAGCGGGCCAGTCTGGTCCGCTCGACGACGTGCTCTATGACCGAAACACCGCTGCCTTCCGGCAGATCTCGGAGGACCTTGCCGGGCAGGCGGCTGGAGGACATCCGCGCCTGGATGACGGCGCCGGTCCGCATGGGCTAGCCCTCCTTGTCCAGAAGGTACATCTGGTCGACGAGTTCCGGGTCCTCGGAGTACGGGTGGAAGGTCTCGCGAACGAGCTTGAACTCCGGACAGGTGCGCTCGAAGAGGCGCGCGAAGTCGGTCTTCCACAGCATGTTGCTGTGCCCGCGATACGGGATCTCGATGTGGCCCTCCGGAGTGTAGTACTCGAAGCCCCAGATGTGGCGACTGGAGCAGCGGGCCATCTCGCGCATCACGCCGGCGATGTCCGGCGGGCTGATGTGGATCAGCACTCCCGACGTGTAGACCAGATCGAAGTAGCCGTCGTTGAACGGGATGCCGAGCGCATTGGCGCAGACGACCTGGATGGGCAGGCCCTTGTTAACCTCGTGCGAACGCTCGATGGCGACCGGGTTGATCTCGATGCCGTAGAGGTTCTCGAAGCCCATGCGCGAGAGGAGGTTAAGCTGCGTCCCCACGTTGCATCCCACTTCCAGGATGCGCATGGACTTGTCCAGCCCACCGAGGAAGTCCTCGTTCATCGCGGTGCGCTCCACGCCGAAGCGGGTGCGGTACAGCGCCTGCATCTCGTCGGGGGTGTTGGGATTGCGGTGCGTGTACTCCTCGCCGAAGTCGTTGCCCCAGCGATCTGACTGCTCGGTCATGGTCTCCCTATCGCCTGTCTGACGGTGCTGATGACGGTGTCCTGGTCCACGTCGGAGAGTCCAGGGAACAGAGGCAGGGTGACAGCCTCCGCGTAGTATTGCTCAGCCCCCGGGAAACTGCCACCGACGAATCCGAGGTGCTTGTAGTACGGCTGCAGATGCACCGGGATGTAGTGTACGTTCACGCCGATACCCGCCGCCTGCAGCCGAGCGAAGAAGGTCGCACGGTCGACTGGGGCCTCAGGACTGACGCGCACGACGTACAGGTGCCAGCCTGATTCGCCGTCTGGATGCTGGAACGGCGTAGTGAGCGGAAGACCGGCGAACGCCTCGTCGTAGCGGGCGGCGAGTGCGGCCCTGCGGCCGACAAACTCGTCGATTCGATCCATCTGGCTCGCTCCCAGCGCTGCCTGCAAGTCAGTCATGCGGTAGTTGAAGCCCAGCGCCACCTGCTGGTAGTACCAAGGCCCCTCACTCGGACCCTCCATGAGCGACGGTTCGCGCGTGATGCCGTGTGTGCGAAGCAGCTCGACCCGCTCGGCGAGGGCGGCTCTACGGGTGGTGATCATGCCGCCTTCGCCGGTGGTGATGACCTTGACCGGGTGAAAGCTAAAGGTGGTGAGATCCGAGTACATGCACGAGCCGATCTTGGTGCCCTTGTAGGAGCCGCCGATCGCGTGCGCGGCGTCCTCGATCACGGCGAAGCCGTATCGCCTGGCCAGCTCGGCGATGCGCTCCATCTCACAGGGTTGGCCGGTCATGTGGACCGCCACGAGCACCTTGGGCAGCTTGCCGGCCGTCTCCGCCTCTATCAGCTTGGCTTCGAGTGCGGCAGCGCTGATGTTGTAGGTCGCGGGATCGATGTCGACGAAGTCGACGTCTGCGCCACAGTAGAGCCCGCAGTTGGCGGACGCAACGAACGTGATCGGTGAGGTCCACAGAAGGTCACCTGGGCCGAGCTCCAGCGCGAGACACGCCAAGTGCAGCGCGGCAGTTCCGTTGCTCACGGCGAACGCATGCGGCACGCCGACGTACTCGGCAACGACCGCCTCGAACCGCGGTACGGCCGGTCCCTGGGTCAACCAGTCGGAGCGCAGAACGTCGACGACAGCATCGATATCGCTCTGAGAGATGGACTGCCTGCCGTACGGAATCAAGCGTTGACCTCCAAGGTGGGGTCGACGTGCTTGCGAATCAGTTCGCGAATCTGCTCGACCGTCAGCCAGTGGTCGTTCTCGCCACTGCTGTAGCGGAAGCCCGGGTCGCACATGCGGCCGTGGTTGGCCTTGATGAACTCGGCTACATCCCACGTGGGGACGGCCGGGAGGATGACGTAGCGGTCCTTGAGCTCGACGGTCGACAGCGAGTCGGTCTCGGTGATCATCTCCTCGTGCAGCTTCTCGCCGGGCCGGATGCCGACGATCTCCTTGCGGCACCCCGGCGCGACAGCCTCTGCCACGTCGATGATGCGATAGCTCGGGATCTTGGGGACGAAGATCTCGCCCCCCCACATGGTGTCCAGCGCGTCGATGACCAGCTGGACGCCCTCTTCGAGCGTGATGTTGAAGCGGGTCATCTTCTCGTCGGTGATGGGCAGGACGCCCGCATCACGGCGGCTCAGGAAGAATGGGATCACGCTGCCGCGCGAGCCCATGACGTTGCCGTAGCGTACGATCGAGAAACGCAGCTCACGCGAACCCTTGAAGTTGTTCGCCGCTGTGAACAACTTGTCCGAACACAGCTTGGTCGCGCCGTAGAGGTTGATTGGAGCGGCTGCCTTGTCGGTCGACAAAGCTACGACCTGATTGACGCCGGAGTCGAGCGCCGCGTCGATGACGTTCTGCGCGCCCATGACGTTCGTCTTGATCGCCTCGAACGGATTGTACTCGCAGATTGGAACATGTTTGAGCGCTGCCGCGTGGACGACGACGTCGATGCCCTCCATCGCGCGAGCGAGGCGGTGCTTGTCGCGCACATCACCGATGAAGAACCGGAGCTGCGGACAGGCCTGCTGCGAGAATGACTGGGCCATCTCGTACTGCTTCAACTCATCTCGCGAATAGACCGCTACTCGTTCGACCTCCGGATAGCGTCTCAAGATGGTTGCGACGAACTTCTTGCCAAAAGAACCTGTACCGCCGGTAACAAGTACGGACTTGCCACTAAGCACGATCACTCCCAACAGTCTCGCGGTTGGACGCCTGGCACGGCGTTCTGCCGCCCGCCATGTCTATCATTCAAGGTCATCAGGCGCGACATCAAGCCCAACCCGACGGCTGACCGATACGGCATGGCCTGCCGCCACGGTAAGAACCCACGCGAGGCGACCGAGCCGGCAGCAAACTGACGTGCGGCTGACGCGAATCGTGCCCGCTTGAAGCCACGCGACCGCGTCTGCCTAGGCGCAATCGCCGACCTCAACCCAACCAAGCTGATTTAGATGCTACCACAGGCGATTTGGCCCGGCGCCGATCACCGACCGGACTCGCGCGGCGAGAATCCTTCACTAGGCCGAGCCCGCCGAGCAGATGTCACCAGGAGACCCTCTCAATGCTTCAGGAACAGCTCACCAGGATCGCCGGCCTTCCGCGAATCAGCGCCTTCCGGCGGGTCTTTGACATGCTGCGAGCCCACCCCGCTCGCGGGACATCCAGGCTCTTCTTCGCCCTTCTGCGTGCCAGCGGCAGCAAGACAATCATCGTAGTAGCCCATCGGTTGTTGACGGTTCAGAAGGCAGATCACGTCCTTGCCATCGAGAAGAGACGCGTAGCCGAATCAGGTACGCATCAGCAGCTCCTGGAAGCCGATGGCGTGTAGCGCCGCCTTCTTGACACGCAACTTCGCCAGTAGGCCCAGGCCCCAACCGGGGGCTTGTCCCTCACGTTCAATCGTTCAGCCGCTTAACCAGCTCCTCGGACATCACGAAGTCGCGGCCATCGAGTATCCGGTCGCAGATCATGTCCAAGAAGGGATCGGCACCGGGCAGCAGCTGGCCGCGCTGGTGCACTTGGAACTCCCACCAGTAGTCCTGCGGCCCGAACTTAAGTTCCCACCACGCCGACCCGGGGTTGTGTATCGTCGGCACGGGTACCTGCCGACGGATGAAATGGGTATAGGCGAAACGGCGGGCGACAGCGGTTTGTTCCGGCGTTAGCGGCCCGATTCGAGCGACACTCGCGAGCAAGTCGCGGTAGGTCGCGATGTCGACGCCGTCGTGCGTGAATCCTCTGCTGCCGTAGTAGGCCGTCCCGGCCAGGACCACCGGCTTGCCCATTGATGCCACCTCGAGACCCCCTGTCCCGTACACGGTGACCACGCCGTCGATCAGTTCGTAGAAAGCAAGTGGATTGAGATCTTCGTCGAACGGGATGACGCGGACGTGCGGCGGCAGGTCGGCATATGTCCGCTCGATGAGCCGCTGGAGTCCCGTGTCCGGGTTCGTCTTCCCCTCCCACGGGTGGGACTTCACCAGCCAGTTGACATCGGGGTTTGCGATTGCTCGTCCCACAGTGTCGACAATCCAGTCCTCGAAGTCCGCGTAGATCATCGGTGCATAGTCGGTGACGTTGTCCCAGCTGACATGCCCCATGATCCCCCACGTCGGTCGGTCCGGTTGAACGCCATATCTCTCCCGGAGAGCCTGCAGATCCGCGCTGTAGTCCGCGAACGGGTCAAGGGCAACCCCCCGCCGGTAGCGGGCATCAATGTAGGAGTCGAGCGCCTCATCCTGCGCGGAGGAGAGCGGGTAGGCGTTCGCTTCCCGCCATGCATCATCGCTGATTTGGCTCAGGTCGCTGAAGACGGGATCGTCGACGTGCCTGAAGTAGAATCGGTCCTGTACGAAGCCTGGAAGCCACGCTGTCAACGGCACGCCGCGCTTGGCAGCGACTGAGTTCATGGGACCCCAATCGACGTAGACAGCATGCGACATGAATATGCTGGTCGGAGCGAAATCGTCGATGGCGCGTCCTGCGGCGGAGGCGCACAGCATGGCGCTGAAGGCGTAGGGTTCGACTATCTCCTCGTTTCCCTCAAGCGGAACACCCTTGAGGTAGCGGATTATCGAGGAGCGGATGTTGCGCGGCACATGGAGACCATCTCGGTCCAAGGAGTCCAACGTTCCCCAAGTAACGCCAGCAGACTCTGCGGCTAGCTCAATCCGCTCGTCTTCCGGGACGTAGTCGCCAATCCACGAGTAGGGGATCCCGATGCCCTCAAGCACCGAGGCGGTTGCCTTTCGGCACCCGAGACACAGGTTCGCCCACTTCGAGAGCGGGATACCGTCGGCCTGTTCTCGGCGCACGCAGGCCGCGAACGCACCGTCGCAAAGTACCGCATGCACCTCGACCCCGCGCACGCGAAGCGCCGCTGCAAGCGCCCCCTCGACCTGAAGAATACCGGGATATCCACCTGGAACCCAGAACAGGATCCTCTCGCCACGGCTGTCCACAGCATTCCTCGCGAAGAACTCCAACATCAGCCGTCGGGAAGCCGCAGCCTTCTTCATCGAGACCAGTCTCGCGGGAGTCCGCAGCATCTTACCTATGGCTGTGCGGAGGCGGCGAACGGCGGACACCCTACGGTGTCCGATTCACGCGCTGGGGGCCGGTCGTGAGTGCCGAGACTGCGTTCCATTCGTCGTACCCCTCGCTATCGGCGCCCCACCACTCGACGGCGCGCCGGATCCCCTCGTCGAAGGGCACCGTGGCACCGAAGCCGAAGCGCTTCTTGGCGTGGCCGACATCGAGCTTCCGTCGCGGCTGGCCGTTCGGCTTGGTGGTGTCCCAGACGATCCCGCCCACGTACCCCACGTGCGTCGCAATGGTCTCGGCGTAGTCCTTGATCGAGATCTCCCAGCCCGCGCCCAGGTTCACCGGGGCGGAGCCACCGTTCGTGAACGGCAGGATACGGTGCACGGCCTGCGCGATGAGCGACTCGGTCCCGAACATCGACAGCAACTGCTTGGGATTGAGTTCGCGAGACAGCGGCCAGAAGCGCTGGCCGGAGCCGTCGGCCAGCACGATCGCATATATATGCATGTCGGATGACATGACTGCTCCTGGAGGTCGTGCGGCTTCAAGGATCGCGCGTAGTCGCACAGCCACTCTACCGCAACGGGTCGCCCCGAGGTCGTCCCAGAACACGGAACGGCGCCAGAATCCCGCACGCTCGCCGACTGCTCTATTCTTAGTCCTCGGAGATCGCGCTCGTTCGAGACACAGGGGAACCAAGTTGCACACGATCCTCGATTGGCTCGCCGAATACACGAAGATCAACGCGATCCGTCGCATGTTCGGCATGCTGCAGATGCGGCGGACCGAGATCGCCATCCTCGTCTTCTTCGCCATGGCCTACGCGGCGCTCGAGGGCTTCGGGATCGGCCTGCTGCTGCCGGTGCTGCAGTACGCACAGGACGGCCCGAAGGTCATCGAGCAGGCGCAGGGCGGGATGTGGGGGACGCTCATCCACGCGAGCCAGTGGGTCGGGATCCCGCTCAACCTCGCGACACTTCTCATCATCTCGTTCATCCCGATCCTTCTTCGACAGGTGGCGTTCTACCTCAACGCCTGGTACTCGGCGATCGTGCAGAACCGCGCGATGACGCGCCTGCGGGTCGAGAGTTTCGACGCACTTGCCCATACCGACCTGTCGTTCGCGGCCCAACACAGCCAAGGCGACATGATCGCCCTCCTCACGGGGCAGGTGGATGCCGCGGGTGGCGCGCTCATGCAGTTCCTGCGGCTCATCGCGATCATCGCGCTTGTGGTGATCTACGCCTCGGCCCTTCTCTTTGTCTCGCCGGTGATGACTGCGATCGCACTGATCGCCGTCGTATTGATGTCGTTCGTTGCGAAGTCCAACATCGTGCGATCGCGCACGCTCGGGACGCGCTGGTCCGAGCTCTCCCGCCGTGCCTACACGGCATTCGCGGAGCGCGTCAGCGCGCTGCGCCTCATCAAGATGCTCGGGCAGGAGGAGCGGGAGATCGAGACCGCCCGCGACCTCTCCGAACAGCTCATGACCGCCAACGTGCAGATCGCGCTCACGCAGGCCCGCGTCGAGATCACTGTCGACCCGGGACTGATGCTGGGCGCATTCCTGGTGCTGTTCGTAGGTATCCAGCAACTGAACATGTCGCTTGCCGGCCTCAGCATCTTCCTGTTCGTGCTGCTCCGCATGAACCAGAAGGCGAAGGAGTTCACCGGAGGGCGTCAGCTGATGTCGTCCTACCTTGAGAGCCTGCTGTTCGTCGAGCGGACGACGCGCGAGGCGCGCGAGGCGAGGCGCATCGTGAGCGGGCCGCGCATCTTCTCCGGACTCCAGCGCGACATCACGTTCTCGAACGTCTCTTTCGCCTACGGGACGAGCGCTGAACAGTCCTGTGAACCCGAATTCGTGCTCTCCGACGCGAGCGCCACGCTGCCCGCCCGCAGGACGACCGCCATCGTCGGCCGCTCCGGCGCGGGGAAGTCGACGCTCGTCGAACTGATCCCTCGGCTCAAGGACGTCACCGCGGGCCGGGTGCTCTTCGACGGCGTCGATGTGCGGGAATTCGAGTTGCGCAGCCTGCGCCGTCGCATCGGCTACATGACACAGGAAGCGACGCTGTTCGACGACACGGTCTACGGCAACCTGGTCTACGGTCTCGAACGGACGCCGACCGACACCGAGGTCCGGGCCGCCCTCGACGGGAGCTTCGCCGCCCGTTTCGTCGATGCTATGCCCGACGGTCTCGAAACGCGCATCGGCGACCGCGGCGTGCGCCTCTCAGGCGGCGAACGTCAGCGCCTTGGCCTCGCCCGCGTGCTCCTGCAGGATCCGGACATCCTCATCCTCGACGAACCGACGAGCGCGCTCGACTCGGAGTCGGAACTGTTCATCCAGCGGGCACTGGACCGCGTCCGCGATACCAAGACGATCATCGTCATCGCGCATCGGCTGTCGACGGTGATGAAGGCCGACCAGATCCTGTTGATCGAGGACGGTCGCATCGCCGAGCGCGGCACGCATGCCGAGTTGCTCACGATGGACGGTGCCTACCGGCGGCTATTCGAATCCCAGTTGCAGGGGTAGGACGCTATCGGCTCAGACGCTCCACATCCGCGTCCACCATCATCTCGACTAGCTGCTCGAATCCCACCTTCGGCTCCCATCCCAGCACCCTGCGCGCCTTCGCCGAATCGCCGTAGAAGATGTTGACGTCGACCGGCCGGAAGAAGGCGGGGTCGACCTTCACGAACTCGGCATAGTCGAGCCCCAGGTACGAAAACGCGGCGCCACAGAACTCCCGGACGGTATGCGCCTCACCACTCGCCACGACGTAGTCGTCGGGCTCCTCCTGCTGCAGCATCAGCCACATCGCCTCGACGTAGTCGCCGGCGAATCCCCAGTCCCGCTGTGCATCGAGGTTGCCCAGGTGCAGCTCGTTTGCAAGCCCGAGCTTGCAGCGCACTGCGCCGTCGGCGATCTTGCGCGTCACGAACTGCAGCCCGCGAAGCGGCGACTCGTGGTTGAACATGATGCCGTTGCTGGCGTGCATCCCGTAAGACTCCCGGTAGCTGCCGACTATGTGGAACGCGTACGTCTTGGATGCCGCGTATGGAGAGCGCGGATGCAGCGGTGTGGTCTCGCGCTGGGGCATCTCAGCCGCGTTGCCGAACATCTCGGCCGATGCCGCCTGGAAGAAGCGCGCCTCGGGCGCGAGTTGGCGCAACGCCTCGAGGAGGCGCAGCACGCCCACCGCGTTGACCTCGGTCGTCGCGAGCGCGTCGGTCCACGAGCTTCCCACCGATGACTGTGCGGCGAAGTTGTAGACCTCGTCGGGGCGCGATGCCTCGACGGCGGCGAGAAGCGATCCCATGTCGGTGAGGTCGGCGTCCAGCGAGAACACGCGGCCCGCGCCGCGTGCGACAGTATCTGCGAAGCCGCCGGGATACGGGCCGGGCACGCCGTAGACCTCATAGCCCTTGCCCAGCAGCAGTTCGGTGAGGTAGGTGCCGTCCTGACCGGCCACGCCGGTAATGAGTGCGCGCTTGCTCATGGTGTCGCCGCCCCTAGCGGGACAGCCGCTCCATGTCGGCGTCGACCATCATCTCGACGAGTCCCGTGAAGGTCACCTTCGGCTCCCAGCCCAACTCGGCCTTGGCCTTCGCCGGATCGCCGAGCAGCAGCTCCACCTCGGCCGGCCGAACGAAGCGCGGGTCGGTGACGACGTGGTCCCGGTAGTCCAAGCCGACGTGCGAGAACGCGATCTCGCAGAACTCGCGGACAGTGTGTGTCTCGCCGGTGGCCAGAACGAAGTCGTCCGGCGCGTCCGCCTGCAGCATGCGCCACATGCCTTCAACGAAGTCGCCGGCAAACCCCCAGTCACGCTGCGCTTCGAGGTTGCCCAGGCGCAGCTCGGTCGCCGTGCCCCGCTTGATGCGCGCCACGTGGTCGGTGATCTTGCGTGTCACGAACTCGAGCCCGCGACGGGGCGACTCGTGGTTGAAGAGAATGCCGTTGCTCGCGTGCATCCCGTACGACTCGCGGTAGTTCTGGGTGATGAAGAAGCCGTACACCTTCGCGACCCCGTACGGGGAGCGCGGGTGGAACGGCGTGGTCTCCGACTGGGGTACCTCGTGCACCTTGCCGTACATCTCCGACGTCGCGGCCTGGTAGAACCGCGCCTCGGGATTCACGCGTCGGACCGCCTCCAGGATGCGGGTCACGCCGATGCCGTCGACGTCGCCGGTGGAGACCGGCACCGTCCACGAGTCACCGACGAACGACTGGGCCGCGAGGTTGTACACCTCGTCGGCCTGCGAGGCCTCCATGGCGTCGATGAGCGAGGTCTGGTCGGTCATCTCGCCCGTCACCAGCGTGAGGCGGTCGAGGATGTGCTCGATGCGCTCGGTGGAAGGAGTCGCCGCGCGGCGCACGAGACCGAAGACCTCGTAGCCCTTGTCGAGCAGCAACTCGGCGAGGTACGAACCGTCCTGGCCTGTGATGCCGGTGATGAGAGCTCTGCGTGCCATCGGTGTGCCCCTTCGATCGTCCGAGAACCTGCTAGACGTGATGTGCGACGTTCCGCCCGTCGTAGCCCGCGCGACTGGCTTCCCACCACTCGGCCGTACGGCGGATGCCTTCGTCGAAGGGCACCTGCGCCTCGAAGCCGAAATACTCCTTCGCGTGCGACACGTCCAGTTTGCGGCGTGGCTGGCCGTTCGGTTTGGTGGTGTCCCAGACGATCTCACCGTCGTACCCGACGCACTTCGCGATTGTCCCGGCGAGGTCCTTGATCGAGATCTCCCAGCCGGCGCCGAGGTTCACCGGCTCCGATCCATCGTATCGCTCGGCGGCGAGCACGATGGCCCTCGCGCAGTCCTCCACGTACAGGAACTCCCGCGTGGCGCTACCATCCCCCCACAGCGTGACCCTCTCGCTCGCATCCCGCGCGGTGATCATCTTCCGGATCATCGCAGGAATGACGTGGCCCGACTCGAGATCGAAGTTGTCGCGCGGGCCGTACAGGTTGACCGGAAGCAGGAAGATCCCGTCGAATCCGTATTGCTGGCGGTACGCCTGACACTGGACCAGCATCATCTTCTTCGCCAGACCATACGGCGCGTTGGTCTCCTCGGGGTAGCCGCTCCACAGGTCGTCCTCCCGGAACGGGACCGGTGCGAACTTCGGGTAGGCGCAGATCGTGCCGAGCGCCACGAACTTGGACACCCCAGCCAGCCGACACTCCTCGATGAGCTGGACGCCCATCATCGCGTTGTCGTAGAAGTACCGTCCCGGGTTCGCCATGTTGGCACCGATGCCGCCGACGACTCCCGCGAGGTGGATGACGACGTCGGGCCTCGCATCGTCGAGCATCCGCAGGATGTCGTCGCGTTTGGTCAGGTCGTAGTCCGCGTGCCGCGGCACGAAGACGTGCGTCGCGCCACGCCGCTCCAGCTCCTCAACGACGAATCCGCCGAGGAACCCGGCGCCGCCCGTGACGCATGCGCGCTTGTCCGCCCAGAAAGCCGAGCCAGCTACGTCGCTCACGTGCTGTCCCTCGCCCAGTCGTCCTCGAGCCGGACGATGTCGTCCTCGCCCAGGTACTCGCCCACCTGCACCTCGATGAGGTGCAGATGACCCTTTCCGCAGTTCTCGAGCCGGTGGACGCACCCGATCGGCAGGAAGACGCTTTCGTTCCGGTTAACCTCGATCGTCTCGTGATCGCGGGTCACGATCGCGGTGCCGGAGACGACGATCCAGTGCTCGGCCCGATGCTCATGCTTCTGGAGACTCAGCCGTGCTCCCGGATTCACCTCGATGGACTTGATCTGGTAGTTCGGGCTGTGGAGCAAGCTGGTCCAGCTTCCCCAGGGCCGCAGGCTCACCTTCGGTTGCGTGACCTCGGGAGCGCCCATCGCCTTGAGCGCATCGACTACGAGGCGCACGTCCTGCACGCGGTCCTTCGGCAGCACCAGCGTGGCGTCGGCGGTGTCGACTACGATGAGGTCGCTCACGCCGAGCGTCGCGACCAGGCGGTCCGTGCAGAAGACGATGCTGTCATGGCTGTCGATGTCCACGCCCCGGCCCATGCGGATGACGCCGTTCCCGTCGGGCTCCGCGACATCCTCGAGCGCCAACAGCGACCCCACGTCGCTCCACTTCAGCGGTGCCGGGATGACCGCGACGTGATCGGAGCGCTCCATGACGGCGACGTCCACGGACACGGGGGTGATCGTCTCGAAGGCAGCGCGGGCCGCCCCGCCGTTGCGCTCAGCGGCCGGCAGCGCCGCGATGCCGCGCACGACCTCCGCGATGTGCGCCTCGCTGCCACCGGCGGAGTCGAGCTCTTCGAGCACGCGGGATGCCTTCATCACGAAGATCCCCGCGTTCCAGTAGTACTCGCCGCTGGCCATGTAGGCCCCTGCGCGCGCGGCGTCGGGCTTCTCCACGAACTCGGCCACCACATGAGGTGTCACCGATCCGACGGCGAATGCAGGCAGGGCCTCGGCGGCGCGGATGTAGCCATAGCCCGTCTCGGGTCTGGTCGGCTCGATGCCGATGGTCACGAGCCAGCCCTCCGCGGCCACGGCCCTGGCCGCGCGGATGCAGTCCGCCCAGACGTCGCCATCCTCGAGAAGGTGGTCCGAGGGCAGGACGACCATGATCGCGTCGGGGTCTTCCGTCACGAGAATCGCTGCCGCAAGGGCGATCGCCGGCGCCGTGTTCCGGGCCAGCGGCTCCTGGATGTAGCGCACATGATGCAGCTCGGCGTCCGGCTGCGCCGTGAGGTGGTTGCGGAGTTCATCGAAGAGCCGCTCGCTCGTCACGACGGTGACGTCGGAACCCCCTCGTGTGAACGGCAGGATCCGATGGACGGCCTGCGCGATGAGCGACTCGGTTCCGAACGTGGACAACAACTGCTTGGGGTTCAACTCTCGCGACAGCGGCCAGAAGCGCTGGCCCGAACCACCGGCCAGGACGACCGCCTTCAGATGAGATTCGGACGACATGCGAGCTCCAAACTGAACGGGATCGTGCTTTCAGGATAGCCCACGCGCTTGGCGGACGCTCTCTCAGCGCGAAGCGGCCACGAACCGCCCGAGCGCGTCGCGCCACTCCGGCATCGTCACGCCCAATGCCGCGGCCTTCGAGCAGTCCAGCACGGAGTTGGCGGGCCGCGGTGCCGTGCTCGGGAAGCTCGACGCCGGCACAGGGACGACCTTCACGCGCTCCAGGCCCGCCAGCCGAAGGACCTCGCGCGCCATCTCGGCGCGGGTGCACGACCCGCTGCCGGCGAGGTGATAGACGCCGCGCGCGCCGGCGTCGAGCAGATCGATGATGCCACCGGCCAGATCGAGGGAGTACGTGGGCGAACCGACCTCGTCGTCGACAACGGTGACCGCGATGCTGCCGGCGGCCTTCTCAAGGATCCTGGCGGGGAAGTTGGCGCCGTCAGGCCCGAACAACCATGTGGTCCGAACGATCAGCGCCCTCGGGTTGGCGGAGAGCACCACGCGCTCGCCCGCCAGCTTCGACACCCCGTAGACGGAGAGCGGGTTCGGCTCGTCGTCCTCCGTGTACGGCCCCTTCTTGGCGCCATCGAACACCAAGCGCGTCGAGAAGTGCGCGAAAGGCAGTCCCGCGCGGGCGGCCGCGTGCGCGAGCAGGCGCGCGCCCGTGCGGTTCACGGCAAAGGCCGCTTCGGGGTCTTCCTCGGCGACTTCTGCGTCGTTCATGGCGGCGGTGTTGACCAGCGCTCCGTCGGGATGCAGCGCAGCGAACGAGGTCACCACGCGCGAGACCTGTTCGGGCGACGTGATGTCGAACTCCGACTCGACGGGCGCGAAAAAGTCGCGGCCCCGCTGCTGGCAGACCGATTGCAGCGCGTGGCCGAGCATCCCGGCCGCGCCCGCTATGAGAAGCGGTCCCGGAGTGCTAGCCACGTCCGGGCATCCGCTCGAGCGACCACACATTGGCCCTGCCGCCCACTGCCACCGCAGACATCCCTTCGACGCCGTAGCCCCCGAGAGCGGTCAGCGATCCTCGATGTTCGCGCCCGCACGGCGCTCACGATACCATGCACGCAGACTTCCACGGACTTCCTCCCGGAGAGACACCACATGACCCGCGCTATCGTGGTCTCACCCACGTACAACGAAGCCGAGAACCTGCCCGCGCTGGCTGAGCGGCTACTCGGACTCGAGCCCGCGATCGACGTGCTCATCGTGGATGATGCGTCCCCTGACGGCACGGGCGCGATCGCTGACGGGATCGCCGCTCGCGAGCCGCGCTTCCGCGTCGTGCACCGCACCGGCCCCCGTGGATACGCGGCGGCCAGTCGCGAGGGTCTGCGCCTGGCGCTCGATGACGGATACGACGTCGTGTGCACCATGGACGCCGACCTCTCACACGACCCGGCCGACATCCCCCGCCTGCTGGCCTCCGCCGCCGCCGGCGCGGACCTCACCATCGGCTCGCGCTACGTGGACGGTGGTGAGATCGTGGTCGATTGGGGGCCCATCCGGCACGCGGTCAGCCGTATGGGAAGCCGCTACGCTCGCCTCATGACCGGCGCGAAAGTCAACGACTGCACGAGTGGGTTCCGCTGCTACCGTGCGGCCGCGCTTCGCACCGTCCCGCTCGACGCGATGCACTCCGACGGCTACTCATTCCTGATCGAGGTGCTGGCGACGCTGTCTCGCGCGGGGTCACGGATCGCCGAGGTGCCGATCCGCTACGTCGATCGACGGGCGGGCGCGTCCAAAATCTCGCGCCGCATCATCGTCGAGGCGTTCTGGATCACCACGGGGCTCGGCTTCCGCAGGGTCCTCGGCCGCTCCTAGCGCCCGACGCTAGGACGCGGACCCGGGCGTCTCGAGATCGTTCGCCACGGCCTCCCCGATCGTCCGGAACGTGAAGTACTTGTGCCCCAGGTAGCTGAGCACGGTCACGACGACCAAGGTCGGCAACCTCGCGGCGAACAGTGACCAGCCGAGCGTCGCCGAGATGACCTGGACCATCACCGACTCGACCGCGAACGTCCCCGCGTACGTGACGTACATCCGCGCGTATTCCCTGAGCCAGTGCCCTTTCGTGCGGAACACCAGCAGCTTGAACGTGAAGAGGTTCTGGGTCACGCAGATGACCCAGTTCAGCGCCAGGACCACCTGCTTCGCACCGATGCCGCTGACCGCCGACGCGAGCCGCGAGCCGGGACCATAGGGGATCAGGCGCTCGAGTATCCAGAGCGTGCCCATCGAGAACAAGACGTTCCACACGCCGACCACGAGGAAGCGGAGCTTCTCCTCATGCGGCGCGAGCCGCTCCCGAAGCCCGTTCACCTGTCAGTCACGCCCGAGCATCCGCTCCAACGAAGCCCTCAGCGCGACGCCGTGCTCGTGCGACTTCAGCGCCAGCGCCACGTTGGCCTCGAGCCACGCCAGCACGTTGCCCGTGTCATAGCCCGGGTCTTCCTCGACGACCGCGTAGATCTTCTCGGTCTTGAGCAGCTCACGAAGCGCGTCGGTCAGCTGGATCTCATCGCCGCGGCCGGGCTGGATGTGCGGGAGTACGTCCATGATCGCGGGGGTCAGCAGGTAGCGGCCGAAGATCGCCAGCGTCGAGGGCGCCTCGTTGACAGCCGGCTTCTCGACCAGATCGGTGACCTGCCATACGCCGGGCTCGATCTCGTTGCCGGCGATGACGCCGTAGCGCGACACCATGGCCGGCTCGACCGGGGTGACCGCGACAACGGAGCCCCCGAAGCGGTCGTAGACGTCTTTGAGCTTCGGGAGGCAGTCGTGGCGCGGGACGATGACGTCGCCCAGCAGCACGAAGAACGGCTCGTTGTTGGTGTAGGCGGCGCCGCACAGCACGGCGTGCCCCAGCCCGCGCGGTCGCTTCTGCCGCACGTAGAAGATGTCGGCGAGTTCGGACACCGCGCGCACCTGGCGCAGGCGGTCGACGGCGCCGCAGCGCTCGAGCAACTCCTCGAGCTCCACGGAGCGGTCGAAGTGGTCCTCGATGGCGCGCTTGCCGCGACCGGTGACGAGCAGGATGTCGCCGGCTCCCGCCGCGACCGCCTCCTCCACCACGTACTGGATCACCGGCTTGTCGACCACCGGGAGCATCTCTTTCGGCTGCGCCTTCGTGACCGGCAGGAACCGCGTCCCCAGTCCCGCGGACGGAATGATCGCCTTCATCAGATGCCTCTCTGTCGTTCGCTATAACCCGCTGCACAGTCTAGCGCGACCGCGCTACGGCTGTCCCGGCCCCTGCCCCACCCCGCTCGCCGCATAGACCGCGATGCCGGCGATCGGCGAGCGCTCGACGATCGTGTAGCGCGTCGTGACGGCCGTGAGCAAGGGATCGGCCGCGACGTCCGAGGCCGGTTGGTCCACGAGCCGCAGCGGCACCCAGACGATATCCGGCCATCTCCCGGCGCGGTCAAGATACTCGACCGTGAACCTGTCGAACGCGCCCTGGTTCAGCCAGACGTTGTTGGTGAGCGGTATCCCGCCGGAGACGAGATAGGCTCCGGGAAGGGCGACCGCCATCGCGGTCGTCGACGGGCCGATCCACCGCTGTGCGAGGCGATCGAGCTCCGCCACCTGCGCCGCGTGAGCGCTGCTGGTGGTCACCCCGGCGTACGCGCCCGAGGCCAGGGTGTGCCGCAGCGACATCGGGGGGTCGTCCTTGAACGCGGTGCCGAAGAGCAGGACGAGAAGGACGCAGACGAGCACCGCGGAAGCGGCTGCGGCGGCTGCGGGCGCCAGCGTCTCGGCGATCTCGCTACCCCACCACACGACGGCAGCGAGCGCCAAAGGAGCCAACCCGACGATGGCGCTCGCCCACAGGATCGACGCGTTGCTGGACACCACCACCGCGAGGAACCCGACCAGACCGACCGGAACGGCGATGCGCACCAAGTCGCGCCGGCTCGACTCCGCGCGGCGCAGACTCACGAACATGGGCGGCAGTATGAAAGCGACGAAGGCGATCAGGTAGTTCCCACCGAACGTCGCGAGCGCGCTGGTGTTCGCCAGGGCCGCTCGGTTGGCGAGCACCGGAACCGCCAGCGCGAGTGGCAGGAGCGCCAGTGCGAGGCCGCGTGCGCGATCGTGATGGGGAGCGCGGCGACGGTCGTACGTGGTCCAGACAGAGATCGCCGCCGCGGGTCCGAACCATGCCCACAACGGGACGATCCAAGTACGGCCGAGGGTGCCGCCCAGCTCCCATAGGTCCACCGCGATCCTGGGACCGTGTATCGACTCGGGCATGCTGGACCAACTGCCGACGACGAAGCGGTACGCCACCGCGAGCTCCGCGACGGAGGTCGTCGCGAGCAGCCATACGGCGAAGGTGCCGACCACAGCGCCGGCTCCCAGGCACATCGCACCGACAAGACGCCGGTCACGGGTGCGGACGGCGAACGTCACCAAGAGGGCGATCGCAGCCAGGACGATCGGCGGGTACGAGACCGCCGCGAATGCGGCGGCGGCCCCAGCGGCCGCCGCGTAGGAACGCCTGGGGTCGCGCGCGGCCGCGAAAGTGAGAGTACACGCGAGCACCATCCCGATCGCAGCCATCGTGTCGTACGTGACCGCGAACAGAGCATATGCGGGCGCCAGAAAGGGGACCGCGGCCGCGGTCAGGGAGACCCACGGGTCGAATGAAGGCCTCAGTAGCCGATACACGACGACGGCAGTGGCGGTGGCCACCGCGACATAGAACAGGCGAAGCGCGACCACGACGCCGGTCATCCCGAACAGCGTCGTCCACAGCTTGGCGAACGGGACGGCGGCCAGGAACCCCAGCGACTGCACAAGCATCTCGTCGACGAACAGGCGGCCGCCTTGCGCGAGTCTGATCGTGCCGGCGGCGTAGTAGCCGTCGTCTTGGAACGACATGCCGAGCGTCGCCCGCCACGCCACCAGGCCCACCACGACCGCGGCGATCCCGACCAGCGGCCACAAGCGTCCGCCTCCCGCCACAGCGACACGGCGGGG
>Ga0209540_10000557_pt1 | contig 34294 bp, 35 predicted proteins | sample BarGraIncu01121A_FD_184501 | JGI IMG/M metagenome (GOLD analysis project Ga0209540, IMG submission 184501) | Arctic peat soil microbial communities from Barrow, Alaska - Barrow Graham LP Incubations 011-21A (SPAdes) (version 2) | ecosystem: Environmental > Terrestrial > Soil > Wetlands > Peat... | reverse complement strand
TTTTACATAGGATATGATCTTCAGGGATTAATTTTTCATAAATCTCTGGTCCGTACACAAAGGTTGCTTGGTGATGATTATGTAGAGGGAACATTGTATCACTTTTTATTTAGTAATTTTATGTAAAATAAACATCAATAGGATATAAATGCTTCGATGCGTGATGTTTTTAATAAAAAAATGTTGTTTTTTGTGACCAGGAAATTATATAAAATTATATAAAGTTGGGTACTTTTCCGACAATCTCCATATATCTTAAAAAGACATTGATTTAATCCGGCCCGGAGAAATTCACTTACCATTTTATATCTTAGCCCCTATAATCTTCCGATTTGCATATTATTGAGCTCTTTCTCTGATAAATTCTTTTTGTACTAAAAGTGTGTTGACATAAACCATGCAGATTTGCAACAAAAAAGCCAAAGCATCCCTATGATATCTAGTGACACGAACGTTTGTACTGGGCCTTATTGTCCTATTCCCCCCAATTAAGGACATTTCAGGATCATTTTCGCCTGTTTTTACATCAATTCAATAGCTTTTTGTCCTAAGAGATGGTAGGTAGGACAAAAATGAAGCTTCAATCAGACCGATATACGACAGGTGAGAAAGCTCTCACACGGGAAGAATACGATAAACTCGTTAAAGTCATTACAGACCTCCAGGACGAGCTCATGATCAGGTTAGGAGTTGCTACAGGGATTCGAAGGGAAGATCTTTGTAACCTTGAGTGTGACAACATTAACCTGAAAGACAAGATCCTACAATTCTATGAATCAAAGAAATCTCGTAATAAGACTGTAGATCTTCCAGACGAAATAATATCCCTTATTCATAAATTCTATAACACGCTGGATAAATCAGAAAGAAAGAAGCGTAAATACCTCTTTGATTATGTTGGCAGGACTGCGTACCGGCATTTTAACCATTGGTGCAGGGTTGCAGATATCCCTGAAAGACCTATACATGCTTTGCGGGCGACGTGTATTAAATTTGCTCATGAGGCTGGGTGGGGTGACGAAGCTATATCGAAACTTACAGGGGATAAGATCGCCACAATACAGGAGCATTATAGAACTCCTTCAGTTGACGAAATGAGACAATTGACACAGAGGAAGGCGTTTATTTAGAATCGATCTTCGCTTATTTAATATATGGAGTCTTTATTTAAATCTGTGGGGCACGAACGCTATGCGGTTAAGGTGTTTATACCCTTGAAATCGGGCAATAGAAAGCGATAAACGCAGAAAAGGCGCTATTCAAGTGCTGTCTGGTGGCAGCAACGTTGTAACTGGGCCATTCAGGAATCTTGATGGGGTATATATAGTACTAAATGCACGTTAAATCTTATGGAAGACAATTTAAAAAAAACCAATCCATACAAACAACTTGGAAAATTTCACAATGAAGGTTTAGACTTTTTTATTGAACATTTAAAGGAACCGCAAAACGGTTCAAGTCAAAACGATATATCAATTGAGGAGATCATAGAAATTGTAAGTGAATATTTGTTGACTATTTATAAGGAAAATGCAAGAGTTGAATTAGCCATTAATTATGAGCTAATATCTAAGGTTTTAAACACAAACAATGAAATTACAGTTAAAGAACTTTTGAATGAAATGGATCTCTCACCTGAGACAATGGATTATATTGAGCAATTAGACGATTTGCCATTAAAAGAACCAGAAAAAGCTTTAGAAATAATTTCAAAAATAGAAAACACTATTTTGCAATCTAACTTAACTGACAAAGACCAAAAATACCCTCTTATCTATATTTCTATTGCACAATCCAGTATTCAGTATTGGCAGAACGAACATAAAAGAAGTAACTCACTATGGTCAAGGTTTATCTGGAATTTAAAAATATTCCCATGGAAATCTGACGCAAAAGGTTCTGTTAATGGAACTATAAATGGTACTATTATGGGGACACTAGGTGGATTAGGCGGTATCGCAGTTGGAGCAGCGTTGGGTGCTGTTGGCGGAGCTGTTGGCTCATCTGTGAAAGATGTTATTTTCTCATCCAAAAATCATAATGAAGAGGAACATGAAGATGCGGAAAAAAAAATAAAAAGTTTAAGAAAGTTGGCATCCGAAAGACCCCATTGGCGGATTAAGGACGGTAAATGGGAATCTTACAGTATCTCCGAATAATTGTTAAAAAATTAATACAGTAATTTTTTTGTCTCCTTACAAGATGTCACGTTAAAATTCCCATCATGGCCCTGTACCAACGTTGCTGTCACCAGCCGCCATGTAAATTAATAATACGCTCCAGTAGACATCTTTTTCAAGAGTAGTATATTGACATAGACCAGATTCATTTGCCTTTGCCACATCTGATAAAATCATTGGTACTGTTCCAGCTTTCAAGGTTATGTGGCGGTTGGTGATAGCAATGTTGGTATTGGGCCTCAAAGATAGCCACTATGAAAGGTTAAGAAGAATTTATACGTACAATACAACAAACTAACAACACAAGATTTAAAGGTGATATAATGGATGCAAGAGAAGCCACCAAGGTAGTAAGAGAATACTTTGATAGTATTAAGAAAATCAAGTTCCTATTTGATGTTAGAAATGTTCGTTATGATGAATCAGACGAAATGTGGATTGTTGAATGTGATGTCCAAAATATCTTCGATGAAGAACCAATATCATATTTGATTGGGGTTGATGAAAATGGGGAAATAAATTATGTCGAAGAAATTGAAGATGAAATTGAAGACTAAGAAAAAACCAATCATCACCGATACCAGTCCATTATTGTTACTTCTAATTGGGTCATATGATAAAAACACCATAAAAGGGTTCAAAAGGCTTGCCAAGTACGATTCGGTGGATTTTGATCTGCTCCTTCAATTCGTTGCTAATAGCAAAGTTATGGTAACGCCGCAAGTTTTAGCTGAAGTATCAAATTTTGCAAAAGAGCATCAAGATCCATTCTCAGAAATTATAGAAAAAAATAAACCAATGCTTGAAAAAATTTGTGAAAAATATACCCCTAAGAATGATATTCTTGATTCTCAAGAATTAATTAAATTTGGATTTACTGATACTTCAATCATTATAGCTGCAATAGAAAACGATGCATTAGTTCTTACCGATGATTTTCCACTGTGTGGGATATGTAAAAGAAAAGGATTGGATACAAAGCATATGAAAGAGATTCAGGGAATGAAGGAGATTTTTGATTATTAATTTAATTAAATTGTACACATAACCCTAAATTATACGACATTCTCAGATTATTGACCGCAGATAGACCTTTGTAATAATGATGGTTAAAAGAAAAGCTTACTCAGGTTTAAATGGGGTATAATTTATGCATTTTTCAGGGCAACAAAATCTCCTCTTCAAAACACAGCCATATTTTCTTCGATAATTTGTACAATTATAAGACCATTTGTCTATTTTTAATGATGTCATTTTTTATCTTTTCAAAGGGTGTTTAAGTCACTCCCATTTGCTACCAGTCCATATTATATTAAACTATTCCGATATTGTCAAAACATAAAAATGAATATAAAGGGTACCGCGCCGATTTTAACGTAGATACACGCTAAGGAATTAACGCCTCAATAAATCGGTTATTTTTGATCAACTCATCTAAAAAATAAAATAAGGAAATTTAAAGCTTTATTTTGACTTGACTCAAAAAGCTACCACCTTCTTGATCCCACCGTGCTGATCTATCAATGTACTTGGTAGTGTGCTCAAACCGCCACTATGCTTGATCTTGTACCCATCCTGGAATACTACCTCAAATCCACTTATGGATTTCCCTACAAGATGTGGGAATTTCTCAGGTCCTGTGGTTTTTATTGATTCCACAAAACTCCGATGCTTCAGATTTTCATTGCGATCCATGTTTTCGATGTGATCATGCGATAGACAACAGCATAAACTTTTATGATGAAAGTTAAAATAAATGAGCACAACGATAAAACCGCTAAGCTTACCCACTCTATACGATGCGCGGAGATGAGATAATCAAGCGCAGCTTATGGTTTAATATGCTCGACAGCGCCAAATAGCGCCAGAAATTAAAATAAGATGTTTGAATAAAAATAAACATGCGCAAGAAGGCCTTCATTAATCCGCCGTATATCTACAGGAAGGTTTAGTAGCCGCGCTGCTGCATCCTGGTTATACAGGCATGACCATTGTTCAGACAGCAAAAAAGTTAGGGGTAAGTGTTTTTGACTATATCGGTGATAGAGTCAGTAAGAGTTTCCATCACTTGCGGAATTGATTGGGATTAAGAAATCTTTGACATTTGAGTTAAAGGATAATTGTTAGAGATTGGATAATTCATGGTTTCCAGAACAAACAGAATACGGTAATATTTAGGCTGATTAGTCAGCACCTCACCACTCCTTTTGGAGAGGATACGATCCATGAACTGTATATCTTATTCGATTCCTCTGCGCTGATCAGGAGTTTCTCAAAGGTTTCCTTATTTGATTCCAGGGTCGGGATTTGATACAATTTTCCGAAATTGTTCTGGGATGTTTTAACCCATTCACCATAGAATTCCTTGTATGTTTCTGGTGAAGCATCCTTTGAAAGTTCAAATGCCTTCCCGAAAAGTGCTTCCGTGGATTCGTAGATATATGTTATACATTCATATATAATATATTCTACATAGTAATAATAGTTTAAATTAGATTATTTATGTAGTTCTCTTCGGGTCCTCTGCGTTATTGGATATTCTTGGGCAACGCACCTAATCATTCGAAAAGATAATATCTATCTTATTCAAGAATAAGTTAAAAGTCCCGGATTTACCTGAAACATGAACAATATTTCTAAAAAGACTAATTCAACGAATCAACGCCCTCAGGCATTCTGGAGCCTCACGGCTGCTGAACTACTTGCGCAACTCCAGACAACACCATTGGGCATTACCAGCGATGAGGCACAGCAGCGACTCACACGTTTTGGCTCCAATCTCCTAACGCCCAGAAAAAGATCGGACTCACTTGCCCTTTTTCTTGTTCAATTCAAAAGCCCCATTACCCTCATCCTTCTCTTTGCGGCAGGATTGTCATTTTTCCTGCATGAACATGTTGACGTTCTCATTATCCTTGCAATTGTTTTCATAAGCGGCCTTCTCGGATTCTGGCAGGAGCGAGGAGCGGCTAATGCAATCGAAAAGTTGCTCGCTATCGTGCAAATAAAAGCTACGGTGCTGCGTGATGGAAACCCGATAGAAATTCCTGTCGAAGAGATCGTGCCCGGGGATGTTATTATCCTCAACAGCGGAGATATCATTCCCGGAGACTGCCTGATCCTTGAATCAAAAGATTTATTTGTCGATGAAGCCACGCTGACAGGCGAAACATATCCGGTAGAAAAGTCGGCCGGGGAACTGGTGAAGGAAACACAGCTTGGTCAGCGGAACAACAGCCTTTTTATGGGGACTCATGTTGTGAGCGGCAGCGCGAAAGCCGTGGTTGTCTGCACAGGGACAGAAACCGAATTTGGCAAGGTTTCCGAACGGTTGAAACTGCGGCCACCGGAGACGGAGTTTGAGCACGGCGTCAGGAGATTCGGATATTTCCTTATGGAAATTACCCTCCTGTTGGTGATTGCAATTTTTGCAATCAACACCTATCTGGGACGCCCAATACTGGAATCTCTTCTTTTTTCCCTGGCACTCGCTGTTGGACTGACCCCTCAACTGCTGCCAGCGATTATCAGCGTGAACCTTGCACACGGCGCAAAGCGCATGGCAGAGCAGAAAGTGATCGTTAAACGCCTTGCCTCTATTGAAAATTTTGGTAGTATGAACGTGCTTTGTTCAGATAAGACCGGCACTCTGACCGAAGGGGTGGTGCGAGTGCACTCCACTCTTGATGTTGAAGGAAAGGAGAGCGAAAAAGTTCTTTTCTATGCTTATCTCAATGCTTTTTTCGAGACAGGTTTCACGAATCCGATAGACAGCGCGATCAGGAACTATCGCCAGTTCGATATGTCCGATTGCCAGAAACTGGATGAAGTGCCTTATGATTTCATTCGTAAGAGACTGAGCATCCTTGTCTCAAAAGACGATAAGCACCTGATGGTGATAAAAGGCGCACTTTCAAATGTGCTATCAGTTTGTTCATCAGCGCAAACTTCGGATGGAAAGATCGTGAATATAGCCAATGTGAAGGAACAGATTCAGGAGGCCTTTGAGAAGCAAAGCAGTATGGGCTTTCGCATATTGGGTGTTGCCTACCGGGATGTCGGATCTGATCCGCTTATAACCAAAGACCATGAAGCTGCGATGATTTTTTTAGGTTTTATTGTCCTGTTTGATCCTCCGAAAGCTGGAATTGCCGACACTATAAACAAATTAAATCATCTTGGCGTCTCATTGAAGGTCATCACAGGGGACAATAAACTGGTTGCTGCCAATGTCAGTCAACAGGTTGGATTCTCAAATCCAGAAATCCTCACTGGTTCAGACCTTCGCTCAATGAGTGATGAAGCGCTGATCAAGCGAGTGAACGATATCAGTATATTCGCAGAAGTCGAGCCAAACCAGAAAGAACGCATCATTCTGGCTCTGAAAAAGAGTGGAAATGTTGTAGGCTATATTGGAGATGGAATTAATGACGCTTCAGCCCTCCATGCTGCCGATGTCGGCATATCTGTTGATAGCGCCGTGGATGTTGCCAAAGATGCTGCCGATATTGTACTGCTGGAAAAGGATTTAGGTGTTCTTGTTCAGGGTGTGCGCGAAGGAAGAATGACTTTTGCCAACACCCTCAAGTATGTTTTCATGGCCACAAGCGCCAATTTCGGGAACATGTTCAGCATGGCTGGAGTTTCGCTGTTCTTACCTTTTCTCCCCCTGTTGCCCGGACAGATCCTGCTCACCAATCTCATGACTGATATCCCGGAGATGACAATAGCTACCGATAGCGTGGATGTCGAAATGGTTGATCATCCCAGGCGCTGGGACATAGGGTTCATCCGCAATTTTATGCTCGTCTTTGGAATCTTGAGTTCCGTATTTGACATTCTTACATTCAGCGCTTTGTTTTTCATCCTTCATGCAACATCTGACCAATTCAGGACCGGCTGGTTTATGGAATCGGTTATTTCAGCTTCGATGATCGTGCTTGTTATTCGCACCAAAAAACCTTTCTTCAAGAGCAAACCCGGGAAGTATCTGTCCACAGCCACACTGCTGATCGTTGCAAGTGCACTTCTTTTCCCTTTCATGCCAGTTGGGAAAGTATTTGGATTTATACAGCTTCCGATTTCGTTCCTTCTTCTTATGGGAGTGATTGTGGCCTTTTACATCATCGCGGCTGAAATAGTGAAAACGGTATTTTACAGGATGGTGAAATTTTAATTGATCAGAGCAATGGGCCACTGGAAAGGAAAAATGTTCAGGATTGCCTGAGATATCTTGCCGTGTCTCCAGCGTTCGCCCGAATTTAAGGGTACCGCCCCGATTTCTGCGCACATACACGCTAAGGAATTATCGCCTCAATAAATCAGTTATCTTTTATCAACGCACCGAAAAAGCAAAATAAAAATATTTCGGGCCTTAGTTTGACCAAAACATGCATCAATGCGTTCTGATCTTATCTTTTCTATTGTCCAAATAAGGGTACCGCCCCGATTCCGATGTACATGACCTTCCGGTAGTAACGGAGAAAAAAACAACGCTAAGCAAATCTCACTTATAGTTATAGGGTATCACTATTTCCACGATCGTTTTGTAATATAGAATTAAACATAATATCAGGCCAGTTTCCTTTCTTACCGATAACGATCGGGTGCTTCCTGGCAGAAATATCCCTAAACGTTGTTTTTTTCTCCATTACTACCGGAAGGCCATACATCGTATAAATGCTTTCATAAATACGATATGAGAGGATATTTATATAGATGTTTAATATGAAACTATTGGCAGGATTGGAAATTTGGGGGAGGCTTTATGTATACAAAAGAAAAACCGATATTATCAATGAAGCGAATATAAAAGAAAATCATAGCAATCCTTGAGAAATATAATCAAAATAACAATCCTAAGTATTAATCTTTCAATATCAGGAATATCAAGTGTTAGGGATTTCGTTTGTATTTTTCTTTTTTGTCTCATTAACTATATTGTTGTTTATTCTATTATTTATATTAATATGTGGTTATCTTATTTTTATAGACCATAGGGTTTTAAAAATAAAGAAGATACAATAGGTATTAAAAATTAATTTAACACCATAGGTATTATATAGCATATAGTCTATTCTATATTATATGCTACGAGGAAAACACAACAAACCAAAAGAAACAAAAAAACGGATTCTTAAATACTTACTGAGTCGACTCGATACAGTAGAGGAACCGCAAATAAGAAATTATCTAAAAGAAGAATATGATATCAGTGACCAAAAAAGCATTAAGAAGCATTTAGAAGAGCTGCGAGAAAGGGGGTGTATTAAAAAATCACAGGAAGAAGGTCTTGCAAATATTTGGTCAATTGAATTTCCAGAAAATGTTTTTAAAATCGTTGATGAATATGCAGAACTTCTTGATGACATCTCAAAAAATCAGGTGATAATCAATCAACTGTTTGTCGAAAACAAAACATTAAATCATCCTCCTGAGATTCGTGGTTTTTTTGAAAATATAATTCAGTTCAGCCCGACATTTTTAAAAATGATTTTGGTGCGAAAATATTTTGACAATTTCAAAAAAACATGGTTAGAATTCAATCCAACTCAAACATATACTGCGGAGCTTATTGATCTATTGGTATATCTTGAGCTCGCAAAACATTCGATACTTACTGATGGTTTGGAAGGCAATGACATGCAGAAAGCTATAAATTATATTACAGAAAAGAAAAATGATTTTCCTTATATCTTACCCTCGATTGCAATCAGTTCAGCATTCAGTATTTCATGTATTATAAAAAACCTTCTTGGATATAGTTCCAAAGAGGATAGATAAAAAATACTACACTTTTATCACAAAATTGTAGTATCAAAAACACAGATGCGGTTTAAACAATCATGAGTTCATCATGTTTTTAATTGGCATGTTGAATTGTCTTTTTAAGAAATCCCATGAATAATTTTTGAAGAGGAAAATCCACAAGATATTTTGAAACCCATCCTTGACTTTTCGAATTATGAATAATTTCCACAGACCGTGTATGATTTTTCATAAAGAGTATGATACCAAAGGGTGTATCATCGTTATCATGCATCCTGTAAATATCAAGCATTTGAAGCTTAAGTTTCATTTTTTCCAGGTCATCAATTTGCCTCTCTCCAAACTTGAGATCAATTGGTATCAAGCATCGCATATCACGGCTATACATTAGAAAATCAAAATCACAGATTTTACCATCAATGATGAACCGTTTCTGTTTTGATAGAAATATAAAATTTTGTCCGATATTCTGGATAAATATTTCAAGTTCATTCAAAATAAAATTTTTCAAGTCATTTTCGCTCCTCAGACAGTCATCTGATGTATTTTTTTGCATGCCAGGTCTAATACATTGCTTTATTTATATTAGATTTTGTCAGATTATGGGTGTTTTTGACTATCCCCGCAAAAAGATAAAGCAGGAATTTTTAAGCTAGCGCATCTTCAGTTTTTTCGGTTGCTGCTATACGATTTTCGGTTCAAGAAGGCTAATAATTTCATCGATATTGATTACGCTTTGTTGCATATAAAATTCAAATCGACCGAGTAAATTGACGTTTTGCCAAGCAATGGATGAAATCCATTTAATGAGGATCTGCTTCTTTCTTTCTGCCTGCTTTCCTAGAAAGAATTTTCATCTATCTTTACCTTTTTGCGGGGATAGTCCAAAACACCCAAATTCTGGGCATAAACTTTTTCAATTATCGTTTGTATTAGACACATCATCCTTTAGATAATAGTGAACTGCCTTTGCAATGGCTTCTTTCATTGATGACTTTCCGGTCTTTTTTTTCAAAGCGATTGCATCTTCCTGGGGAAGAACTGATTGAACAAACATATATTTCATAAGATTAATATACAATTGTTGAGTTAACATATAAATATATCTCTGCATATAAATAATTATTATTATTTGTATTATGAGCATGTATTAAAATTAATAAATCATGAGTAGATACTGGTTTCTGTAAAAATGGCCCTATACAAACGTTGCTGCAACCAAGTGCCACATAATTTATACACTTACTTTTCTCCATGACTCATAGTCTTCTAAGCAATATCCCCTCACGTCGCACAAGAAACCTCTTGCGTCTTGTAGGCCCAGTTACAACGTTGCTGTTACCAGACAGCACTTCATATCATAATCTGCTCAGCTACATGCGATTGAGCCACTCTTTTTCCGCCAACACTTTTTGCACCAAAAGCGTATTAACATTAATATAGATCATTCAGATTTATAACAGATGTAAGGCTAAAATAGCTATCTCCTGATCCTCTTTGTTGTTTAAGTAAGTGGTAAGTGCTGTCTGGTGACAGCAATGTTGTAACTGGGCCACTATGCATGGAGTTCATTAAGGCACATGCAAAGCTATCCCAAAATAAACTGATACCTCATGCCTTCGGTCAAGAACGTCTCTTATTATTTGCCTATCTGATTCTCTTTGTGAATTCTTTGGCTGTTTCACTCTTAATTCATTTAGTATTAGCGTATATCTAACTTAAAATCGGGGCGATACCCTGTGTAGAGAACTCTTTTCCTTAGTGTGTGTTATATTATGTCACATAAGTAAAAAATAAAATTATCAGTCGAGACTCTTTTTTCATGTATATGAACTCTATCGACAGGTTTATCTATTACAAAAATAAAGTATAATTCAGTGGGAATATGATTAAAAATGAGAGGTATATGGAAATTCCAACTCATGTGGGCTCGACAACGTTCTAGCACAGAACCAATTTGCTCGAACTAACGGCCTGTCTCTATGTTCCTATATTAGAAATAATGTAACAAGAAAGGAGGAAATCTAATGGGGCAAAGAGAGGTAAAAAAAGAGCTGATAGATCAATCAAGTAATGTAAATGATGTAGCGACAGTTGCGAAGCATCCTGAAATCCGTGGGAGTGCCCAAATCTCTCCACGGGCTGGTACAGCACCTATCAGTGAAGCGCAAGGTTGTGAGGGAATGCAACTGTGGGGTTCCGTCCAGCCTTTTGGACAAAATATACAAGAGCTAATGCTCCATTTCATCCTGCCACAGAGTTGTAATGATGTTATAAACATCATGTGGGCAACGCCCGGTGGGTCTTGGCAGCAGGTTGAGTTTGATCCACACAATGATGATAATTATGGGTGGTGCATTCCAAACTCCCGCGATTGCACGTACCGGATCGGATACCGGATTAATGCCAACCTGGATAAATCATATTTGTTCAAGATTCAGTCATGCAGGACCAGGAGCCTTGGCTCCTCGGTCTGTGGCCCTTGGTCCGGCGTATTTCATTATCTCCCCTATGGCCCGGATACCTGTCAGGATGGGTATGTTTGGCGCGAGGCGTCCCCAAACGATCATGTCTGTGTGGTGCCCGGGTCGAGGGATGAGGCGAGACAAGATAACGCGCTTGCTGCTTCTCGCGTGAACCAAACGGATCATACGTATGGGCCTGACACGTGTATCCTGGGCTACGTGTGGCGCGAGGCGTTCCCAAACGATCATGTCTGTGTGCCCCCCGATATCCGGACCCGCATCCAGAACGAGAATACCGACGCCTGGAAGCATTTTGCCCGGAACTTTGGGTAATCACCCGGCCAGCACCTTGTGAGCCTGGTTGCGGAGCGCTCCGCGATATCCGGCGTTGCAGGATCGAATTGTTTGCGAGCGGGCCGGGTCATCCCAACACGTAAGCCCTCGTAGGATACGGTGAACGAAGGGAACAACATCGCTCGCGTCGTACCTGGCTGTCGGGAACCACTTGGTTTTTCATGGTGAATCTAGCCGAGCGAGGCGGGAATCGGCTATTGATCGGGTGAATTGATGTGTTGCGAACTGAGCCAAGCGGGGGCGAACAATTCGCTAAGCAAAGGCAAGCTATAAAAAAACTGGTATGAAAAAAAAGGTTCAACTTAAACGTTGAAAAATTGATCCAAAATAGGTTTTTTGAGATATAAACTTACCAACTCATTATATAATTATATTAAGTAATGTGATCAAGTTCAAAATAAATTATATATTATATATGTTATTTAATTATTCGATATGGCCTGAGCTAACTGAGCTCCTAAATTTATACAATTTTTATATTTACTATCCTGCTGCAGAAGCCTTATTTACTATATACCCAGCTTCACAAATTATCCCGATCATGTCATCGAGATTAAGATCTTTAACAGGAATAAATTTCGGAAGTTTGATTTTCTTTTCTTTTAATTCTTCTTCGGAATATTTCTCTTGATTCTTAAGCAAGTGATGAATGATGCACGCCAATTTTCTGGCAAGAGCGACTACGGCTTTCTTATGACCTTTCTTCGATTTGATTTTCATGAAGAAAAACTTCAATTTGTTAGGCTTCCCGATCGCGATAGTATTTGCCACCTCAACCAAAATTGTTCGCAGATATTTATTTCCTCTTTTTGTAATATGTCCACTGGCAGATTTTCCTGCTGATTCACTTATTGATGGGGCTAGACCGATCCAGCTGACAAGATTTTTAGGTTTAGGAAACACATCGATTTTTCCAATCTCTGCCAAAATAGCCGCAGCTGCTTTAAAATCAATTCCACGAACGCTCATAAGAATTTCCATGTCCTTTTGAAGTCCTGTCAGAGATTGGAATATTCTGGATTTGGTCGCCTCTATCTTGTCATCAAGAAAGCGAATTGCATCCAAACATTCATTTATCACAAAAATGTCTGTCTGACTCAACTCACCTTTTTTCTGTTTTATTTGCTTATTTTTGATATCCTTGAATATCTTGTCAAGAGTGTTGCCGTTCAGAAGGCCATTTAGGATAATTGTGCCTGATTTGCCGAATATGTCGGCAAGAACTCCTGAAATCCTTATCCCAGCTCTCTGTAATATTTTGTGTACTCTGTTCTTGAAAGCGGTTTTTGTTTGGGTCAATTTTACATGAGTTCTTGTGAGTTCACGTATGTCACGGATTTCTCTGGGTGGGACGTAAGATGACTTAATCTGACCATTCAAACACACTTCGGCGATCCATTCAGAATCAAGGTCATCATTCTTTCTTCCTGGAATATATTTTATTTGCTGTGGATTAGCTACTATTGTTTCAACTTTACCTTCTAAAGCCGTATATGTTGGAATCCAATATATTCCAGTTGATTCTATAGCTGCTCTCTGACAGCCGTTTTCTGTTATCCAATCTCTCAGTTCCAGTAAACCATCTAAACAGTTACAAAAAATTTTAATATGTAATAAAGCATTAGAATTTTTATGGTATCTAAAAATTACACACACTGATGTCGATTTATCACCATTGATTGCTACTATAGAACTACTATTTAGCGATAGGCGTGCTTTGGTTGTCACAGAAGATTATGAGAAAATTTGGACTGAAGAGGTTATTGATTCTTTAGATATCATCAATTATAAAAGAATTACCAAAGAAAACTCCATGCAGGATGCAGCCAAGTGAGAGGTTGGGATCCAAGAATCTATAAGGGCTCATATGCGTTCATACTTCATATTGCATTCCTAAGTGGGGTATTGCTAAGTAAGCTGTCACCAGGGGCAGAGTTTTTTGGAAGTTGTCGCCGCTTTGCGCCTAGGAACTTCGGAAACCGAAGAATTAACACACTCATGATTCAGAATAACTCAAATGGTCGCTTCCATTCAATGGGGGTAGTAGCAGCGCCGCTGCATCCTGGGGCCACGTAAACCCATTCTATGAAATTTCAACTTGTTCAATCGTATGGCAGAGATGGATAAATGGCAGTAAACAACAGAGAGGATTCCTTATTGTGGGGACATTACCAGTAAAAATAGAAAAAATACTACAATTTTGTTGTATAACTCTATTTCAATGCTGATATGTGTTTCAGCATTGGATTTTACGGTAGGTTTTATAAACTCAACGTTAATAAAAATCCTTGCTCCTATTATCGTCTCATTGAATTTGTTTATTTTTATTGTTTTCATATTTCACCTTAGAACTTCTTATCATTTTTATCCTATATAAATGATTTTAATGCTTGGATTTCAGATTAAAAAATTCAAGTGGTTTTAAAACCAATTGAAAAAAATAAAGTGAAATTCAAGTGGTTTTTTCAATAGCTTTATGATAAGTTTCACTATTATTATCTAATATGGAATCTAATAAAATACCATCAATAAAAACACAAATTGCAATTGTTAATACTTTATTGGATGGATCACCCAAACCCCAAAGAAAAATAGCAGAAGAAATAGGAAAAGAAGAATCTACTATTTCAAAAGCCATTGGCTACTTGAAAAAGGCCAATGTGGTTGATATTGTCCCTCAATCAATTAAAAGCGGTGGACGATCTAATACAGGAATGTATCCAAATAATCTGTGTAGTTTAACATATGATTTAGATCACGGTATTAACATATTATTGTTTTTCAAATCTGTTTTGACTCTAAAATTTTTAAAGGAATCGGAAACTGAGGACATTATTAACACATTACAAAAATCTGATAAAATCCTTTCAATGCTTTCTGAAACACATAAGATGAGCTGCGTATATAAAGCAGGATTACCACAAGCAGAAACAAGCGACAGGGGGATGAGTATATCCAAACCTGAAATAGATAAAGCAATGGAAGATTTTAAAGAACAACTAACGCTATCACCAACGTTCTTTGAAGCATGCCTTAATAATGATTCTGGAGACTTACACAATAAACACGCTCTCATATTTTCGATATTCGAGGGAAAATTTACCCCAGATAGTATTTTAATTAATAAATATAATGGTTTGGTATTGGATAGACTTTTTGAAGCATGTGTTATCAGTGATATTCTTAAAGGTAATGAACCGCTTGAAGCTGTCGGATATCTTCAAGAAAAAAATCAACAACTCAAAATTAGCTCCATCCCTGCGTCATCTCTTTCATCTCAAGTGAGGGCATGAGCATCCTATCAAGCTGGCCCGTCCGAGGAATAATACTACAATTTTATCCTAAAATTGTACTATTTTACCTGTTTTTTACATGAAAATTGACCAAAAAGACCAGATAATAGGCCTTAAATACTACAAAAACTATTAAATTGTACTATGGTAAAGAAAACAGAATTTTACAGGCTTCTTAAGCCTTCGGAAGTTTTGAAGATCGAATCGGAGATCAAAAACTCAGATCTCAGAATGAGCTTTAAAACAGCAGTATTTACCGGGATGAGATACAAAGAACTTCAATTGTTCGCAGAGCATCCAGAATGGTTTAACCATAATCGGAAGATAATAGTTATTCCCAAGCATTACACCAAGACAAAAGACGAGCGCAAAGTAAACCTAACGCCTCAATTTAGCGAGCTGTTGTATTATTTCCTTCATGGTGGACATAGATTGAAGTATTCAGTATATCAGTCCTGGAGCGCAAATTTAAGGCGGTGGGCTGCGCTGGCAGGGATAGAACACCCGGAGGACCTGAGCGCAGGATCTACGCGGAAGGCCTGGGAAAGCTGGCTAATTGAATCCGGCTTATCTCTCAGCAGGATCTTAGCTTCTCAGGGGCATGACATGAACACATCAATGAAGCATTACTATAACAATGACGTAACCCCGGAAGAACGTATTAAAATGAAAGAAATGACGCTAGGGTGGGGGTAAATATTAACTTTGCGGCCCTGTTACTACGTAAGCTGTCACCCAGGGCTAAGTTTAAAAGGGGTATATTTTATACATTTTTCAGGGCAACAATATCTCTTCTTCAAAACACAGCCAATTTTTCTTCGATAATTTGTACAATTATAAGACCATTTGTCTATTTTTAATGAGGTCATTGTTTTATCTTTTCAAAGGGAGGTGAAGTCGCTCCCATTTGCAACCAATCCATATTATACTATACTATTCGGATATATATATTTATGCATGTAAATAATATGATAGTTATAACTATTATAATTGTAAACAAAATTATATGCATTTTTCACGAGATCGCTTTATCTGAAAATAATGTCTAAGTTCCATTTGAGAAAGTATTCTGCATTAAATAACACTTATATGCAGTTTTAACGAGATTCCGAACTGAAAACAATAGCTAAAGACGCTATAATCTATCTTTGCTCACAATTCGTATAATTGCCTCCACAAATGCGATATGAACTGTTATTCAGATGATTGGGTAAATATTAAACAAACAGGGCTAAAATTACACTTTTGAAACACTGATATGGCCTTGTGAGAGCCTTTTCACCTCTTGTATATCGCCGGTTATGTACCTTTGTGGGATTGTACCCTTAAGCTCATCGAAAAAGGATCCAGGGAAAACTGAATATAACTTGGTTTATTTTTTCCAGTGTTGCCAGTAGAAATTTGCCACCATTGCTTTTCTGTAATTTCTTCTTGGGATGGCATTTGAGGTTGAATGAAAAAACGCAACATTTAACAAGTATATTTACAACTTGTAAGTATTAAATTTTGAAAGAGGTAAAAATGAAATATAAAGGTATAAAATTTTTCCCAATTGTTATTCTGTTAATAGCAACCATTTTAGTAAGTGGATGTACCAGCGATACAAAATATACACCACCAACTAAGGTTGATTCAACTCCGATTGTAAAACAAACAGAAGCTCCAAAAACTCAAACTTTAAAAATCGGTGATATTGCAACGGATGAACAAATTAAAGTCACCTTAAATAAGGTTTCTTTTGTTTCAAAAATTGATGAACTAAACAATCAATATTTAGCCGCTGAAGCACAATCTGGAAAACAATATGCAATCATAGATATTACCATTGAAAATGTTTTAACGGATAAAACACAGACAATTAGCACATTACTTTCCACTTCGATTGTTGACCAAGATGGTTATGAGTCTAAAATCGATTTCACAGGTTTTACCGCATTGGATAAATCCTTTAAAGATGGAGAAATTTTACCAGGCATGAAGAAAAGTGGAAGACTTGCCTATCTTGTTCCAAACAATGCAACAAATTTAAAATTTATTTTTAAATTTGACATAATGAATGGAAAAACAGCAGTTTTCGATATTAAATAATATGAATTGAAAGTTACTTCCAGAAATGCCACCATGCTTTCTTTGTGATTTCTTCCGAGGAAGGCATGAGCAAAGTGTAATTTTAGCCCTGTTTGTTTAATATTACCCATGATTTAATATGAAACTATAACTACCTGTCCCCTTTCGAGGTGCAGCCTGATATAGTGCCTGATATCGCATTCTGAGACTAATTCAACGAAACGAATATAAGAGAAAATCAATACATTCCTTAATAAATATAATCAAGAAAACAATTTCAATTTTTAATCATCACTAATTACAATTTTTATGGATGATGAGAAATTTAACGTGATATCGTGAAGGGTATCAAATGATAATAACAGTTCCATCGGCAAGCATTTTGTAGCATATGGACAGCTGACTTCATGGCAGTAATTATTACCTGTAAGAGGGATACCTAAATCATAACAAAACGTATTTTGGGCAATGTTCATTCTGTCCCCTCATCCCATAATCCAGAATTCCTGAGAGAGTATTTTATTGCCTTATTATATGATCTATTTCCACCATCATTAACACTACAAGCTTTAAGCATGTTAGCTAAGCTGTATAAATGATCATAAACCTCTTTGGATATCATGATTTGAATTGTATTATTATCTTTTTTGTTCATCTTAAATAATTAAGTTTATTTCTATTTAAAGATTATCATAATTGTTGTCATTATAATAATCATCTTAAAAAACACGGTACCGCTTCTGAAAATTAATATACTATACATTTATAATATAATAGAATTACAGAATAAGATATTTATAGGGTGGAGCTTATAACGAGGATTATGGCATCAGTACAAATTGAAGACCAGACAATGGACAGATTTAGGAATTATCTTGTAACAAAATATCAGGGTAAAATATGGGGCAAAGTTTCATCTGAAATTGAAGATCTAATTAATGCTCACATAGACAAGGTTGAGGGGCGAGCGAAGCAAAAGAAATTGATATAATTATGAAAGTGACGTTGTGTTAGATCCTTCCGAGATCTTCTAGGGACTTACGTCTAATCCCAAATTATACGTCATTCCTCGCATCTATAATTCGATAGGTTTCTCCGCTGCGAAACACGACATTAAATAGTAGAAATAAAAATAGTGACTATTTGAGGAGAAATTTAATGAATCTTCCGTGGTTAATAGTAAAGAAAGGAATAACTAAGAATGAATTTCAACAAATAATTTGGAATTATACAAAATGGATCAACAATAAAGTAATAATCCTATATAATAAAACAGATAATGAAATAGAATATAAGATTAGTTTAGAACATAATGATTTTGCTCCTCATGAAATATCTGGAAAATTAGGAAAAAATTTTAGAGTAATATTCAAAGAAAGCAAGGTGCAGTATCATGAATTTAGAGAGTATGATCCATTTCCAAATCGAATAAAATTAGAAGTAAAGAGTGCAACATCTGGTTCAGATACAAATTATGAGTTATGTTGTTCTGGAACTATAGCTCCTTGGACGTTGGCAGGTATTTCTGTTTTATTTGCAATCTTTTCTTTAATATTGGCAATTTTTTCGATTATTATCAATTTAAAGAGAGCTACATAAGCAAATATATGTTTTTCTAAAAGGGATCTTTTCCGACGCAATACCGCATATAAGCAAAATTATATGCACTTTTTCTATTTCCAGAACTCAAACCATTTTTTACCCTTTTCTTTTTGCTCTTCCTGGGATGGCATGAGCAGCCTATCATTAACTTTATTCAATGCCGTTATTTGAGATATTAAAAAGCCGTTTGTATTTTGTAAGTCATGTACTTGATTGTTTACAGCTTCGAGTAACTCATTTTTATGCTTTAATTCAAGATTTAACATATCAATGTTTACATTTGTAGACGGATTATCTATATGAGATAAAATAAATTCTTTACAGTATGCAGATACAGATTTATCACCCCTGGCCGTATCCAACTTTGTTATCTCTTCATCATTCAACCGAAAGCTTACAATAGAGGATTTACCGGACATAATAGCAAATGTTTACGCAAAGGGTAATAAGCATTATGGAAAAAATAAACTAAAATGTAGACGTGTATACATAATGTAAACGTACCTCTTCCATAGAAAAAGTAACCAGGTAAACAATACTAGTATCTTTACATTGTTGAGTTAATCGAATCGAGAAGCAGAAGCACTATAAAAAAACTGGGAAAATGTATCTAAAAGCAATCGTTATGCAGCGGCTTAACATGGTGTCATATTATACACATTATATGCAGTTTTATAAACCAGAAAAAAGAATTATTTATTGGCTAATTTCTCAAGAATTGCTTCGAGGCGTTTATTATGTTCCTGCTGTCCTCTGTTATTCTCTCTCTGTTCCCCAATAAAAGAACCTAACATATCGGTCATGTTATTCAATCCAGTCTTAATATCATTGAATCCACTCCTATTATCCAATACTAGCGTGGTCAGTGAAATATTTGCTTTATCCAGCTTTCTTCCGATATCGATTTCATCATCGAAGGATGCCTTTGAGAACTCATCTGGCAGATCAAAATTAATAGATAATGTCTGTTCTTTGATACCTTCTATTTCAGCACCACGTTCTTTCCCGCGTACCTTTATTGTCTGTGTGAAATTATCTATTACACTATCCTCACCAGAGCAAAGGATCTTAACACTGCCATCCTTTGCATTAAAAACCATACCAGGAATACCAAAGGACCTTCCAATATGCTCTACAATAGACCTAAAACTCACGTCTTGTACTTTACCAGTGACAATTATGCTATGACATTTCTGCATTAATCTATCCATATAGACAATAGTAGATAAATATTATCTCACTTTTCTTATTTTTTTTCAGCTTCTGCCAATGTAAGTATTGAAGCTTGGAATTAAGATTTTATACACATAATACAGCTTATACTCACTTTTCAGGTTTTCCTAATCCATGTTCGATTATCTGAATCTCCTTTTGGGAGGTCATTCTAATAATTGAGAGGCTTTTAAAGCTCTTTTTCACCAAACGTCTCAATGTGGAATTTGATAGCAGAGGTCGCATCTGCGAAAGCTTCTTCATATGTATTACCTTCCCCAACTACAACACTTTTTAAGCCGAGAGGAGATGCTACATTAACCTTCTGGATGTTTTTCGACAATTATTTTTATCTGTTTCATGTCACCTTCGACTTTTCAATTTTCTTAATATCAATCTCAATAAGGTCGCCTTCATCCAGTCCTTCACCTTCCCATATCTCAATTGGTATGGTAATGATATGTCTATGCCTTTTGTCTTGAGGGATTTTTACTGTGCTTTTCATCAACGGTATTTAAGCTGTAATAGGATATAAATATTACGGTTTGATAACGGTATAATAATGGTATAATAATAGTATTATAACGGTATTAGAACGGTTAAGTATATATACAATAAAAGCATAGTAGAGTATGTAAGGAAAATGAGCAAGAACCGCAGCGATGCGCCAACATCCTGCGGCATGGCTCATTCCTGTTATGGAGGAATGAACAAATGAGAAACAACTCAAATAAGAATAAAGGTATCACATCAAGTGAAAAAGAACAGCACAGCAGATTATACAACGAACTGGCAGGCATCAAGGATAAGAGAGCCAGACACGCAATTGCCGGTGAGATTGTCAGAGATTCGCGGGAATTCGACATAGGGGTGTGAACCTCTATGAACTACTTCGAAAGAATCATCCTGATAAAATATGTCTGCGGACATAAAAAATACGGGATTGACCCATATCAGGCCTTTGTAACAAAAAACGCGGTAAAATGCCCGAAATGTAACGAAATTGGGAGGAAACTATGACCCCTCCCCTTTGCGATATGGAGTGCAGCTGCGAGGAATGCGGAGATAGGCAGGCCTGCGACATCTATTCTAAAGAAGTATGCTTCCAGCTATTACAGGCGAGCTTCGAAGAAGACTGGCACGAAAGGAGATTTGCAGAAATGGAGGGGTTATAATGCCCCCCTCAGATCGCATAAAAGAAGCAATGGAGACATTGCTTAAAATTTTTAAGGAAGATAACCTTGAAAAAGTGGCAAGAGCAGTATTCAGGGGCGGCGATATACCAGCGGATAAATGGAGCTTCTTAAATCGTGTTCTGATGTTCCTGAATGATACAGACGATGCGAGAGGCTTCAGGCAATGGCAGCAGGTCGGCAGGTTTGTAAAGAAGGGGTCAAAGGCCTTCTATATCATCGGTCCGGTGACAAAGAAAATCACAGCAGAGAAAAGCCTTGAATCAGGCGAAAAGATCAGAGAAGAAAAACAGATCATTGCAGGCTTTAAGGGAATCCCTGTTTTCAGGTTCGAGGATACAGAGGGAGAACCAATAATAATAGAGGCCTTTAATGTAAATATCCCCTACGAGTTCAACGGCATCATTCAAGAGCTTGGCCTTAAAGTTCAATCTGTGAGGTTCTGCGGGTCTGCTTATGGGTCTTATAACCTGCTAAATAAAGAGATCCGGCTTGCATCCCCTGAAATCGAAATATTCCTTCATGAGCTCAGCCATGCGGTAGATGACAGGCTTACAGGCCTGAGACCTGGACAGCGAAATGATCAGGAAGTAACAGCGGAGTTCAGCGCGGCGGTAATCGCTCATCTGATGGGCTATAAAATCCCGTTGGGGAATGTCAAGGAGTACATCGAAAATTACAGCTTCAAGGAGCTTATGAGCTGTTTATCAAGAATCGAGAAGATTGTAAGCTATGTAATAGAGAGAACGACGGCAGGCCTTAAACAGCCTGTCGTATGTGTTCAGGGAGGCAGAGTATGAAGGCAGATACGAGCTTTTCCCAGAAGATGAAGGCAGGATGGACAAAAGAGCGGTTGATAGCCTATTATGCACTTACAGAGGCGCAGTATGAGAAGGTTATGGGGTGTTTAAATGGAATCTGGCAAGATGTGAGAGCTTAAGAGAGAAATGGATATCCAGAGGAGAGCTCTGGATATTCTTAATCAAATTCATACACAGTTTGAATCATTGGCCTGTTTTCGATGGCATTTAATTTTTATATATTTATATAAAGTTCCAGTTGAACTACTTTGCACATACCATTTCAACTGGAAGATGGAATGAAAACAGCGGTGAAAAATTCCCCATTTCCAGCGGGATAAAATTCCCCGGCTGAAAAGCCTGGAAAGATCTCCGGCCTGACTCCGACCAGCTTCACCCCCACCCCGCCAAAAAAAAAGAATACAAAACCAATAACTATATAGTGCCTTTTTGAACTGAGGCGTTTACTTACTCCGTTTTGTCAGATATCAGCCAGCATCGGATAGAATCCCGATGTTCCGATGTTAAAAGTACAAATTCTATGCGTCTATTGATAACGATTATGTTTTTAAGAAAATTAAAAAATTTTTTTTTTTCTAAACACCGGAACTGTAGCCGATGTTTTAAGATGGAAATCGCATTTTGTAAAAATAAGATTCGTTATGCATAGGATTTATTTATAAATATATAAATATAATTAGCTGTTGCCGATGTTCCGATGTTTTAGCATATTTTTGTTTTAAAAAAAAATCGGAGAGACTAGAACGCTTATTTTTTTTTAACACCGGAACGGTTGACACATTATAGAGAGAGTATTCAGATAATATTTCTTAGGTCATATATCTGCTACCATCGGTTAAGAATCCGATATTTTAACTGAATTTTTTCCTTTGATTATTGCAGCCTCATGCTTCGTTGCTGTGAACTTTGCCGGAATAACCGAAAAGTGCTATCTTAAAAATTCTTGCTTTACCTTTTCGGGGGGATAGTCAAAAACACCCTGCTTGGGATAGTAGACGCGCGGCTGCATCCTGGGGCCATTTGATGATTTAGATTGTTCCTTCAATATTTATTCGTTTTTTTATATCTAATTGGAACTCGCCGTATGGTGTGATGTGTCCATAAAAAAGCGGCGTTAGCCTTCGAAAGTCTTCCGGTTGCATTTTATTCAATCATTCGTTCTCAAATAACACTTTTTGCACTGGGAGTGTATTGACGTATACCATACAAATTTGCAATAGGTGCAAGGCCAAAATGGTTATTTCTTGATGTTCTCTGTTGTTTGCCGCGATTTCTCCGCCGCCACCATACGATTGAAGATGATGAAAATTCTTAGAATGGGTTTACGTGGCCCTAGGATGCAATGGCGCGGTTACTACCCTTATATAGTATATATATTGAAACTAACCCTGCGCGCTTCGCGTCCCATGATGGAAAGATGTATTTGTATCGGTATCTTTCTATTCACCCAATTTTGAGGGCAGCCTGCAAGCAGGCGAGCTTGTTTTATTGTATGTTTAAAACCGTCGGACAGCGCAAGCGCTGATTTGCATTCCTAAAATTCCTATCTCGTAACTAAATACTCTCTCTTACGATTACCCTCCGTCTGGGTGAATGAAGGTTTTGCACAAGGTGAATTTTTGAGCCTTCGGCACGGAATAATATGGCTAAAGCTAGAATCCAAAACCATCATACCCCCAGCCGGTTTCCACAAGAATCGCAGAGAGAGATAGTTAAACTCTTCCTGTAGGTAACTATGTTTCAAGACCGATACAATCGTAAGAGCGGACGCTCCGCTGAACAGAATATGAACAAAACTGATAATCCGAACTATGAAGCTGATACTCATAATTTGGGTTTCAAGGAATCTCAACAGATGGCAGTTAGACCAGATAAATCCAGATTAACAAGGTCTATCGTCTTTCGAGTCAGAGCGATTACCAAAGCTGGCGGAAACGCAATGAACTTGATTAAATGGGCAGGAAATGCTAAGGATCAAGGAACCCTGCTAAATGCTAAATGGTTAGCGCAGGGATTAGACAGACCATGTGTGAGAATTACTCACCACACAACTAATCAGGAACGCGCGGATATTATCGCGGACTATGCAGCGAATAAACCTGTTGCTGAAATTGCCAGTAATTTCCATGTATGTGAATCAACAGTGTATAGAGTAGCTACAGAAGTTATCTCAAGGAAACCGACAGGACAGACTAATGATACCAAAGAACAGATCCTGAAGATGTATGATGAAGGTTTATCATGTAATAAAATAGGACGGATCCTCAACTTGTCACACCAATATACCAGGAATATTGTTCTCAAAGCACACCCTGAAATGACAGCGCTGTCTAATAGGAAATTCGTTAGACTCACACCGGAAGAGACCGCTGAAGTGCTTAGACTTTTCGCCAACGGCATGATAATTGCCAGGATTGCTAAAGTAACTAACCACTCAAAGAGCACTATCGAACGAATCGTTGGACATGTACCGTCCAGATCCTATAAGAAGAATGACGGTGAAACACTTAAGATCCTTCATACTGCTTGGACGCTTGGTGAAGGATTAGGGATCACCGCAAGGAAACATAACATGCCTAAATCGACAGTGAAGTTTCACTTTGATAAATTCAAGAGGGATCAGAAATGATCCTTTTTTTTTAGTTATTATTCATATCATGCAATATATACATAAAACCTATATCTAATTCGGGATCGTGCGATTTAAATAATGCCACTTGCGCTTCGGTAAGTTGTCTATATTTGTTATTCGTTATTTTTGTCATAATTCCTCAAAGCAATATGATTACGTGAATAAGCCTGAATTTAGCACATTGAATACGATACAATGGTGAACTCTAAAAAATCTCTTTTCCTTACGGCTTTTTGTCTTGTTGAGCCTGGATGCTTATTTAGTTACCAAGTCAAACCCCCTTCATAACGCTTTCTTCCCTTTCGCCCCCGCCCTTCTATTACGGTTTTTTCGTTTACTTTGCGCATCTCCGATAGCGCTCTCCTGCATGTTGTTTTCTACAACGTGCTACCGCGAGGGGTGCGTCACACCCCTCTAACGTCAAAAAAACGCGCGAGTAAAAAAAAATCAATAACAATAAACTCCTTTTAGAACAGAGGGATCAAAGGCCTCCGTTCTGTCAGATATCGGCGACCATTGGCTAAGAGTCCGATGTTTCGATGGGATATGAGGTTAAATCTTCCACTATTTTCATGAGAATTTCTTCGAGTTGAATCCCCCTTTGAATGGTATTTTCTAAACCACAGGCTTTAACAACATCATCGAAATTTGCCTTCTGGCAGATGAATACTACTTTATCATAGTTTTCTTCTGCCCTCTGCCGTTTCGCTACTAATTCTTCAAAGTTGTGACTTCCTGGCACTTCATATTCAATAGCAAGGGTTTTATTCCCAATTTTTGCCACGATATCCGCATCGTCATGATGATTTATCGATAGTATTGGGATGTTTCTCTGGATAAGAAGCCCTGATACTCTTATGGTTGTGCTGTAGTGATCTATTGATTCATTGCCGATCATACCATTGACGACATTTTTTAGCCAGGTCTGGATATTTCCTTTCCCGAAGGGATTTGCCGGGGTGTATGCCTTATATCCCTGGGTCCGTAAGTACTCCAAAATCGGATCTCTTTTCTTCTCATCAAGCCAATCACTGAAGTAAATATTATGGTCAGAAAATAGACTTCGCAGGCGTTCGTCCACAAACATAAACATCGGCTCTACTTCCGGTGTTTCACCCGATATCTTCACTGGTTTTTTACCCTTGATTATCGCTGTCTCATGCTCCGTTGCTGTGAACTTTGTGGGGATGACCTCGTCCCCGACTATTACAAGCCCCTCCCCGACTCCGCAGGCCATAAGGTCATTCACGTTGTTTTCATTCAGGGAATAGAAGTTCTTCACATGTGCAATCGTATCTTTTCTCATATTTCCCAGGACTATTGATATCTGGATGTTGGTCTTGAACTCTGCATCAAGATCAGCTTTTTGAAGGTCTGATGGCTGCTGGGTCGCAAGCCAGAGGGAGATATTGAAACTTCTTCCCTGGGTGAGTGTTCGCAAAAGGAAAAGGGCGAGCTGGGGATTTCGAAGATACACAGCCCCTTCATCAACTGCTATGATAGTTTCCCTCTTAGTATCAGTCCTGAACCTCATGGACATGATCCCGGTCACGAATACGTTCATTGCTTCTTGTAAGGATTGCGGAACCCCTGAGATATCCACGATAATAAAATCCGCACTGGTGTTAATATCCGTTGGTCTGTTCATGTAAGACCAGGATGTATTGACCATATACGTCTTGTCCAGTAATGCTCTTGAAGAGAGGTCTTTCGGGTCCTCTTTTACATTATTTTCCCAGACTGCCCTGATGTCAAGAAGCGTTGGCCATTCTGCGTTCTTCCAGGTCTTCGGATCTTCTCTCCTTATTCCCTTTGAACGATAAACCTGGATCAGAGATTCGTTCAGAGTGCTGCTCATATTGATCGTTTTTGTTCCTTCAAAGAGAACCTCAAAGAACTGGTTTACCAATTCGCAATGCTCATCAAATGCGTGCATGTAGTCAAGCTCATCCTGCAGGATGGTTTCATCGTAAAAGATTTGAAGCGGGTTGATATTGCGTCCTCGCGGCCCGATATCAATGATGGATGCAGCCTTCCCGTAATATTCAGCCACGTTCCTGTAGTTGGTTCCCACGTCTGCTTTTGGTGTTGTGTAGATGATCCTTTTTCCGAGCATATCGAAGGACCGCATTAAAAGCAGGAGCAGGGTAAAGGTCTTTCCTGATCCAGTGGGTCCCACGAACATAAGATGCTGGGCTGCAAGAGTTTTAAGGTCTATCAGGATGCTCTTGCCTGTTTTCATGTCCTCTCCGAAATATAATCCGTTCTCGTCTGTGCGTGAGTTGGGGTTTCTTGAAGGGAAGAGGGCAGCTGTATGGTATGAGAACAGTTCGCACCAGGAATACTTTACCCACTGAGGATATGGCTGAGCTGCCAGGAATGTATCAAGATGCCGATAGTCCGGGATCTCGTAATAGATGCGGTTTGATTCAAGTATGACCGTTACATGGCTTTCGGCTTCCCTGAGAGCGTCCCTGTCTTTTCCCCATATGACGATAATAAAGGCGGTGTGGTACATCTTCTGCGTGTTCTTATAGACTTCCCGGTAATTATCTGCGAAATCCTCTGCTTCCAGCCCGTACTTCAATGGAGGCTGCTTTGCTTTATCGATCCTGCCGTCCTGGCCTTTGTCCCTGAAGCTTTCCTGAGCGACTTTATTCATGAAAATTGCCTGGTCAAGCATTTTCATGGATTCCACATTGGGCACAGGGATAACGGTGTAACTGAAGGCGATGCTGTGCCCCTTTGCCGATATCCCCAGTAGTTCATCGATAACTGTAGGCTTCATGTCAGCTGGATATCCCCCAATGTCACTTGTGGGAGGAATCCCGGCAATTATCGTTCTTGCAAGGAGTTTGTTGTCTATGATCACATATTCCGGGGATTCTTGTATTGATGCCGGGCCGATCTGCCGGGCAAGAGAGTCCCAGTAGAGCTGGTTATCTGCTGCTCTTGTTATTTCATTGATCTTGTTTCTGAATTTTCTCAATAGTTTCATGTATACCCTCCCTGGGTGAGGCATTTTCTGTATGCTGAAGCCAGAGCTTCCTTATTTTTTAATGGCATTACAAGAACCCCCAGCTTCTGTAATTTCTCGGAAAAGCCTGGAAAATACTGTTTCTTTGCGATCATGGCTTTATCCAGGGTTGTGTATGTTCCCAATCCCAGAAAGACATAAAACTGCCATTGGATAACGGTATTATTATTCTCCTGGGCATGATGATAGAGAGAATCAAGATGTTTTTTCTGTTCAGGTGTCCGCTCCTGCGTGTTGATGATATTCACTACATTCCTGGCAAGAGACCTGGAATTTGTTTCCTGGATGCTGCAAACAAAGGCTTTCGTCAATAGGTCGCCATGCAGTGAGTCCACAAGGGCCCTCGTTTTCTGGATATGCGTGTCTATATCGTCCTCGGAGATCCGTGAAGGCTCGATCCGCATCAGGAGTCCGTACTTGTTTTCCATGAATTCGATTATCCCGTCCTTGTGAAATGCCTTGATGGGAATGATTCTTTCCAGGAAGCCATCCGGAAGTCTGAATTTCGCTATGACTGTTTCACCCTTTATGGATCGCAAGAGAAATTTGTAAATCAAAACCGATCTATCCATTACTTTCGGGCTTCGCAGAAACTTGTAAAAGAATGCCAGTTCAAAGAAAAGGATTGCCAGAAAAATCGCCTGTCCACTATCGTATAGCAGGATGGATGCCATCAGGATGAGTGATAGTATCACGAAGGAGATCACCAGAATTACGTACCTGACTGGCAAACCATTCCATTCCTCACGGATGCGGGTAATACTTTTTGGGACCGTGTTATTTGCCATTTAGATCCTCCAGAGGCCAACACCCACGATGCGGCTTACAATGGATTTGCCAACGATACAGACAATACCCATAGCCACTAACAGTATAATGAGTGCCATATAACTCGCCGATACGAACATGTTCATTTCAGGGGGCAGGTTCTGGATGAATACTGTTCCGACTGCAGCAGTGAATATCAAAGCGGGCTGCATGAAAACTACAATAATGAAATAGACAAATATGGACTTGACGAAATCCTGCAACTGCGGGATGAGATACAGAGCTGCTATTCCCAGGGACCCAGCAGCAAAGAGGACGATGATGATATTTCTCAATGCAAAGACGATAGTCAGGATGAGATATGCCAGTGCCATAAAAAAATAGGCGATCATGTTATCGATTGTGGGCGGCACTGCGTTAAGGGCATTTGCAGTTATGAGACCTGATACAGCATAATTGATCAGCAATATGACATATACCCCGAAAAGAGTAATGACGGGAAATAACAAGCCCAGCACCATTTTACCAAGCCAGTTTTGATAATAGAAAGAAGCTGTTTTATCATCTAATAACCAGGCTATTCTGCTTAGTGTATCCGGGGACATTTTTTGGATTAAAACAAGTGATGCACCTCCGATGCATGCTATTGTAAATACAAATACGTAGAAAACCAACATAGTATTCCACCACTTCTTGACCCAGGGAAATGTATAGGGGTCAACTGTATAGGTTATCATCTTGAATATCAGGCTTGGGGTTTCTGCTCTATTTATCGTTTCGTTTCCAGTTCCCAGGGAGATCATTGAGTCGCCGATGGAGTTAGCGAATATCTTCAGGCCGGCATCGACCATTTGGGCGCCGTATGATGGGGCATCTTCGGCAGATGCTGGAATTACGATAACAAGAAGAAACAATACCACAGATAGGAGCAAATTATTTTTTACCATATGTATACCCATTATCTTTTGTCCAGAGCGTTCCGTTTTTGGTTAATTTTTGTACATTTCCGAAAGGGAGATACGTTAAAAATATTTGATCATCTACTAACCGATATGTTCCACTTTCAGATTTATTATCTGAGAAAAATGCACTAAATGTTCCATCTTCATAGAGATGAAAATATGATCTCGGATCATCAATTTGAACGTATTTCCCTGTTATCGATTCCTCGCCTATACACCCTGAAAACAGGCCTACCAAAATAATTGCTAAAATTACATATTCCTTTACCATAGAACACTCATCCTCCGCGCATAAAAGTAAATTCCACCTACCATGACCGCCATAACACTCATGAACCACATCGTGACAGGATTCTCCAACTCTTTCTCTGGTTTGAATTCCAGTCTTATGATATTGAACTGACTTGAATTTGCGGTCTTTGTTTCATACAAGTTCGAGCCCATGATCTTGATATCATCAGGACTCATCTTTGATAAATTCCCATTCAATAAAATCGTGTTTCCATACCTGCTTATGTTCTTTCCTTTCAAATCAAGAAATTCAGCAGGGGTGACATTTGCAAAATATATCCCTTTTGCTGTTTGTTCCACATGTGCTTTCTTTAGACGGTACGTTGCGATATTATCTTCATATTGGATCGTGTACTTGTTCAATCCTAAGATATTCACAATGTGGATGCCGATATTTTCATACAGTGAATTGTTGTATTGCGTGAGGTTCACTCTGAGATCCTCCGGAAGTGGAGGATATGTATTTGGAGAAAGCTCTGTATCTTGAAAGGCTGCTGTCTCTGTGAATCTGCCATTTACGAAGCATCCCTTATCATCACAATATTTTGTATGCCATTGGAGTTTTACATTAAGGACCGCTGTTAAGTTGTTTCCTGATTGAGTAAAAGAAATTGTTTTCTCTATGCTGTCAAATATCCCTGGTTGTGTTCCCTCTGCATCGTATTGGATTATTGCATGATCCGCAGGATTCCCAGGGACGTAATCAAGCCCATTTTCATGCATCATCTTATTGAATCCAACAATGTCGATCCAGGCCTCGATATTGCCTGATGTCTGGATCTGTTTATCTGGATTTCCTACGGAATCAGGGAGCTCACTGATGTTATCGATAAATTTCTCGTCCAGTATGTAGAATATCCCTTTATCAGCTGCAATTGCTGTTGGGATCAGGAAAAGAAGACACAAAATTATGACCCTCATTTAACAACGTAATTGATCAGAGCTATGACCACGCCCACCACAAGCAGCATGCCAATACCCGTGAATACATTTGTTATATGGCTGCTCCTCCCGCTTGCATTTCCACGTTTACCATCTATGATTGCTGATATCCCGTGGTATGCGGTATATATAATTGCAACAGCTACGAGTGCAACCTGACCCCAGTTTATCACTCTGCTCATTGTGAATTTCACATCGTCAGGAAGGTCGCTCATGCCGTCTTTGAAACTTGGAACGAAGGAATCGTTCGCTGCTGATGCGATCGTTGGTAATAGGAGCATAAATACCAGCATAATCTGAACTGACATAGATAAAAATTTGATTTTCATATTTTCAAGCCTCTAATATTATTATTTGTTTATTTGATACTGAAACACCAATATCCCGTTTCACTTTTAACTGTTGTGTCGTAATATATATTTATATTTTACTAATCAATTTAATACACAACATTTTATTATTTTATCGGTAATATTATGTATGAACAACGTAATACAACCAATGATACAATGCTTGAAGGAAAAAGTAAAATAATAAACCGCTCACGCCAAAGTAAAGGCAAACAATACGATTCGCTTTTTATTTACGTTCCAAGTGATGTAACGAAAGACAGCACGTTTCCTTTTAGATCTGACGAGGAAGTTATAGTCAGAATAGACAAGGAACGCCTTATCATCGAAAAGGCAAAACAAAAAGAGTAAGGTCTGCACTGAATTAATTTATCCTTTTTTCTGTAAAACAGTTAACTTGTTAACCCAGAATTTATCTTTTTTGGATATTGTCAAATACAGGTTAACATTTTTTTATGAAATCTAAACGAGTGTGTGTACCATTTCGACTGGAAAACTAAAAAAAGAACCGATTCGTTTTTTTTTTAAAATTAACAAAAAGAGCCTTTTGTAGTTAAGTTTTTCATAATATATAAAACTACCGTTTCAATTTGATTGAAAAAAAAACAATAATCATAGTTTTGTCCTTAAACCTGTGAGTAAATTTTTCTAAATCAGTTCAGTGAAATTTAGTTTTCCACTCGAACTCATACACACACTCATCTCTTTTCAAAATTAAAGTTTTCAAAAACAATCTGATATTTTGAAGTTTCCAGTCGAAATGGTACACTTATTTTTGACTCTTTTCCAGTCGAAAATATGCACCCACTAAAAACGGTTTCCACTTGAAATAATACAGATAGATATTTATTTAAGAAAAACCATGTTTGTAGGAAGGCGGTAAAATGGGCGAAGACGAAGGAGAAGAAGAAAAATTATTTTCAACTCAAAAACCTACTACAGCAATTTTTACATCAAATTCACATGTGTTATCTCTAGATTATGTCCCAACGAAGAAAAACGAGATCATAGGCCGAGATAAAGAAATCGAGGATATTGTAAGAATTCTTAATCCGATAATGTTTGGACGTAAACCGTCAAATATTTTTATTTACGGAAAACCAGGCACAGGAAAAACACTTTTATCAAGGTATGTATGCAGTAGATTATCGAAAGAAGTATTGGAAAATAATACCATCGTTAAAATTATTTATGAAAATGGCAAAAATAAGACATCATTAAAAATAATATGGAATATAATTAACCATATTAGCGCCAATAAAATAAATCTGCGTGGTGCTGATGCCGGTACTTATTGGAATAAATTTTGGGATAGTATCGATAATGTTAATGGACACGTAATCGTCATTTTAGACGAGATCGATACATTAAAAGACCAGGATATTTTATACGGGTTCACACGCGCAACAGAAAGTGGAAACTTAAAAACGTCTAAGATAAACTTTATTGCAATGACTAATGACACTCATTTTCCCGGTTTCATAGATCCGAGAATAATGAGTTCTTTAAGTGCAGAAGAGCTTGTATTTCCGCCATACGATGCAAATCAACTACGAGACATCCTGGAAAGCAAAGCATCATTTGCATTCCACCCAGGAGTACTATCGGATTCTGTAATTCCCCTCTGTGCAGCTTACTCAGCTCAAGAACATGGTGATGCTCGAAAAGCGGTTAACCTTCTCAGAGTTGCAGGTGAATTAGCCGAAAGAGAAAATGCATCAATAATAACAGAAGATCATGTGCGAAGAGCAAGAAGCAAAACAGAACAGGATCGTATTTCTGAGGTCCTTAAGACACTGCCAACCCAATCCAAATTGGTTATGTATTCATGTATACTTTTATTAGAATCTAACATCCTAAACAATTACGGCGACACTATAACAGGTGATATTTATGTGAAGTATAAAAAATTGTGTAATTTAATTGGGATGGATGGTTTAACCACACGAAGGGTAACTGAATTGATTGATGAACTTGCTATGTTAGGTATGCTGCACTGTAAAATAACAAGTAAAGGAAGATATGGACGTACACGCATAATAGATTCAGCAGTTAATATGGATCAAGCAAAAGCTGTACTATTAGAAGATTATCGACTGAAGCGTTTCAGTGAGGTCAGCGAAGAGGACATTCGGAGAAATGAGTATCGAGACACATCGTTGAAAATAACCGACTTCTAATTTACAATATCTTCAACTTTAACCTTTCTTAATTCTTCTTTAAGCACGGAAATGAATTTAGGGATTTCAGCTGGTTGATAAATGCTAATGTACTTTATCTGACCCGAACCTTTACGAATATGCCTGCATTTTAAATACCCAAGCATTTCAAGCTCTTTAATTGTCTCAACAACCTTGTTTATATGGAGACTGCTTATACGAGATTCATTGGCCAATCTTTGATATTCGAAAACAACATCATCTACTGTTATCTTGATATTCTTTCTGTCTTGGTCATGTAATCTGAGGCATGCAAATAATATGAGTTTGATGTGAATTGGAAGTGTTTTAATTACATCAAGTATAAGATCGGAGTGCGATTCCGGCGAATAGCAAATACGTTTTTCTAGATCTTCATGCGGTACTTTTATCGGATTGAAAAAATTCATTTGTTGGCCAACTCACATTCTAAATAATGGTAAACAGCCTTGGAGATGGCTTCTTTGACCGAAGGCTCTCGGGACTTAACTTTCAAAGCGATTACATCTTCCTGGGGGAGTACTGATTGAACATGGACAAATTTCATATTATTATCCTGAGACTAGATAAGAAATTATAATTTGATTTCAATATATTTAGAAGTCACATGAATATATACAGATGTGTGAAATTTAGAACATTGAATCCCAACGCAATAAATAAGTTCCACTCGATGTGATACACACATACCGGAACTTCCTAGCACAGAATATCAATCTCCATGTCGGCAAAGGAGGGTGTATTCCATATGTTCCAGTCGAAATGGTACAGTTGTATCAATTTTTTTCCCTGTGTGTAGAGGTGAAAAATTAGGATTCCAAAAAAGTTCCAGTCGAACTCATACACACATATCATGCCTGCTGGAGGTCCTAGCTAAAATTTTTATTACCATTATTTGAATCAGTATGAAATACGAATGTAAAGAAAAAAAAGCAATAAAAAAGAACGCAACTCCTTGAATTCACTATGGGTTATTATTTTCTTGGGTATCATCTCCATGTCGGCAGAGGAGGGGGGTATATATATTAATTTAACACCGATTTTCGTCAAGTGTTTATGTCCCATAATTGAACCCTATTCAGGATATCCAATCAAAGCGAATTCTTTTGTTACCTAACCATGGTATGTTATACGATTTCTGAAAAACATCATTGGACTT